>Ga0310696_10005598_pt1 | contig 15125 bp, 19 predicted proteins | sample AusTroGonzalo_MG_4_FD_203885 | JGI IMG/M metagenome (GOLD analysis project Ga0310696, IMG submission 203885) | Bovine rumen microbial communities from tropical cattle in Woodstock, Queensland, Australia - Gonzalo_02 (v2) (version 2) | ecosystem: Host-associated > Mammals > Digestive system >...
GTTCAATCTGCCGATAGATCGTTTCTGCCGAATCAAGCATGTTGAGACTGAGGTAACTGCGAGCAAGCACCTGTAGTGTGCCACGTCGCAGGTCGTCTGTTGCCACAGATTCTGCCTGATGGGCATAATCGAGCGCTTTGCGATAGTCATCCTTTGCCCAAGCGATGTTTGCAAGGCTGGTGAGCGTCTGGCACATCAGGTCTGTCATCTGGTTCTCCTTGGCGATATCGTATGCACGAAGGATGAAATCAAGCGCCTCGTCGAACGAACCCTCCGTAGTGAAAGCAACATGCGAGGCATAAGTGCCTGCATAGTCGAGCAGAATAACATGGTTACGCTCATCGTCAGGATGCTGTTCATAGATGGCCAGAGCCTTCTTCATCAGTCGCAAAGCCTCCTCAGGGTTGCTCTGCGATAAGGCTTCTGCTAATCGCTGGTACGCAATATAATAGGTGTGCCAGTCCTCAGAAGCTTCCGCAAGGCTGATGGCTTTTCGTAGTAATGTCTCACCCAAACGGATGCTGTCATTGGTAAAAGCCGCCTCAGCTTCCTCCAGACAACGTGTTGCTGTCTGTGAATTGGGGCTCTGCTGTGACTGACTACAAGCCATCAGCAGAACACCTATAATGAATATGAGCCATGTTCTCTTATACATAGTTGTTGATTGTTTCATTATTTCTCAGTTCGCAATCTGATTATATCTGGGTGCAAAGTTACAATGTTTTTTCGAATGCTGTATCAGATGCCTATGGAAAATATAGAAACGAAACATAAATACAAGCCTCTAAATATCAGCGTGTTAAAAGAATTATGGTCCTACACCCCATGGAAAATTATCCATGAAAGTATGGAAAGACCCTTTAGCAACTCCTATGCTGTGTCGCGAAACAAAATAAAAGGCCGTCGCCTGGATACACATCCGACGACGGCCAAACATAGAAGGGTCAGAACCCCATGTGCATTTTATTTCGCCTTTTTGAGGATATCTGCTAGGAGCTCTGCGATCTCTCGATAACATTCAACACGGCGTTTTTCGTTACCATATCCAGAACCGCCTGCGCCATCTATATCAATAATAGCGATAGGCTCACTTTCTCCTTTTTTATAAATCTCCAGCGTTCCCCAGAGACGAGCATCCCCAGCACCAAAACCAATCCAAACAGAAGCGGAGGTACTTCCATAATCAAAGTTTCTAACTTTCACTATGATCGTATACTCAGCGTCGTCTCCTTCTACTGGCGTAACATTCTTGCTGGCCTTGTCTCTTAAGCGACTAATGAAATTATGTTCTGCATTAGCAATCTCTGTAGAGTAATCACGCTGCCACTCTTCACCCTTCATTTTGAGGAATTCTTCAATCGACTGTTTCTCGATAGTGCTGTTACTATAATCCCACTTTGCGCAAATAGTTGCTTTAGAACCTTTAAGTTCAAGAACTGAACCCTTCATTAACTTGAGATCAGAACCTGCCATCATTTTCAAACAAACCATAAGCGAAACCGCCAAAAATAAAACTAATCTTTTCATACTTTTCTATTATTTGAGTTAATAATCATTTGTAATTGGTGCAAAGTTAAGTAATTTCTACTAAACCTCCAAGAAATTCACGTTTTATTTATAAAAGGCCGTCGCCAGGATACACATCCGACGACGGCCTAAAAATGTCGGCCTGTACACTATTGCTAACCCTTCACTTACTATCTAATCATCATTTGGCCGACGGACACATTATATATAGGAATCGCACAGAACTCTGTTATTTGAACTGGTATTCGTAGGTGATGTTGGTACTGGTTTTGCCAGCCTTTTGCAGAATCTGATACATGCGCTGTATACCCTGTAGCTGCTGATCGCTAGGCTCACCATCTATGGAACCATCGTAGGCGAGAATACGCGTGACACTCAGGTCGTATCTTGCCAGTCCTTTCTTGTCAGTAAGGAATTGGCTGAATATCACTCCTGTTGAAAGCATACTAGAATAGGTACAGTTAAGCTTGGCCTCGAAGAGGAAATTGCCTTCTGAGAAGAACATGATGACGTACTGTGTTGGTGTGGGATAGGCCTTCGAGTCGATTCGCTCCGTATCCTTCATCTTGAACTCGCCCGTTTCAGGATTCACGGCAATGATGTTGTCGAGCGTCATCACATAGTCGCTGGGGAGAATGTCAATCAACTGCGCCCCCTCGGCCTTGATAACAGCATAGAGAGCCGTTGGCGAGCTGACATCAGGCAACTCGTCGTCGTCGTTACTACAAGCACAGAACAATCCCATCGAGAGCATCAGGCTCATCATCAAATAAACTTTCTTCATAGACATACCTTTTTAATTAAATACCTCTACTTATATAATCCGGAAAAGGCATAAACATTGCACTTGCAGAGGCACTATTTATCATTTATTAACTCTTTCGTGCCCGTTTTATAACCGCTTAACAATCTATATTTTGTATTTCGCTCGATTTACACTATCTTTGCGGCGAAATTAAGGGGATTATGAAGAAAGGATTTATCATAGCACTGGTCATTGTGATCGTGGTTATGCTGGTGGCAACCATCGGTGGAAGTTTCTATATGCTCGATTACGCCCTGGCTCCTGATGCAGAACGGACGGATACAGCCAAAAGCTATCGGATGTTGATGGAGAAGTATCCAGAAGTAAAGCCCTGGCTCGACAGTCTCAAGCAACAGCAGGCTTTGCGCGACACCTTTATCACGATGCCAACTGGCGAGAAGCACCATGGCTATTTCGTGCGTCAGGCCTCAGACAGCACAGCCACAAAACAGCCTGTGGCGATTATCGTGCATGGCTGGCGCGACAATGCCATTAAGTTTATGATGATTGCCAGGATCTACGAACAGGCTGGCTGTCATGTGCTGATGCCAGACCTCCACGGCCATGGCCTCAGCGAGGGCGATGCTGTGCAGATGGGTTGGAAGGACAGGAAAGACGTGCTCCACTGGATGAGCGTAGCCACAAAGTTGTTTGGCGCAGACGAATTCATCGTACATGGTGTGTCGATGGGCGCTGCCACAACGATGTGTGTCTCTGGCGAGAAGATGCCTGAGGGTGTAAAGAACGTCCGTTTCGTAGAAGACTGCGGCTATACCAGCGTGTGGGATGAGTTCAAGTATGAACTGAAAGAAGAGTTCGACCTGTCGCCCTTCCCACTTTTGTACGCCACCTCTTTATTATGTAAAATCAAATACGGCTGGAGTTTTGGCGAGGCGTCTCCCCTCAAACAGGTGAAGAAATGCCCCTACCCTATGCTGTTCATCCATGGCGACAACGACACGTTTGTTCCTTCATGGATGGTTCATCCGCTTTACGAAGCCAAGCAAGGGGAGAAAGCGCTATGGATCACCAAGGGCACGGAACATGCAAGATCGTATAAGGATTATAAAGAGGAATACGTTAAAAGGATAAAGGCGTTCGTTCGCTGATTATTTGGGCTCTACATGCACAGCCACATGGGTATCCTCGCCATAGTGGGCCCTTAACAAATCCTCCACTTCTGAGGCCTTGTCGTGGGCTTGATTCAGACTGATATCGCCATCCATCAGGATGTGCAGTTCGATGGCGTAGTGATTACCTATCCTTCGAGTGCGCAGATCGTGAGGCTCCAAGTCTCCAGACAAGCCAGCCACCAATCGTAATATCTCATCCTCAACGGCATCAGGCAACGACTGTTCCATCAGGTCGCCAATGCCATTGCGCAACAGATCGACAGCCACCTTCACGATAAAAGCACCCACAACGACAGAAGCCAGGGGATCGAGCACTGTCCAGCGCTGACCCAGGAAAATGGCGCCACCAATACCTACGGCTGTACCTATCGACGACAAGGCATCGCTACGATGATGCCAGGCGTTGGCCTCAACAGCCTGCGACTGCAACTGACGGGCCTTCACCATCGAATAATGATAGACGGCCTCTTTCAGGATAATCGACAACAAGGCAGCCCATAGCGCCAGCAGCTCAGGGGCTTCCAGCTGCTCACCTTGAAGCCAAGCTGCAATCTTCGTCGCCCCACTATACAGGATGCCTATCGCCACCGTCAGCAGCGCCACGCCAATGATAGTCATAGCCAGCGTTTCGTACTTGCCATGACCATAGTCGTGAGACTTGTCTTGAGGTTTGCCACTGATACGGACAAACACCAAGACGATTACATCCGTCACAAAGTCGGATAGCGAATGGACAGCATCGGCCACCATCGCAGCACTATGGCCCACGATGCCTGCCACGAACTTGAAGAGCAGCAGGACAACATTCACAGCTCCTCCAACAAGCGTTACCTTATAGATCTCTTTATTCCTTTCCATTATGGTCGAATATCCGTGCAAAAATACAACTTTTCCAGTAATACAGCCATGACTTTGAAAAAAAATTGTAACTTTGCATGCAATTCGTGTAGTTTTTCGTCACTATATGACGTCAAATGGGCAAAGAATTCAAAAACAGTAAGACAATGAACGTTTTAGAACAACAGTTTGCGCAAACCGTTAAGGAACATAAGAGCACCATCTACACCGTGTGCTACATGTTCTCGCAGGATGCCGACGAAGTGAACGACCTGTTTCAAGAAGTACTAGTGAACATCTGGAAAGGTTTCGACAGCTTTGAGCATCGCAGTGACATCAAGACGTGGATCTACCGCATCGCCCTGAACACCTGCATCTCTATCGACAGGAAGAAGAAGCGCTCTGCAGAAGTCCGTCTGACTATGGACATCAACCTCTTTGAAGACCGTGACGAGGACACCAAGCAAGTGGACATGCTCCACAAGCGTATCTCCAAGCTCCAGCCCTTCGATCGTGCGATCGTCCTGCTCTGGCTCGAGAACCTCCCCTACGAGGAAATCGGACAGATAGTCGGCATCTCAACTAAAAACGTCAGCGTCCGCCTGTTCAGAATTAGAGAACAGTTAAAACAAATGTCTAACGATTAAAACTTTGACCCATTATGCACAACAACGAATTTGAATTAGAAGATATGCGCCAGCAGCTGAACACCCTGAAGAAGAAGCTGGACCAACAGGAAATCGTGAACGACCGTCTGATGCGCCTTTCGATGAAGAAAGAAGTGAACAAGATCACACGCCGTTACTACATCATCATGGCTGCCGGCATCCTGATGGTACCTTATGGCTATTGGGTCTTCGTCAAACTGTGCCACTTCTCTATGGCCTTCTGGATTGCTACGAGCATCTTTATGCTGATCTGCGTAGGCGCCACGTACTACAACACTCGCAAGATTAGCGATCCCAAATTGATGAGTCGCAGTCTGGTAGAGGCTCGTAAGAAAGTGGCCAGCGCCAAGAAGTTCGATGCCGATTGGCTCTTCGTGGGAGTCCCTGCCATCATCCTGTGGCTTGGCTGGTTCTGCTATGAATGCTTTCAGAATGTCACTGACGTCAATCCCAATATCTTTATGTTTGGTGGTATCGTGGGTGGTATCATTGGCGCAATCTGCGGCATCAAGATGCACTTCAATACCCAGCGCAAGTATCAGGACATCATCGATCAGATAGAAGACATCACCAAAGAAGAATAAAAGACTTCCTTACTGATAGTCCTTCAGAACACGGTCCACACTGCCTGCTTCAATCAGGCGGTTGTGGGCCTCTTCGTAACTAAGACCCAGCATCTCTTGCAACATCCGTGTGCCACGATCCACGAGTTTGGCGTTCGTCAGCTGCATCTTCACCATACGATTGCCCTCGACACGGCCCATACGGATCATCAGCGTGGTGCTGATCATATTGAGCACCATCTTCTGAGCCGTTCCACTCTTCATACGACTGGAGCCTGTGACGAACTCTGGACCTACGATGGTCTCGATGGGATAATCAGACGACGCTGCCAAAGGGGTATCAGGATTGCTGGTGATACAACCAGTGAGCAGACCATTCTCTTTGGCCTTGCTCACAGCCCCAACAACATAGGGAGTCGTACCAGAAGCAGCAATGCCAATGACACAATCGTCAGCATCAGGATGATAAGCCAGTACGTCGTGCCAGCCCTGCTCTGGATTGTCCTCTGCTTTCTCGACAGCATGGCGCAGCGCCTCGTTGCCACCAGCGATGATGCCCACCACCCAGTCTTCGGAAATGCCGAAGGTGGGAGGCAATTCGCTGGCATCGAGCACACCCAGTCTGCCACTGGTGCCAGCCCCTACATAGAAAAGTCTGCCACCTCGTTTCATTCTTGGCTCAATGGCCTCCACCAGTGCCTCGATCTGTGGCATGGCCTTGCGCACAGCCTCAGCCACCAGGGTATCCTCGTCGTTGATATGCGCCAGCAATTCTGAGACCGTCATCTGTTCGAGGTGGTCATAGCGAGAGGGCTGTTCTGTGATCTTTTCCATTTGCTTTGGTTATCTTGATTATTCCCAACATTCCAATTCGCCTTCCAATTCTGGTATCTGACTACGATGGAAGACGGGTTCCTTGATACCCTGGCGCTTCTGACGGCGATAGTCGTCGAGCAGGCGGAAGGCATAACGACCTAAGAGTACGATGGCGATAAGGTTGCAGGCGGTGAGGAAAGCCATGAAGAAGTCGACAATGTTCCACACCAATTCAAAACTGGCAAGGGCACCAAAGATGACCATCACACCAGCAGAGCAGATGCGATAGACGGTCATCACATGATTATTATTCGTGATGAAACGAATATTGGCCTCACCATAATAGTAGTTGCCAATGATACTCGAAAAGGCGAAAAGGAAAATGGCCACAGCCACGAACACAGGACCTACCGATCCCACCTCAGACTGTAAAGCCGACTGCGTAAGGGCGATACCATTCAACTCTGGTATCTGATAAAGACCACTGATCAAGATGATGAAAGCCGTACACGAACAGACCAGTAATGTGTCCGTAAAGACTCCTAAAGCCTGGATGAGTCCCTGTTTCACAGGATGGGTGACGGCTGCCGTTGCTGCCACATTAGGTGCACTACCCTCGCCTGCCTCGTTAGAGAAGAGGCCACGTTTTACACCATTCATGATTGTGGCTCCGATGCCACCACCAGCAATTTGTTCAATGCCGAAAGCACTTGTCACAATCACTTTAAAGACATGCGGAATGAGTTCGATATTCATCACTATAATCACAATGGCCAAAATGATATAGCCAATAGCCATGACAGGCACCAACACAGCACTGACTTGGGCTATACGCTGGATACCACCAAAGACGATGAACAGTCCGAGGGCCGCCAAGACCATTCCCACCCACAAGGGCGACCAGCCAAAGGCCTCTTGCATGGCGCCACAGATGGTGTTGGCCTGGATAGAGTTGTTGGACAAACCAAACTGACAGGTGATGAGTATAGCAAACAAGACTGCCATCCAACGCTGTTGCAGACCCTGCTGGATATAATAGGCAGGACCACCAATAAACGAATCCTTATGCTTCCGTTTGAACAACTGTGCCAGTGTGGACTCCACAAAAGCTGTGGCAGAGCCAATCAAGGCGATGATCCACATCCAGAATACAGCTCCTGGACCTCCGATGGCGATGGCAGAAGCCACACCTGCCAGATTGCCTGTTCCTACACGGGTGGCCACAGAGACAGCGAATGCCTGGAATGAAGAGATTTTCTTCTGCTTATCCTTCGACTCTTTCACCTGCGTCTCCACAGTGTCTACGGCCGAATCTGTCAGCAGGCGCACCATCTCGCCCACCATCCGAAACTGCACAAAGCGGGTCTTGATCGTAAACCAAATGCCACACCCCACCAGCACGAAGATGAGTACATAGCCCCATATAGCGTCGTTGACTGAAGTAATCAGATCGTTCATTGCTATTTATAAATAGGTATTATCGTCAATGCCCTTGAACATCGTGAGGAAACGACGGGCACGTTGTTGACAACGATTAGTCTCGTCTTGGAACAATTCAGGAATGGTCGTACCAGAATACTCCTCCTTGAAGGTTGCCTTACGAAGGCTCGAGAAATCATAGTATTCGAGCGGCTCCTCAGCTTTCTTGGCAGTAAAGCGCAACAGATGCTTGCCATCGAACCACATGCGCAACTCATAAAATTTAAATTCACCAATGGTCACATCAGGCGTGATGGCATAGATGAACATCACCTGCCCCTTGTCGTCGTAGAGATATTCCTCGTAAAACTCACGGGCAGCGAAATTGTACTTGGCCGTCACAAAGCGCAGGTAATGGGGCGGATAGGGATCACCCTCTTCCTCTGGCTCCAACTCGCCATAGTACATGCGGATATTCTCCTTGTGTCCTCCTGTGGCAGGCAGGTTCTGCACCACTTGAAGGTCGAAATACTCTGGCGGCATGGCTGGTATGTCGTCTCCTTTGGCCGTCATGTGGTCTATCATCTCATGCACGTCCTGATAGGCCTTGCGGATACTCTGAATGGTATTTTGGGCGCTGGCAGCCAATGCCCAACCCATACATAATAATAAGGTAAAAAAGACTTTTTTTCTCATCTTTCGTCAGTTTTGGAGTTAATTGATGGTGCAAAGATACGAATAAAAATCAAAACAACCCACCATATCTTCAGAAAAGTTTCGTACCTTTGCAGCCAGAATGAACGAGACAAAGAAAGGATTTATCCAATTGCACCTGAGTGTGATGCTTGCAGGCTTTACAGGACTCTTCGGACGACTGATCACGCTGAACGAGGTGGATATCGTGTGGTATCGCATGCTCTTTACGAGTTGCATCCTATTGGTGTTCACGGGGTTACCTCGTGTCGGATGGCGGAAGTTTCTGCAACTATGTGGGTGTGGTGCCTTGTTGGGACTCCATTGGATACTGTTCTATGGCAGCATCAAGGCGTCGAATGTGTCGATAGGTGTTATCTGCTTCTCGCTCATTGGATTCTTCACGGCTCTGTTCGAGCCAATGATCTTCAAGAAGCGCTTCTCTGGATTGGAACTGCTTTTTTCGCTGATTACCGTTGCTGGCGTCATGTGTATTTTCTCGCTCGACGCCCGTTATCGCTATGGTATCTTGATTGGTGTGGCTTCGTCAGCCGTCTGCGCCCTCTATGCCATCTGCAACAAGAAGGTCAGCGTAGGTGTCCGCAGTCGGACGGTGCTGATGTATCAGATGTCTGGCGGACTTTTCATCGTATCGGCCATCATACCTGTTTATCTCTGGTTCTTCCCCAGCCAACAGCCTGTGATGGTTATCCCTGAAGGTTCAAATCTTTGGTTTATGCTCTGTCATGCGCTGTTCTGTACCGTTGGCATGTATCTGCTACAGATTCAGGCCCTGAAGCGATTGTCGGCTTTTACCGTCAACCTGACGTATAACCTTGAGCCCTGTTATACGATTATCCTCGCCTTCCTCATCTTTGGCGAGGGTCGCGAGATCAACTTCTCCTTCTACCTCGGCATCGCCCTTATCCTGCTCAGCGTCCTTCTTCAATCGATGAAGGCCTGGCGCAGTCATAGTGGCTGAGAAGGGCTGTCACTTTTTCTTAAAATAATCGTTATAAATCTTGATACTGAAGACGATGGTGCTACACGTCGAGGTAATGAGGTTGGTAAGAAACAACGACCAGATGATGTCTGGCTTGTGAATCAACCCCTGAATCATAAACGCAAAGCCGCCTATGGCCATCATCAAGAACGTAGGCAGTGCTATGCCATCGGTATTACGTGTACGAATCGTCTCGATAGCCTGTGGCAGATAGCCCAGAATCATACCAACACTGGCTATCACTCCAAAAACCTCAAAAATCAAATCTTGTTCCATCTTGCTTTGTTTTATGGGCACAAAGATACATAAAAATCTTGAATAACATATGGTTTTCAGGAAAAAGTATTACCTTTGCTGCCAAGAAATACGATTAGTTATGCATATCAGAGAAATCATCACCTGTCTGCTTTTGCTCTTCTGTGCTAACCTCTCAGCACAGGAGCGAGCTGAGGTGGAACTGGAAACGACGGAGGGAAACATCCGCATTGCCCTCTTCAACGAGACCCCACAGCATCGCGACAACTTTATGAAACTGGTGAGGATGCAGTTCTACGACTCGTTGCTGGTACATCGTGTCATCAAGGACTTTATGATTCAGAGTGGCGACCTCAACAGTCGCAACGCCAAGCCAGGACAACTACTTGGTGCTGGCGAACTGGATTACACCATCGAACCCGAGTTCCGATTGCCCCAGATATATCATCGCAGAGGTATGGTTGCCGCTGCCCGAGAGTCAGACAAGGTCAATCCTGAGAGGCGCTCTGGGGCGGCACAATTCTATATCGTTTGGGGTAAGATCTATGACGACAGAAGACTGGCCCAAGTGCAGGAACGTCTGGATTCAGCTACCAACGGACAGGTAAAACTGACCCCAGAGATGATGGAGACCTACAAGACCGTTGGTGGAACGCCCCATTTGGACGGGCAATATACCGTATTTGGCGAAGTCACTGAGGGTCTCGATGTGGTGGATCATATCCAGCAGATGGCTACCGACAAGAACGATCGCCCCACAAAGGACATCCGCATCCTTCGCGTCAGGATCATTAGCGATCCCTTCGCCCCCAAGCCTGCTCCCAAGAAACCAGCAAAGTCACAGCAGCGCAAAAGGAGAAACTAAGCCCGTCTTTAGGCGTTAGTTTTCCGATACTTCCTGACGAAATAGAAGCACAGGCTCAAGGCAACCAAAACGACGATGATGGTCCAAAGGAGATCGTCGCCTGCCATTCCCAAGATTCCAGAGGGATGGGGTGCGATGTCTGCAATTTGCTGGTTACCACCAATCACATTGGCTGTTGTAGCAATGGTATCCGTCGTATCTGCAGGGACAGAAACAGTATCACGGATAATCGGTTTGGTAATGATGCGAGCAGTATCTATTCTGCGCGGCTCTAAGATAATGTCTAATAGAAACATAATACAATAGTTTTAATGGGTTTATAATTAATAACTTTGAAAGAATACGATAAGGAGTTGTATCAACAGCCCTGTCAGAAAACTGATGGCATTACACAGGAAACTATAGATGAATGCACGTGAAAGGGCACGAAGGAAGAGATAATAACATAATGCTTCGACAACTACCACCAACAATTCACCCAGAACGATCGTCATAATGCTGCTGTTGATATAGATAACGAAAAGATTCAGGGGGATATTAGTGAGAATGTTGATGATGACAGACGAGCCCAATACCAGCTTACGCTGTTCTCGCAGGAGCAGCAAGACCGCAAGTTCTATCAGGATCGTTGGAACAAGGGCAAGCAACAGCGTCGGAAGTATCGTCATAGGCTAAAGAATCGCTAATAGATAACCAGGAATAAGTGCAGCAGCCAATAGTCCGAAGGCCAGTCCTTCTCGCTTGGGCAGTACCACATTAGCCAAATAAAGAGTGATGGGCATCATGCAGTTGACAGCAAACAGTCCTACAAGGAGGATCACCATCCCCTGGTCTTTGAACACCAGGCAGACTGCCACCAAGAGCACAATCAGCACCAGCATCCTGACAATACCCCATTGGCGCGCAAGCCATCCTCCAACCATCTTTCCCAACATCGAGAGAAACCCTATCAGAAGTATCAATCCGCTGGTCTTTGAAATCTCGCCAGTGAATGTCTCACCCACAAGAGATCGTAACATAACGACAAGCATCAGAACCAGCAAGGACACCCAGATGAACATCCTACTGAATCGGCGTTCTATTGGTTGGTTAACTGCTTCCGTTGTGCCTGCCTTGACATCAAGATTCACATAGGCCGTCGATAGTAGACAGATAGCAAGCAAAGCCGCATAGAGTAAGGTCCACGAAAAGAAAACAATGCCAAGAGCCAAACCAAAGGCGCCTGTTGATACAAAAGCACCAAGGGCTCGCATATCGTTACTCGTCGTGATGGCCACTTGTTTGCCTCCCCACACATGGAACTGCGAATTGCCCATTCCCAACAGAATGGCTACCACCATCACTCCATTTGACAGCAGTCCGTAACTGATGACAATCGACGTAGCCATGACTGCCGTCGTCAGCAACAAGACGGATGCCAACAGCATCCAGTGTCTGCGCTCCATCCGATCTGCCCATAGTCCTGTCAACGGCTGTGTTAGGAAAGCCAATATATTATAGGTGAGAAAGATGCCTACAAGATGCCACGCAGAAGACGATGGTGAGTACCAATCGTCCGACGAGGCCATCAGATAAAGACAACACACGCAGAGTCCGTCGACCAACAAATGTAGCACGGAACACAACATTGTCATCCTTATTTGGCTCCTGTTCATATCTCTTTACTTAGGGCTGTCACTCTGACTGATAAATGCGGACATAGTCGATCTCGTATCTCATGGGGAAGGCTGAATCGTCGATGAAACCGCCGTTATGTCCACCAAGAGCGAGGTTTAAGAGGATGTATTGTGGTTTCCTAAAGGGATTCTCACCATGGCCGATGCTGCCGTTAATGGTGGTGCTCAGAGGGATGTCGTTAAGCAGTTCATCATCCAAATAGATGCGAATATGCTGCTCGTCCCAGTCCATAAGCCAGACATGAAATTGATCTGCCCAATCTAGATTTTTCTCGAAGAAATGGGCAAAAGGTATCTTCTGACTGTTCCATACAGCACCGTATCGCTGGTCGTTGCCCCAGGCTGCATTAGCGAGGATATGGGGCTCGCCATCGATACGATAGTATTCCATAACGTCAATCTCGCCACACGAAGGCCACTCCATTCCGCTGCCCAAGGTCCAGATGGCTGGCCACGCACCTGGGGCTGTGGGAATCTTGGCACGCACTTCGAGGCGCCCATAGAGGAAAGTCTTCTTTCCTGCCGTCGTCAGACAAGCGGATGTATAGTCGATGAATTCGCGCTTTTTGCCCCAATGACGGCTCGTGGGGTCGTAGGTAGGATTGTTACGATGCTCACAACGGGCCTCGATTATCAGACAGCCATCCTGCTGCCAGGCATTAGCAGCCTGATACCACTGGGCCTCCTGATTGCGTACGAATCCCTCTTCGAAGTTCCACACAGTGCTGTCTGGAGCCCCACAGCCATTGAACTCGTCGCTCCATACCAGATGAAAACCTTCTGCCCAGACAAAAGACACCATCGTCAACAAGCCTGCTGCCAAAAAGATCCTTTTCATTGTTTTCGTATTATCCTCTGCAAAATTACTGTTTTTTCTCAGAAAGCACAAAGAATTCATAATTCTTAACTTAGAAAGGAAAACAGAATGGCAGAAATAGGGAAATCATCCATTATTATAGGGGTTTTCCCTTATAAATCTTCGAAATATTTTTTCATCTTTGCAGCATCAATTAATTAAAACTTTGAAGCGTATGAAAGAGAATCGGATTATTGCATCGGCCCTCATTGCTTTGGGCATTGTGTGTATGGGTTGGTTTATTAAGGTTGGCATCGACAACTTTGCCAACAAGGATCGCAAGGTCACAGTAAAGGGTTTGGCAGAGCGTGAGGTGCCTGCTGATAAAGTGACGTGGAGCATCGGAACAAAGGTAACAGGCAACGACCTGCCTATGCTTTATGAGAGCATCAACAACCAGACAGATAAGATCAAACGGTTTTTGCGTCAGAACGGTCTCGAAGAGAAGGAAATCACGGTGAACCCGCCTACAATTAGCGACTTGGAGGCTCGCGAATGGGGCGACAACCAGAAGAACTTCCGCTATATCGTCAACACGACGATTACGGTAGCCACTAATAAGGTAACGGAAGTGAACAAAGCCATCTTCAAGCAGGCAGAACTGCTAAAGCAGGGTGTAGCCATCGACAGCAGCAACCCTCAATACGAGTATGCCTCATTCCAGCAGATGAAGCCTGAGATGATGGCTGAGGCTATCAAGAACGCCCAGAAGACTGCCGAGCAATTTGCCGAAGCCAGCAAGTCGGAGCTGGGTCAGATACAGACAGCCGGACAAGGGCAATTCGAAATCGAAGACCGCGACCAGAATACCCCTTACATCAAGAAACTGCGTGTCGTTACCACCATCACCTACTCGCTGAAAGACTAAAAAATTTGATCCTTGCAGCGAAGTTTTGTTTCAAAGTCTGAAATGAAACAAGAAAAGAATAATATGACAATTAATTATTAAGGAATAGCGCTGCAGAAAAGTAATCTGCAGTGCTATTATTATAAATAAGGTGTAATCGCTTCTGCGGCGATCTTTGCCTTACCTCAAAAGGGATATATCAGCCGATAAACGCCAATATAACATTAGCCACCTCTTCTTCGGTCTTGCCATCCATCTTAATGACCAGATCATAGTTACGAGTATCGTAGCGCGAGGTGTGGGCGTTGTTCTTCATATACTCCTCTCGCGTCTGGTCCACCTCCTTGATGACCTTCTTTGCTTCCTTCTCGGTAAGACCCTGCTTAGCCATAACACGCTTCACGCGGTGTTCCATAGAAGCCTGAATAAGAATGCTCATATGGTTTGGATTCTCGTTCATGGCGAAAAAGGCTGAACGACCGGCAATGACACACGACTCCTCGTTTGCAATGTTTTGCAAGATCTCTCTTTCGGCCTTTAACACAGCCTCAGAAGTGATATAACGATTCTTTTCCTCGTCGTAATACTCGGCAGAGTTGGCTGCTCCTTCGCCCAAAGCCAGCACGCGCTTAATCTCTTCCCACCAGCTGCGGTTGTTGCCTTTCAGCTTTTCTATCTCAGTATGTGAAAGGTCGAACTTCTCTTCCAAAACTTTGGTAAGCGCCTTGTCGTAATATGGTACACCAAGCTTTTCAGACAAAATGCGCCCGACGGTGCGACCGCCACTGCCTAACTCACGATTAATAGTGATGACAAATCTTTCGTTTTTGTTCATAATATTTATAATTTCTCCTTATTCCTTATTATATAAAGGTAATGGGGACATCACAGTCCCCACTACCAAAAAATAGTTTTAGTCAGCAAGCTTTGCCTTGATCATCTCGCGGTTCAGGCGAGCGATGTTGGCGATGGTCTCATTCTTCGGGCAGACAGCCTCGCAGGCGCGAGTGTTGGTGCAGTTACCGAAGCCGAGTTCGTCCATCTTGGCAATCATGTTCTTCACACGACGGGCAGCCTCTACGCGACCCTGGGGAAGCAGGGCGAGCTGAGAAACCTTAGATGATACAAACAGCATAGCAGAACCGTTCTTACAAGCAGCGAC
>Ga0310696_10005599_pt1 | contig 15125 bp, 19 predicted proteins | sample AusTroGonzalo_MG_4_FD_203885 | JGI IMG/M metagenome (GOLD analysis project Ga0310696, IMG submission 203885) | Bovine rumen microbial communities from tropical cattle in Woodstock, Queensland, Australia - Gonzalo_02 (v2) (version 2) | ecosystem: Host-associated > Mammals > Digestive system >...
TATAATCGGACTGAGAAGTCCGATTATATTTATATTTTAGATATAACCCCGAAAATCGAGGATACCGGATATTTTGTATATACAGAATATGGGAAATTAGAGAAAAAAGTAAGAAAAATTAAAAAGAATAGTAGGAATTCAATATAAATACGGAATTCCTACTATAGAGAGAAGCAATAGGGTGTTTATAGCTTAGGCCGGGGTGTGTTCGGGCTACTCGTCATCCATCAGATATTGGATGGTGTATGATTTTTGTCCGGATAGTGCTAAATAAAAATAGAACCGGGTGGCAAATAAAATATCGTTGAATTCGGTATTGGCATCGTTGAAATCCATGAAGACAGAATAATTTGGAATTCGAATGGATATGGGATTATGGGCTAAGATTTTATCTAACCATTTTCGATAAATTGGCTCCCAATATTCTTCTTCCAACGCCATGAGCAAGGTAATTCGTTTTTTATCTTTTTTTGCTTTATGATATTTCTTAATAAATTCGGTTTCGGCTTTGACCAGGTCTTTCACATTAACGCCGAAATCCGAGAGCGGGAATAATTCTTTGCTTTCTTTCCCATCATTTCGTTTGGCTTTGATATACAATTCGCGATTGGGTGTGATCACAACTTTGCATTTGGATTGTAATGAACGATCAATTCCATTCATCGGAATGAAGGCGATTTTCGGCTCATTAAATGAGATTTTCAGATAGCCGGATTGGATGAGCCATAATGGATCAATGGGATTCTTTGAATATTCGTCAGTTACTTCTACATCGCCCAATAAGGGAATGGATAGATGACCATTGATAATCCGAACCGGTTCTTTTAACCGAAAATAAATGGAATTTTGTGTTGCAGCAAATGTGTTATCAATGATGGCCCGAACCGAACGCTTGGTTCGAATCGCGGTATTGATTACGTACGCGACATTGTGACACAATCCATAGGCACTGGTATCCGTCAAACTTTGAATGCATTCCAAGAATTTTTTACAGTCATCCCCACAGACCACCATGCCAATATCTTGTAATACACCATACAGCCAGGCATGAATGTGTTCGGGTGTGAGGTCCTTATTCATCTTGTAAATTTGCTCCACGAGCGAATCAATAATCCCATCGCCTTTGGGGCATTTTTTGAAATCATAATTGTAGCCGCGTAAATATTCTTTTACCACTTCAAATGCGACTTTAAAATTACTAATTTCCTCATGGAGTTTGAGAAACTGTTTTTTGGTCAGATTGAGGCCAAATGTGTAATATCTGCTTTTCATAGGGTAATCCTCCTTATCTGCGTTGACCTAGTCATACTAATAGAGTATACTCAAAAAACCGCAAAATACTGTTTTTTGAGTATACTCTATTTTATAAAGAAATACGGAGTACTGAAGTTAGAAAGGATGTGATTTCGTGATTCGACGATTTGATATTCGAAAAGTAAATGATAAGTGGCATATCGCAGGCCTAACGAAAAAGACCGATTTAAATAATTGGTCCTTAGGCATTGACGAAGCGCACAATTTGTTGCTGGTGGGCTCTACATCTAAAGCCAAGGATAGTTTATTTAAGAATACCAGCTATCCGTTGGAAGAAGGTACCTTATGGCTACATAATACCAGCGATAGCTTTTTCAGTCGATTTAAACCCAAAGCAATTCAAGATATATTAGACCAATATGATATTTTGACGATTACGCCAATTAAACAGAAAAGGAGGTTCCAAATTCCCATTTATTTAATCAATGGGCGCGTGGCCAATCCGGTAACCGAATACAAGGACGTGGTGTTCTTGTCTAAGAAAATCTATGTGGAAGGCAAAACCAAACGCCATGACCATATGGTTGTTTCCTGGGTCAACGTAGAATGTACCGGGCCATGCAGTTATTTAATTCAGACGGCACGTCGTGGAAAATATCTATATTTGGCCGAAGAAAGCCGAATCGAAGAATTCAATACGTTGAAACAAACTGGTACGGCGATGCCAGATTTTGACGAGGTATTCAACAACCTGAAAGAGGAGACATAAGTATGCAATATAATCTGCTAATGGGTCCCCAACCAGGGGACCTTTATTGGTGGGATAATCCGTTGAAAAAGGACGATCAAGCTGCCTTGGATAGTCATCATATTTGCGGTGTTCGTCCTGCTATGGTGATTACGCTGACCAATTATAATTTTACGTTCGTACCTTGCACCAGTTCGAAACGAACGTATGGACAAATATTTTTACGGAGCAAAGTGCATCCCAAACATGATTATCGGTTGACCCATCCGATTCTCATGGAGCCGGATGATGCCCGATTCCAAAAATATATTGGGCATATTTCAGAAGCGAATTTAGATTTAGTAAAGTCCTTATTGGCTTCTATTGTATCCAATCCGTATATTAAGACAGCAGAGCTGGATTACATGTTAAATCCGATACCGACTGGAAAATTAGTGGAATCGGAAGGGCAGAAATTTTTAATTGTGAATGGCAATTCCACATTTTATGAAAAGATTCCGGTATCTGAAGTGGATTACATGGAAGATGAGCGGGAATATGAACACTATCTGACGGATTATCGCAATCGGAGACGGTTCCGATTATTCTTTAATAAGTCCAGTAATGAAAAATATAATAATGAAGTCTTTAAAATTCTCGGTAGTATCTCTGCATCTACCAAACAGATTTGCCAATGGAAAATTGAGCAATATTTACGGAATAAAATTCGCGGATTAGAATTTAAATTAATGGATTTTGAAAAATTATTGGATGCTAATCAGATTGCCATGCCGGATAATTATAATCGGCTCTCTGCGCCGGAGACGAGTATCCCCTCCTTTAGCGAAGAAGTGTTAGCTACGCTGCCGAAACGAACGGTCGAAGAAGTTCCGTTTGCTTTGTATTTCAAGCCGATTGTAAAAAGCAATTTCTTAAAAGATGTAACCAGTTTTGCACAATTACAAGAAAAAATTAACCAGTTAGAAGTTTCGTATGATAGTAAGTTTGTATCCTATCGCTATCGGAAGATGGTAAAACAATCTATTGATATGGATATCGCACCCCAACATGTCAAAGAATGGGCGGCTGATTTAGTTCGCGAATACAACAAAAAACAGTAGTTGAACATAGTTATAGACCAGCGGATCACCGTACGATTCCGCTGGTCTATACTTCACTATTTCGTATTTTACAGATCTTTATAAGCAATTGACTAACCCAGGAATATAATTTTTTATACTTATTTTTTCAATGTTATGATTTGGAAAACCATCATTCCTGGCGTGTAGCATCAAGCTCCATTTTCTACGTACACCAAATAGCATATTCCAGCAGGGAAGAGACCAATTTATCAAGAGGGCGTGGTTTACAACGGATCACATTGCGGGGGAAGACCCGTCAAAACCAGATTCCACCACAACCAATGATTTATTGCCGGATATCGAGGGTACACAACATGGCATACATAGACTGAATCGGATCAATGTTGACAGAAATGGTATGGGGACGTTTGGGCCACACAGTGCGGTGGGGAGCCGGCTGGGGTGAGCGTCAAAAGTTACGCTCGGAGAAGGGACGTTCGTGTATCTAGGTCCAGGTCGTGTCGCAATGGCGGCTAGTATGAGAGCGCATCACTCAATAGTATGGCTCGTTTCATAGTCGTACCAGTTGGAATCAACCATTTCCCCTAAGGCAACTGGGGAGAAACTGCTTGGTTGCCGTAATGTCATCAAGAATAACTATATATGCTTAACCATGAGAAGCTCGTGATTTCACAGTAAATAGGAGTGAGGTACATGAAGTACTATATGGTGATGGACAAAAGCGGCCGAATCATATATGGAGTGTCAGATAAAGAGTGGCTCGCACGGCTATTCTACGTGCAGCGCAATGAATACGAATCTGATATGATTATCTTACGCCGGAAACATCCGTACCTTACCAAACATAACGATTGTGATTATGGGTATAAAATACGGTATGTTTCCGGGTATGCTTTGCTAAATTATGAAGTTCAGTACATTGAGCATAACTTACTTTCGTCTGGATACGATTACTACGAACGCAAGTATAAGCGCTGTAAGAGAGTCCGAAAATTCCTAAAACGAAAAAAGCGAGAGTACCTTGACCTACTGGTCAGGGACTGTATCGAGATGCCTAAAATGGTATTTTCGTACCTGGATGCCATTACTGAATTCGAATACAAAATGAGCAATGAATAAAGGAGAAAATACGGATATGATTATTAGTATTGATGGGCTGGATTGCTCAGGAAAAGAAACATTAGCCAACGCATTGGCTGCCAAATGCGAACAGTACTTTCCAGAAACACATGCGGAAGTCATTTCTTTTCCCGATTATACGTCCGAAAGTGGAACAATGATTCGGAAAATTTTATCGAAAGCGAATTCGAGTCCGGTTGTCGAACATATTCCCTTAACCCGTAAGGCATTCTTACTGTCAGAATTGTTTGTCATCAACCGGAAAGAATATTTTGATCATCATCCAGAATTGGATTTTGAAAACTCTATTTTGATTTTTGATCGTTATTCGGCATCCAATGTATTATATCAAGGACAAGGACTGGATGGACACCAGTTATTGAATTTGATTCATTTTAATAAGTATTTGGATTACGAAGTCTATGGAAATCCAAAACCCACCTATTCCTTCTTTTTGCGCGTTCCTTTTGAAATCTTAGCCGCACGGTTGCGGGCGCGAAAAGCAAGTAAATCTGGTGTAGAGGACAAGTACGAAGATCCTTCGTTCTTACGCACCAGTTTTCATCTGTCAGAACAGTTACTGGCAGCTGATTTTGTACAAGACGAATTATTTCATAGCGTATTAAATCAGATTTATTACGGTAACACGGAATCTGATAAAAATCAGAGATATATCATGAGCCCGGAACAAACAGCGGCTACTATGCTAGAAATTTTGGTTGCTAAAGGATATCTTACATTACCGACGGCTATGAAAACCAAGGAGGCTGAAACAAAATGACCATTCGTATCAATGTATATGACAAAGTCATCAAATATCCGACCGCGGAAGAGCTGAAACAAGCAGGCCGTAGCTGCTTCCTGGTGTATGTCACACCATTCGTTGGAAGCATTGTTGAATATAGCGGACGTACCTGTTATCGGTCGTTCGATAAGATTAAAGAGGAATCGTATAAGACGTTTATCTCTAACATTACGAAGTCAGGCCATGAATCCGTCATCGAACACAGTAATTTGGTCTATATTTTGTTTAAAGATCCGGATGTCAACCCGGCAGTTAAAGACGCGAATGAGACCAATCGCCATTTGATTACCTTAATGATGTATAACGGGTTACTGAATGTATCGGAAACCAAAGGATTCTACATCATTTCTGGTAACATTCGCATGTTTAAAGATCTCGTACGGGAGTATTTTAGTGTGAAAGACTATAACCCGTATAAATACAACCCGATTATCGAGGATATTTTAAGCTCCTTCTATACATTGCCTAAGTATTTCTTCCTGGATATGATTCAATCCGGTAAGATGAAGGAAGCGAATTTCAAACCCAATCCAAACTTGCAGGATGCCACCAGCAGTTTGGTATTAAATAAGCTCAATGATTACGTAGCCGTCTTAAATCATGATGATGTCGTGATTAACGTACGTGGCTACAAAATGATGGAAAACGGAGTCGAAACGGTAAAACGCTTGAATCCGCCCTCTCGTGTGATGGAAAAGCATAAACGCATTACGTTGGTAATCCATGCCCCGCGTTATATCACCCATCAGATTGTGCGGCATCGAATCGCTTCGTACTCCCAAGTATCGCAACGCTATTGCCTGGAAGAAGGCTTGAATGTATATGTACCGGAAAGCATGCGAACCACGCCCGGTGCAGAAGCCATAGGCATGCAGTTATTCAATAACGCGTTGACAACGTATAAACAATTAATCGATTTGGACGTGAAGAAAGAAGACGCCCGGTCCGTGCTCACGAATGCACAGATGAGCACAGTAATTATGACAGCCACCGTAGAATCCTTCCGTCACTTTATTGCCGTTCGTGCGGATAAAGCTGCACAGAATTTTATTCGCGATATGATTGCGTATCCGTTAAAGAATTATCTGGAACGGTATGCTAATGAACATCGGGGCGAGCGCTCTCCGAAAAAGATTGTAGAACCGGCGAAATCGGCCACCTCAACCGGTACCCGTAAACCAAACAATAAGGCCAGAGCGAACTTTAAACCCAAATACAAGAAACCGGCAAATACGGCATCTACCCCAGCTTCTGCAAAAGAGACCAGAAAGCCACGGTATAAGAATCAGCCGAGTACCACAATGGGGACGAAACCGGCTCCAAAGAATGGAACGGGTGGCAATACGTTTAAACGAAAAGGCCAACCCAATAAGAAGTTTAAGAAGCAATAACACAAATCGTCCTGATACTCTGTATGCATACAGAGTATCAGGACTCCTTTTACAAAAAATCACTGAAGGAGCAATACGCTATGGTTTATGCAGTGATGTTAATCAGTAATTATGAAAATCCAAAAGAAACAATGAAGCCGTTCATGTATTGTGTGGGGTATTCGAAAGATCCCCATGTAGCTGATCGGTATCGGGAACTACGAGAAGAAATTGGAAGTCCCCATGATTATTCCATTTATCGTGTCGCCATGTTCTCGGATGATGTATTTGAGCAATTATTGCGAAATAATGATAATTTTAATGCCGCCGAACCCATCGATATCATCAGCCAGAATGGAAATTTGGTGATGACCTCTACGGATGAAGAATTCTGTGTGGATTCATTAGGATCTATGGTTGATCAATTTATTCGATCCACCGATGAATTTGTGCCTATATTAAATTTATTTACCGATCCGGAAATTCGGTCCTTTTTAAAACGATATAAAGCGTTGCGAAAGCGATTGAAAGATGGTATGGACGATGATATGTGGGAGTCAATTAAATGGGTAAAAGCAATGAAGCATTTCATTTAAAAGAGTATATCTGCGTTGACAAAATGGGTAATAAAACTACAAATAGGAGGTGCATGTGGTATGGCTGATCGTCCTCGTGGGCGCTATACTGACACAGTAATTGCCTATAAAAATTTTATTACCAAGCAGATGGCTTGTGGCTATTCCATCTTCTGGGATGGGTGTTTCGATCCCAATGATTCAGAGATTTGGTTCGTCATTAAGATTACGGATATCAATAATCCGGATGCAAAACCAAAATACGCGTTTTATCGTATCTTTACTGGCGCTCCGTTATCCGCGCAGGGTTTTGAAGACCGAAAGGATGATATGGAGTTTGCGAAGATGGTAAAAGCACGTGTTGCGGGCTGTACCTTAACTCGTTCGGAAATCATTTATGGATTAATTGGTTCCGAACAGTACGAAATTGATGATATCTATGATAATGGCAAACTGATTCTGAATAAGAAGAAAATTGAGTACCTGACGGATTGGATTAATTTCAAAGGGGGCATGCATCCCAGAGAACGAATCCAACATGTTCGTGGTACGATGACGCCGCAACGCCAGGGATAACGGGACAGGTTTATAACGAAGAATTTGTAAACAGAGGACCACGTTATCATGCGAATTCCAAAAGTATCAAATTATACATCTATTCAGGATAAGGAAGTTGTTTCCTTACCAGCAATGGAATTTACGAAGCCTTCGTATTTCTTTTACAACGAAAAGCAACGGGTGAAATTCATAAAGAAAGTCGAACGATTGGTTCGCAGTTCCTATGAATACCGGGCATTAGTTAGTTATTTGCATACGGGGCTGGGTATGAACTTTTGTAGCTTCTTTAATAATATCTCAACCGATTTGGGAAAGAAAGTTGGGATTGAGCTACATCATATTCCGTTTAGTTTATTTGATATCGTCAGTATCATCTTGAAAAAATATGAGACGGAAGAAATTCCCATAGATCCGCTAAAAATCGCGGAAGAGGTAATGGTTTACCATTATAAAGGAATGGTGGGGCTAGTCCCCCTAAGCACTACGGTACATCAATTGTATCACCGTGGGGATATCTTCATTCCGCTCCAATATGTCGACAAAGGATTCTTCTTATTTTATAAGGAATTCAAAGACTATATGGAGAATTATGAGGGCATGCTTCGTGAATTAGTTGCGTTGAGCAAGAAATATGAGATGAATAAAAATCATCACATTTTGTCGAAGCATCTCATCTATCTTAAGAATGAAGGATATGAATCCATTCCTGAGCATATTGAATAAGAAAAGAGGTGAATCCATGAGTATGGAGCGCCTTGAATTGTTCACAGACGGCGGAGCTACCAAAATCCGAAAACGGTATATGGGAGCCGCTGCCTATGTGATAAAATTCAGAGGAAAGTATTTCGTAGCAACCGACCCGGTCAAAGAAGGGACGAACAACCATTATGAATTAAAAGCCATTCGGGATGGACTGAAGACCGTTACGACAAATTGGCGTGATTTATCCAATATTGAGATTTGGATTGTTTCCGATTCCCAATATGCGATTTCTTGCGTCACTGAATGGTTTCATGGCTGGGAGTTGAAGAAAGGGAAATACTATAATAAAATGGGGAAAGAAATTTCCAATATCGAATTGATTTTGGAAATTCGAAAGTTATTAGAAAAAATTCCTCAATATCGATTCGTGAAAGTACGAAGCCATATTGGCGTAGAAATTGAACAGACATGGGTGGAATTTAATCGGGTCAATCACCTGAATTTAACATTCCAGGAGTACCTGTGTCTCATCCATTTTAATGACATTTGCGATAAAAGCATTGCGAATGCCATTAACTATACACGGCGGGAGATTGCAAAATCAGTGGGGAGAGATTTAATAGAATGAGTACATCATTACACGAATACGCGGAACAAATGAAGATGGACCTCTGCGATCAAGCCGAACATGCGGGGTTTTCTTGTTCCATCTTTAATATTTTTAACGATTGTGATACTCCGGTCGATATGGCGTATCGGGTATTAACAACCTACCCGTTGGATTCGCATCCATATAAGATATTTCGCGATACACTGGAATGTGATTATTTAAGAGAAATATATCCAACGGAATACGTGGCGGTATTTAATCGCTGGTGTCCGTATCCGGCACCTCGACAATCAGCGTTACTAAGTGAGTGGCACGTAACGGATAAGCTTATTGAGCGTTGCTCGTTCATCCCTCGGTGGCGAGCGGAATTAAATCCGAATTATGTGCAATGGGTCGTTGGCGGTATTTTACATACCTCTGACAATAAACAAGTCTTTTTACGCTGTCTGAAAGACGGTACATTACAGGGTAAAATCACCCTGATCCAAGGTCATGCTTCATTTAATCCAACCAATGAAGTTAATTATATGCTGTATAATAATGGTGACCATCGGGATCGTCATGAATCCTATGATTATCGGGAGTTTGAATTGTATTTATTTGATGAATTTAAACGGGAAGCATTAGAAGAAACAAATGCCAAGAATATTTTCGGACATCGAGGCAAAATTGATAGTTTCCTAATTGCACCGGAAATGGAAATCATCAATAAATTAGATTACTTCCATATTGGCATTGTCTTTAATGCGGACTGTGATTGGCCATCAACACAGCTACATGCTGCAGAACCGGATAAAAATGAGCTGGTCATCGTAGAAGATAATTATTCGCTACGAAAAGAATTTCTCAATAATCATTGGGATGAAGTGGATCGCTGGGTAAAAGTAACGATTCGAAAATTTTAAGTAAAACACAACAGAAAAGAATCAGATATGTATTCGTATCTGATTCTTTTCTCTATCCCATAATCGTAAAGCAGGGCTTCATAAATATATATCTTTACTATGGTTATTGGATAGGAAAGTGAGGTAAATAAGGGGCATGTATACGTATACAGATTATGACTTCGAACCGATAGCGAATGTGTTCGAAGGAGACGATTATCATTTGCCAGATTCGGAAACATTCGACCCATCCTATATGGGACGAGTAAAAAAGATTCGGCGTCGCTATCGAAGTTATTTCGATTATCAAGATGCGGTAGCGCTGTATAATGAATATATGAATACATTAATCCAGCGTTATGGGGGTAAGAAACGGTTCCAAATCCAATATTTGATTGGTAATGTCCATGAATATATTCCGAATTTTCCCGAATGCCGGAAAAATAAGCGGAATAAATGGATTAAGAAAAATCATTTGAATCGAGAAGATTTGGAGCCCAAGACACCGGATTTGAGTTGTCTGGATATGACACCGGTTCCCATTGAGCATTGCGATATTAAAATTAAAATCAGTGATAATTCCGATATTCCTGATGAATTAGGGCGGGAACGAATTGTGTCGGATTCGTTAATTCACCGAATTACATCGGAATTGGATATCATTGACCACTATTATCATCAGCAGCGATTGAAAATTGAAAAGATGAAAGGCGGCGAAAAGAAAAAAGCAAAGCTGCGCAATATTTTAAATCGAAAAGCGCTTCGGATGTCCGGCTATTATCGGTGTTTAACCGATCGGATTAATGAATATGACAAGGCGAAGAAAGATAAGTTCTTTGGGATTAACCATGAATCCGGTGATATGGTCCAATATAAAGGGACTATGTTTACCATGGCCGAAGCCGAAGAACATGCCGCCTTAGATAAGCTCAAAGAATGTGGTGTAGTATTCAGCTTCTTATCGAAACGGCAGCGTAAATTGATTCGTCCGGGTGATTCGAAGAAAGCACTGAAGAAGAAACAAAAGAAAATGGAGAAAAAGAGACGAAAAAATCAAAAAATGGAAGATAAATTCTTAATGGATTTTAGTGAGGGTACGTGTGATAACTTTGATGATTTTGCCGAAGATATGGCACAATTGACCGGATCAAGGAGGTGGGATTAAGAATGGGATTTCCGACCAAATTACGATCAAGAATTAAAGAAGATTTCACCCAGGCAGACATGGAATTTTTACGAGATTTAGAAACATCTCCTAATTTCACCAATAATAATGATAAAGCAGATGCGATTTTGTATCATTTCCGAGATCGTGGGTTTATCGAGCTTGCGCCGGCAACCAATCGATTCGCTCTTCTTAAAGGCCGCTATGTATATAAGTTCGCCTTAGACCATTATGGAAAAGAAGATAATGAAAATGAATTTAACTTAAGTCCAGAGCTACAACCATTCGTGACTAGGACCTATGAAACCAACGGCTATATAGCAATCGCTGAATACGTAAATCTTATATCCAGAGAAGAATTTGTGGCATCTATGTATCACATCCGAGAAATTTTAAAAATATTATCTCGTGATTATATATTCAGCGATGTAGGTACTGTAGTTCGTAATTTTGTAAATTGGGGTTGATCCATAGGATATTAATTTATATCGTTTTGGTATTAGTATATACTAAATAGATATAATTGATGGTTCCTCTACGATCCCCGTCAGAGTGATCTGGCGACAAAAAATCTGTTAATTGCGGGAAACTCTTGCTAGGCACATTCTACCTGATAATCAAAGCGTAATGGTGGAGAGATGGTAAAAACGAATGTGATAAAGACAATCCGCAGCCAAGCTTCATATAATGAAGAAGGTTCAACGACTATCCGTAAGGAGTAGGGCTCAAGTGATTGGGGCTCGAAATGCAGATCTCTCAGTAATATGAGATGAAGATATAGTCTAGACTGTATGGAGACATACAGCTGCATGTTATGATGCGGTATCAGCGTAGCGAACTGATATGAAGTAATACGTTAGAGACAATGATGATTTAGTGATACTAGATTATGGTTATTTCTATAAGAAAGACCCAAAAATTTTACATTGCGCATTAGATGGAACCGTATTGGAATATACGGAAAATTATGACCAGCTGTATTGTAAGAAATGTGGTAAAAAGTATGGGATTTCTGATATCATTTATCGAATGGGTCTAACCGAAGAAAATTATAAAGAAATGGATGACCCGAAATATAAGAAGCCATTTGTTGTGCAGCTGGCGGGTATGAAATATGATCCGGTTAAGAAGCAGTATAAGAAAATATTTTAAGGGGGTTGGAGATGTATATTATCTTTATTGATAGCCGAAAGAAACTCCGGAAATATATTGAGAGTTTGAGTAAGGCAGAGATTACTAACACCCACGTCGTCATCGCATCTGACGACGTGGATGAAAGTCTCATTCATAAGAAAATGGATGTAAGTGACTTGCGTATCTTATTACCACCGCCACAGATTACAAGTAAATTTGTATTGGATGAAAATGTACCGGAATTTCAGGAAGCGTATTACCAGTATCTTTCTCGTCCGATCTGTAAGGCGTGTTTGAATAAGATTGCAAAGCTCTGTTTCATCCATGAACAGAATGTAGTCGTAGCAACCGGCGATATTGATAAGAACTTTGCGATCTCAAAATACATTCAGAAAGCATTTCAGGCGGATTTTCCGGATATTAAGTTCTTCACATTTAAAGATTGGAAAGAAGATCCGGATCGGGTGATACAGAATCGGCAATTGGATATGGATGGTATTATTAAACATATCATCACGGACGCGAATGCATTGTCGATTAAGTTAAAAGAATTGGAAAGTGTAGAGAGCCGCGTTGACGACTATTATTAAGGAGGTGAAATGTAATGAAATCTAAACAAAAGAATGCGATTAAGTTTATCGTAAATAATATGATTATCGTGGAGAAGCTGACCGACGCCTTGGGCGTCCCGAAAGGATTGTCATTTAAGAAGCGGGTGAAGCTGGTAGATCGCGTATTACACCATCTGGTGAAGAACACCACCATTACCAAAGGCGGCAAAGTGAGTAAGAAAAAGGACTCCATCGTGGATGAGCTGGATCTGGAAGGCGGCGGCGAGAACGAAGATTTCAAGTCCATGGATGACATCGCCGCATTTCTGTACAACAAATAAGAATTCAAAGTAACACTAATTAATAAAGGAGTAAGTTCCTTGCTCCTTTATTAATTTTTTATCTAGACGGGGTGATTCCAATGAGCTATTCAACGGTACAACGAGTGTTGAACCAAACAGACATGTTAAAAGCAGCACTCCAACGCGTCGACGAGAAAAAAATCATTGACAAAGAAGTCTATACGATTTCCTTAAGTGGCTTAGTTGAGAACTATCTCCCGGAAGATTCAGATCCTGACGAAATAGGAAAGGATATTTTACAGGTGGTGCTGACCCATAATACCACCGGGGAAAAATCAATACAGAATATTGAATTAGATGCAGAATTAGGTATATCCCCCAAGACTGTGTATAATTATTATTTATATCGATTCACCCCACGAAATATCGTTCGTGGAACTGCCATTCGTGTAGTAAAACCAAAGCAATCAGAACTGGATCCTGATTGGTTTGCCTATAACGCCGTGGTCGTACAGGCGGACGTACGACAAATTTCGTACATCATGGTACCGTCCCGGGGGCCCATGCATCGTATTTTGACTGCTCGTCAATGTTATGAAAACCATATCACTGTTTACGTATACACGGAAGCCGATATGGAAGGCTATGAAGATAATATTAGAGAGGGACAGTATGCTCCTCTAACGTAAGAAGAAGTGAGTTGAGTTGTCATGACATTTGCTGCAAAATGTTTTTACAGTGTATTATTTTTTATTATACTCCTCATTTATATCTGCGCAATGGCAGTAAGCTCCGTATGTATTGGAGTCTATGGGGTGTGGAACGATTGTAGTAAAGCGGTTTTCAAATATATATTATAGCTTTGCCTAAGTATACAATGTAAATGAGGTGAAGTAAGCCTTGCTACAACATGAATTATGGAAACGAACAGGCTATTTGAATAAAGATATAGAATACCTGTTTAATTGCTCAATACGAGAATATGATCTGAAAGCGGCTGATATGAGTTTAATGAAAGAATTTAAACTCGTATCAGCCGACACTATTGCGTCTTTAGAGAAAATGGATAATCAGGCCCGTCATGTACGAACGGGCATGATGCAAAAAGATAAGCAATTTGCAAAAGTCCTTACGGAAGCATTTAAAGAAGCGCGACGCATGTTTTTCGAAGCCAATGAAGTTGAAGAGCAAGAAGTGCTATCCATTAAAAAAGATGCGATTTTTATCATCAATAAAGATTGCGTACATCATACGTTTGGTGCGTTGGATTTTCGAATTAAAAACCAATATCTGGGCTATATGTATTTAAATCGAAATGAATTTTATTATACTGATCCACAAACGCCAATCGACGTAAAAGGATTGGGAAAATCCGCACCCGAAAAACATCGGGAGTATTTATTAGATTTCTTCCGGGATGTGTTTTCCTATCGAATTTATAATTCGTATCCCGAACAGCTCCAACTCTTATCTTCGTTTATTAAAGCGTATCGCAATCGAGAATTAGCCATTGGCTATTACCGGCAATTAGATAATCAAAGCTATTTTCGATTAGAAGATAATGGGGAAGAAATCTTAATTGATGGCGTGGAGGAAGAAGCCATTGACCAATTGGATATTCGATATAATTATTCCAATTACCTAGTCCCATTAATTAGCTACTTTATTTGAGTCATACGAAAGAGGAAGAAGAGTAAATCACTCTTCTTCCTCTATGGGTCGTGGGGTAATGCCAGTATTTGTTTCTTTCATATATGAAATCACACGTAATGTCGCTTGGCGTGTAATATAGTTGTATACCATCTCATCCGATAGCCCAGCGTAACGAGCGCGGGCAAAGAAGGTTTCTTGGTCTAAGCATGCCATCACGCCTTGTGTGATATCCTGTAAGACGCTTTCGAAATCAGTAATGCGTTTTACGTCCTTTCCTTCATACGGGAGTTCCAACGCAAACATGAATTCCAATTCCACCAGCGCATTTAATTCGTTGACAATATCTTGCATGGAACTGCTGGAAAGTTTTTCTTCGCGAATGCAGCGAATATTGGCATCCATCTGCCACTTAATAAATAGAAACGAGCAGACCATTAATACGATCATGATAATGCCAAGCGTAGTAAAAAACGGGTCCATATGCATAGTATCACCTCATCCTATTTTATTGAGTTTGTCTTTATGATTATACCTCGCTATGCATGCGAGCTTTGGCTACGTCATAATTCCAATCGGTAATAGTATTCTTAAGTTCCAATAAGTTATTATCAAA
>Ga0310696_10005600_pt1 | contig 15124 bp, 10 predicted proteins | sample AusTroGonzalo_MG_4_FD_203885 | JGI IMG/M metagenome (GOLD analysis project Ga0310696, IMG submission 203885) | Bovine rumen microbial communities from tropical cattle in Woodstock, Queensland, Australia - Gonzalo_02 (v2) (version 2) | ecosystem: Host-associated > Mammals > Digestive system >...
CCTAATTTTGCGGGCATTTCCGATAATTTGAACGCGACAAAAAATAAATCATTCAAGATTTTACCTTTTGATAGCAATTCACCCACAAGTATAGATTTTAATATTATTAAACCCCTGGAAACAAAAATTAAAACAAATCTAAAAATCAAAAACGAATTCAGAAAACATGATTTAGATATAATTTTATCAAGACGACGCGAGGGTTGCTTTTTATTATTGCTAAAATTGACCTATACCAGATTGACCGAAAAGAATTTACCCAATGGTGCTTTGCGTCCCGAATTATGTAATATATTGGCGCAAATTTCCGACATAAAACCGACCGACATAATACTTGACCCTTTTTGTGGTCATGGTTCAATTCCAAAAGAAATTCAAAAGAATCTTAAATACAATATGTTATTCGCAAGTGACCAAGACGAAACACTTGTTGCAAATTTGAAAAACGAATTTAAGAAAAACAAGAAAAATCTTTTTATTAAACAACGCGACGCGTTAAATTTATCTTATTTCCAAAACGGATTTTTTGATGAAATAATAACCGACCCACCTTGGAATGCTTATAATTCCAAAGATGAAGATTTTTCAATTTTTTACGGAAAAATGTTAACCGAATTTCACAGAATATTAAAACCCAATGGTGTTTGCACCGTGCTTATGGGCAACGTTACCGACTTTGAAAAGGCGTTAAAGTCCGTAAATTTCAAGATATTGGAAAAATATCATATTCTTGTGAACGGGAAAAAAGCCAACGTTTATAAACTCGTAAAGGATGTATAACACCGACCAAAAATGTCCAAAACAGCATTTATTATTTAAGGAAAGGAGTGAAACAATGACGCAAAAAAAATCTGATTTGGAAACATATATCAAAATCTTTAACACATTAACCAAGATGAATCTTGCACACTTGGAAATTACCAACATTGTTGCCGGACCACGTTTATTTAATTGTATTGTTCATCCCGAAAAAAGCGCCAAAATTTCTTCTGTTTCTAAAGCCACTGCGGATGTTAACACGCTTTGCCAGCCAATGAAAAACTCAACCGATTTGGTATTTGGATTTCCACGCACCGATGCAAAACCAATTACCCTGACGGCACTGTTAAAAGATAAAATCTGGGCGGAAACCACGGCCAAACTTCCTTTGTTGCTTGGTGTTGATACCTTTGGTGAACCACAAATCACCGATTTAACCAAGGTTCCCCACCTGCTTATTAGTGGTCGTACTGGTGCGGGAAAAACCATGTTTTTAAAATCAATTATCAAAACACTTCAACCTAAGGCAAAAAATTGTAAGTTCACTGTATTTGACCCAAAACTTATTGATTTTAAACCAAGTAAAAACGTCGTTGTGATAAATGACGCAACCCAAGCATTTGACGAACTTGATAAAATTGTTAGCGAAGTAGAAACGCAGTATAAATCAAAGAAGCCCACCAAGAATGATTATCATATTCTTATGTTTGATGAATTTGCGGATTTTGTCGCACTTGATTGCAAACGTTTTGAAGCCGCTATCCAAGCATTAACTCAAAAGGCACGCGCGTGCGGAATCCATTTAATCATGGCAACACAACGTCCAGACGCCATTACAAAGACATTACGTGCAAACCTGCCCGTTCGTTTAGTGTTCCAAACACGTTCAAAAGCGGATTCTGTGCGGGCACTTGGTGAACCGGGTGCGGAATTACTTTTGGGTTGGGCGGACGCGCTTTACAGCGAAGCGGGATGTATTCCAAAACGAATGCACACACCAATAATATAAAACTTATTCGGCCAAGAAACCGCCCGATTGCATATTCCAAAGACGGCGATATAAACCCTTGTGGCGCAACAATGATTTGTGTGTGCCACTTTCTATTATATTCCCCTTGTCAAGGACGATAATACGATCCATATTGCGCAATGTTGATAAACGGTGCGCAATAACCAATGTTGTGCGACCTTTTGACAAATCAGCAAAAGATTCCTGAATTGCTGTTTCCGTTTCACTGTCCAATGCGGATGTGGCTTCATCCAAAATCAATATAGGCGCATCTTTTAAAAACGCACGTGCAATTGCAATACGTTGGCGTTGACCACCGGAAAGTTTTATTCCCCTATCCCCAACAAGAGTTTCGTATTTTTCGGGTGTTGTTTGAATAAACTTATCCGCCGAAGCACGATGTGCGGCACGACGAACTGCGGACATATCGGCATCCAAACGACCATAGGCAATGTTTTCATAAATCGTCCGGTTAAACATTGTGGCATCCTGGGGAATAAAGGCAATGCTCTGACGTAACGATTCCTGTGTCACATCCTTGATATTTACACCATCAATATAAATTCCGCCACGTGTTGTGTCATATAACCGCAAAATCAAATTTACCAACGTGGTTTTTCCCGCACCCGATGCCCCCACAATACCGACCTTTTCACCCGGTTTTATTTTGAAAGATAAATCGTGCAAAACATTTTTACGACCATATTTGAAATTGACATCTCTAAATTCTATTACACCATGACGAACATTCAATTCACTTGCATTTGGCGCATCATTTACACGAACGGAACGAATTAACTCGTTATACGAACCAACCGAACGACCCCATTTTTCAATAAAGTTTTTTGTGTCCATAATAAACATAAAAGACAAAGAACTCATCCCCACAAAAACACTAAGCGCAAACGAAATATCCGCCACTGTTGACAACCCACGGGAATACATATACCCGCATAATAACATCAAGGATGTCATCGCGAACACATCCATCCACGCATTACCCGGCCCCCAAAATATTCGGGAACGTGCATGACCAATTCGCGCAAGTTTTTCATAATCTTTGCGAAAAGGTGCCGCACAACGTTGTTCATAATTTGCACGTGCAAAAGTTTTCACAACCAAGAAATTAGAAAGAGCATCCAATAATCTGCCTTGCAGATGGTTTTGCGCACGTGCGGCATTTGCCGAAGCCGTAATAACACGACGAACCTTGCACAATCCCCAAATTATACGTCCCGCAAGTCCAACACCTATGACCAAAAGATATTGCCAACCTATGACAAACAATCCACCAAACCCAAGTAAAAACGCACTCATTGTCGCAACTGCGTTGCCCCACACCATATTCATTATTTCAAAGAATCCATTAGCAACACCATCCACTTGGGAATTTATTTTGCCCGGCATTGAACTTGTATAAAAATCCACACTTTGTGAAAAAACATAATCATATAAATCCTTGGATATTGCGTTATATGCCCGATAACGAATTTTATTATCAAAAACCACCCAACGCAAAATCGCGCCACTTACCAATGTCGCACGAACAAAGAAATATACAATTGCAATCGGCAAAACGGACATAAATGCTTCACCCGCTGGCACACCTTCTAAACACGATATAATTGCTTTTATAAAGAACGCTGGGATAACGGTATGCCCCGCCGTATCAAACGCCGAAAACAACGCAAATACAAGCGGCCATAATTTTGCGTACCGATACATATTTTTAAAATAAAAACCTAAAACGCTTCGTGGAAATTTTTGCATATAGGTATTATATCATAAAACAAAAATCCTACAAAGTGTTTTCTTGCGAACAAAAAAACCGCCAAATTTGGCGGTTTTATCTTTTAACGTGTTTTACCATATAATTCGCGTTGTTGTTGTCGCAGGGCATCCATTGTTTCCTTGCCCTTTGCGGCGGTATCTACGACTTGATAAGAATAAACTTCCCCGCTGCGCTTTGTGGCGGTATTATACCGAAACCACACTGTATCATTTTTACGATAAAACGGCAAAGCGGTATCAATTTCCAAATCTTCACCTTCGCGCTTAATCAAAACAAGTTTCTCTCCCTCAAGGTCAAGAATTGCGGTGCTTTGGTTTTTAAATTGGTCGTATTCTAAATCAACAACACGTGCACCAACTATTTTATTTTCGGGATTAGGACGACGACATCCACCAACAAACATTAACAATGCCGCGGTCGCTAATATACCATATTGTTTTACTGTTTTCATATTTTATACCCTTTATTTTTATCGGTATAAAAATAGCAATCTTTTCCCAAAAGTCAAGTTTTCAGAACGCATAATGAACAACGGACGGAACATCCTTTATCGCCCAAATCACAATCAAAACACATAAAACAATAACAAAAATACGAACAATGTATCTTGAAGTTGTATAAACATCCGGAATTTTAAATCTTTTCGCCATAATTATAATCCTTGGTGTTACATGGATATTTTATCTGTTCTTGATTGTTTTTGCGATGATATTGTATTCCTAGGAATTTTTAGATTTGATTTTTATTTTTTTATGAATAAAATAGCCAAGGAAAAATTTTAACGAACAATAGGAGAATGATATGTTTAACACGGAAAAATTAAAAACATTCTCTTGGGTAAATGTTGGCAACCCCGATCACGAAGATTTTGAAAAACTTCAAACGGAATACAAGATTGATGAAGATAACATTTCCGACATTTTGGACCCCGATGAACAGCCACGCCTTGAAATAGAAGACGATTACAAGGTCATAATTGTTCGTTTTCCTATTGTAAACCGTGAAACCGATACACAATGGCACACGGAACCGTTATCCATTATTTATTCTTCTAATCGTGTTATTACCGTATGTCGTCGTCGTTGTGATTTGCTTGATAAAATAAAAGATATTGATAAACACACACGTGATGAATTTATATTGAATATCTTATTCTATATTGCTGAATCTTATTTGCGTTGTTTAAAGGAATTGAACAAGCGTGTTGTTTCATCAAAAAAGATTCTTAAAAAAGAAGTTCGTAAAACCGAATTACTTGATTTGCTGGAAGTTGAAAACAGTTATACACTTTATATGACGGGACTAAAAGGCAACTTGTCCGTGTTGGATAAATTGGACAAAGTTCGCGGATTTGCACGGACCGACGAATGTGCGGAACTTATCGAAGACACAAGAATTGAATTGTCCCAAGGTATTGAAGTCGTCGCCAGTTATGCGAAAATGTTAAAATCAATCAAGGAAACATTTGAAAGCGTTATTAATATAAATTCCAACACCTACATTAATCGTTTGACAATGTGGAATATTATTTTGATGGCGCCAACTTTGGTTGTGGGGTATTACGGCATGAATTTGGCACTACCGTTTGCCGAAAGTAAAGATACCGCCACTATCATATTTGTTTTGATAATGGCGTTATTGCTTGGTTATGCATTGTTTATATCTATTCGTAATCGAATATCTTAAGCCAATGCTTTCTTTACTTTTTCAAAATTAGTGGTCACATCTGGCGCACAAACATCCAAGTCTGAAAACTTGATATTTGAAACCGTGCGCAACCATTCTATTGCTGGGACTGTTGTTTTCCAAAAATTGTCTAATCTGCGTCTAACCGCCGCGGAATCGGCATCATCCGCACGTCCACCACCTTCACGGATGCGCTTTTCAATACGTTCAACCATAATTGTTTCAGGGACATCAAGATAAAGGACATGAACATTAAATTTATCAGCGTATGTTTCAACCAACCATTTTGCTTGCCCCATTGTGCGTGGGAACCCATCAACAATCATATCACCATTTAAATCAGCATCTATGGCTTTACCTATGATATCAAACAATAATTCATCGGTCACAAGTTCACCACGTGATATAGTTTTTGCAATTTCTGAATCCGCTGGTGCGGAACGCAAAATAGCCCCCGCTTCCACATATCTGTATTTTCCCTGTTCCATCAGCATACGCGCAAAAGTGCCCTTTCCGACACCTTGCCCCCCCATTAAAACAATCATTGTATGTTTCATATTACTTCCTTTGTTTTGATTACGCCGTATTATAACATAAAACAAAATCCCCGACAACAAAAGTCGGGGATTTTTACAAAAAATAATTCGTGTGAATTATTTTTTACTTGTTTCAAGCGCAGCACCCAAAATATCGCCTAAAACGGAGCCACTGTTGGCTTCATTAGCATATTCTTTGACTGCTTGCTTTTCCAAAGTAACCTGCAAAGCACGAATTGACAACTTTACAGTATTACCGTCAACGGAAACAACCGACGCTTCAACAGAATCGCCGACTTTGAATTTAGATGTGTCTTGTTCAGATTTTTCACGCGACAAATCTGTGCGACGGATAACACCCTTAACATCACCTTGTAATGTCAATACCAATTCATCAGGTGTCACTTCGGAAACAGTGCCACAAACAACCGCACCTTTCTTGATAGCAGCCGCGCCGTTTTCAGCACTTTCTGTCAATTGTTTAATACCCAATGTGACGCGTTCTTTTTCCGGATTGATATCCAAAATTTTTGCTGTCACTTCTTGGCCACGAACGAATTTTTTCAATTCTTCTTCGTCTAATTTGTTCCAAGACAAATCGGAAATATGAACCATACCGTCCAATTCCGGTGTCAACGCAACGAACAAACCAAATTCGGTTGTGTTCTTGATTGGGCCAGTGATAATATCGCCAACTTTGTGTTCCTCGGCAAATTGTTTCCAAGGATTTGGTTGCAATTGTTTATAGCCCAAAGAAATACGGCGTTTATCTTGGTCAATACCCAAAACAATAACATTGACTTCCTGACCAGATTGCAAAACTTTTGATGGGTGAATATTTTTGTTTGTCCATGACAATTCAGACATGTGAACCAAACCCTCAATATTATTACCCAAATCAATAAATGCACCATAATCAGTCAACGAAGATACCTTACCGGTAACTGTATCACCAACATTGAATGCACGAGAAGCAGTATCCCAAGGATCTTCTTCTAATTGTTTTGCACCCAATGAAATACGGTGAGATTCTGGGTCAAATTGGATAACTTTGACTTTGATTTTTTCACCAACGTGAACTAATTCGCGTGGATGATTAACACGTTTCCATGACAAATCTGTGACGTGCAACAAACCGTCAATACCGCCCAAGTCAACAAAGACACCATAATCAGTGATGTTTTTAACGGTACCTTCCAAAACAGCGTTCAAAGAAATGTTCTTTAACGCTTCTTTTTGAGCAGCAGCGATTGTATCAGATTGAATCGCACGACGTGAAACAATAGCGTTTGTACGCAAAGCGTCCATTTTCAAAACGCGGAATTTGTCTTTTAATCCGATTAAAGATTTCGCATCGCGAACTGGTTTATGGTCAACTTGTGATGAAGGCATAAACGCGAACACACCGTTGATATCAACAGTATAACCACCGCGAACGACGTCGATAATTGTCCCTTCGGGATCAACACCTTCGGCAACCATCTTTTCCAATTCTTTCCATGCTTTTTCAGCACGTGCCTTGGCATAAGAAAGAACAGCGGTTCCTTCACGTGATTCATAACGTTCAACAAAAACGTCAATAATATCACCAACGGATGGAACAGAAGCGCCAAATTCCTTTAATGGAACACGACCTTCGGATTTCAAGCCCACATCAACCAAAGCGAAATCGCCACGAATATCCTTAACGGTTCCCTTGGTTGCGTAACCTTGTAAAGTTTCTTGACTGCCGTAATTTTTATCAAACATTTTGACAAAATCATCGCCAGCAATCGGATTGTATAAATCTTTGGATAAATCTTTCATAATGAAATTTCATACAAAGCTTGCCATCGCCCATATTTTCTTGAAAAAAGCGAGGTCTTGTGGGGTTAACCTGACGGATTTCGCACCCACCCGCGAAATCAGGACGCATTATATTAACTTTTTTTAGAAAAATCAAGCAGTTTTACAACCACACCCATTGACAAACCATTTTTTCGGTGTAAAAATACAAAACCAATGATACCCAAGGATGAAAAATATGTTTGAGCAACCTAAATGTACTTACGCCGATAAAGCAAATGACTTTGACGATGCGGCACTTTGTAAAATTGTTTTCAATCCGTCGCAACACCGTCTTGCACGCAAAGACGAGATATTTGAAAAACTTGCGGATTTTCAAACGATTATGCCGCATGCTGTTACATACAAACTCACAAAAAACAACCGAAAAAAATTATTTCTTGATATAAAATATATTGATGATTTTTTGGCGAAATACAATTTTGTTAAACCCGCCCCCAAGGGTCAAAACGATTTTAACACGGTCGAATTATTCACAAGATACGGTGGCAGACAATCTTCTTATCTGCATACCCTTGAAGAAATGAAAAAGAATCTTTTAACAGCAAACGATGAAAAGAGTAAATATATTGAATATAAAAAGAGCCCAACGGATGGAAAAATCGAATTGTGCCTTAATGAAAAACTTTTGACCGAATTTGAAAATATGTATGGTTCCAAGATAAAACGATACATAAAAAAAAGTCCGAAAAACTTCATATCTTCACGAACATTAGCGGGTAAACACCTAGATGCAGGTGCCACAGAAACAAATAAAAACTTGGATACTATTTATGAAAACCAAGACGATGAATTAAACAAATTTACATTAAAAATCAAAAAAGTATTGTTCCTTGAACGTTCCCACATCCAAGATTTTTGTGCAAGATTTGGTTATACCGAAAAACATTCCGACACTATTCACCATGGTCCCCGCCCCAGTCATTCAAAAAAATGTTGGAAAACAGCGGATGAATTAAAACATTTCATTTCTTACGATGAAGATTTACCGTTTGAAGAAATGCTTGATAAATTTAGATTTCATTGCCCAAGCGCGATACGAACCAATCGCACATGGGATTCTTATTCAATAAATTTGAATTTTCTTGATGCATTTTGCAAATATTTTTCATTAACCAAGGACCCGATTCCCAAAAAGAAAGAAGAATGGAAAAACGCAAAAGAACTTTCAACAAAATACATTGAATCTTCACAACATGAAATTTTAACAAAAATGAACGAATTGTTCTTGGCTATGCCCGACCTTTTACAAGTTCGCAAAAATTATGACACAAACCAAGACGACATTTGTTTAAACATCAAACACATCTCTGATTTTTGTCGCGAAGCAAAACTTGAAATGTTTAACGAAGAAAAAATTAAACGCACAAAAACTTTAACTGATTATAATCGCGAAGATTTCTTTAATTCGGAACAATTGAGCAAGGTATTTAATATGGGCTCAATAAAACGCATTCGGGATAAACTTTTAGAAGTCCAAGATAAATTACCTAAAAACGCGATTGTAAATTTGGTGTTCCGCCGTCCATGTGTTTGCATACACAAAGATTACATTCTTGATTTCTGCAATATGGAACCACTGTTACCCCAATACCCCGACAAGCAACAAGAAGTTCTTGAAGCCGTGACGAAATTTGATGCAGAAAAGAACAAACTTATTGCACCGACGGAAAATCAAAGATAGTTTCCATTAGGAATAATACCGAAAAAGTGGTATAATATTCCTATGCTAAAAAAGTCGCAATCTGTTAAATTTGGGTTAAACCTGTTACGTGCAGGGTGGTTTTTTCATAATTTCCTTTTAATGACCCCGGTTATCGTTTTAATTTATACATCGCATGGAATTACCATTGGTGATTTCTTTTTGATTCAAGGTATTTTCAGGTTGGCGGCATTTTTATTTGAAATCCCGTCTGGATATCTGTCCGATTGTTTCAGTCGTAAATGGGTTATGGTTTGTGGCGGTTGTTTCTTGATTGCTGGTTTTTCGGCGATTGCCTTGGCAACCGGATTTTGGGGACTGACACTTGGCGAAGCATTACTTGGTATTTCAACTGCTCTTTTTTCTGGCACATTGGAAGCATACACCTACGATTTACTTAAACGCAATAAAACCCAAAACCAATTTCTAAAAGAATACGGTTCTATCACCACTTTTTCCAGTGTAGCTTGCTTTATTGCGGCATTACTTGGTGGTTTTTTATATGCTAAACTTGGTGGCAATACACTTTTATGGCTTGAAGCATTTTTTGCCACGGTTTCGGTATTATTTTTCCTTTTCTTACCTAACTTACTCGAAGTTAAACGCGTTGTGAAACACAAGACCGCAGTTGTTGATGCAATAAGCATATCTTATCGCACCATGAAAAATTCAAGATTGCGCAATTTTATCGTATTCCCCGCTTTGTTCAGTGCGTTCACTATTGTGATGCTGTGGATTATGCAACCCATCATGGAAACGGCACATGTTCCACTTGAACTATTCGGTATATTTTTTGCAATCAACCAATTGGCTGCGATATTTTTCGCCAAGTTTGCTTATAAAATTTGCGGAAAATTCGGCGAAAAGAATGTGTCGATTTTTACTATTGCGGTCATTATCATGGGAATCACATTGGGACTATTAGCGACGCACATAAATTCAATGCCATTGATTCTTACCGCATGTGTCCTTATGGAATTTGCTCCCGCAATTCGTATGCTAAACAATTTGCAATATAATACTCTTATTCATGATTCCATTGAATCAAACGAACGCGGAACGGTTTTATCCACACGTGCCATGGTATCCACATTTTTGGGTGCGATATTTTTATCTTTTGCTAAATTTTCATTTGATACATTTGGACTGGACATAACATTAGTGCTTATGTTCGCACTTACCCCATTATTATTCTGGTCACTTAGTAAGGTTGAAAAACATTTACATTAAAGTTTGTTTTTCAACTTAAGAACCCCCACAAAAACGTCTTTGGCTTTACTTTTATTACCTGTAGAGACCTCCATTGTGTTTACAAAAACCCCCTCCATACTTTCAGCAGTTCCTTTCATTTTTTCTGCCACGTCTATATTATGAGCCGCCTTAAAATCTTTATAAGCATCCATCCCTTTATTAATGTTTACAATTACCTTGTTTTTAGAAGCAAAATTATTAAGTTTATCCAGCCCCTTAAAATCTATATTTATCGGCCCACTAATTGCAGTGGTAAGAGCAAACGATGTCTTAGCCACACCAACAACATCTTTAGCAACCCCCAACCCTTTATTAAGATTTGAACCAAAATTAGGCTCTATATGCCCCACCACCTCGGCAATTTTAGACAATACTTCTTTCGAGAAATTTTGCGACGTTTCGTTTAACAAACTGTCCGCAGCTCTGGCTATGTCATCAGGAACAAGCCCATCATATCGTGCCAAAAGCGATGACGTATCAAAAAATATCTTTTCATTACAGAAATTCGCACCTTCTGCTGCTCTACATTCGCTCAAAGCCTTACCTAGGGCGCTAATTTCTTCGTCTATCAAATGATTTGAAACACCCTCATTTACTGCGCCAACAAAATCTATAACTGCATCAGTACCTTCAATAACGGCCCCTACAACCAATGTTAAACTTGTTCCACCCGAAGGGACGGCGGCGATTACCGCGATTCCTGCTTTCACAACCGCCCCGACTACTTTCTTAGCTGTTTTGTAGTTATCTGTGGCTACTTTACGAGCTGCTACTGCTGTTAACACACACTCGTGAAATTCATCACTCCACATCATATCCCCGCCATATTTAGAATCTTCACACTCTTCTTTTTGAAGTCCCAAACATCTTTTTCCATCAAAAATCCCGTTTTTTTCCGCAAGACAAGCCAATGCCGATAAAGATGTTTTGGAAACCTCTTTCGATGATTCATGCGTATCTTTAAACACCCAATCGACCCAATAAGTTTTGCCTTTTACTTTCACCCAACAAGATTTGAATCTGTTGTTATCAAAATTTTTCCAACCTTTTGAACCATAATCGTTGACTGTCCCATCAAGTGCCTTACAACCAGATGCAGACACAATTATCCCCTTTTCCTCTAATGGTCTTATCATTATTCCACGCAATAAATCTTCGACCCATTTTTCGTTTCGCACATCTAAATCTTCAAAAACTTTATTATCTATTCCAAAATTTTTTAATTGGTTTCTTAAATGATTATCCGAACGCAAATTACCAAAATCTATATCACATCCTGTGGCATCTATTTTGTTTGAGAAGGCGTTTTGAAGCTCGTGATGGGTCGCACGAGCTTGAAAAAATGCCCATAAATCCTTGTCTAAATTTGTACAACTTCCATTATAATGTTTTTGAGGCTCCACATATTCGCAAGCTTGCAGTCCTGACCTTTCTTCATCTAATATTAAGCTGCACACCTTTCGCGAAAAACTGTTATACGAGGCCGTAGCAAAATCACTTTCCACACTATCAAATTTATATTCTTTGCTCAAATTCCCATCAACAGACTTACAACTTATGTATTTGCCATTTTTTGCTTCGGCCGAACAATAAAGCACACTTTTAACCCCATTCAAAAACTCATGATATTTTATCAATGCAACCGCTTCACTATATTGAACAGATGTTTTTGCAAATGTCTTATCATCGCAGCCCGCTTTTGAACTAAACGAACAATGATGTTTAAACATAGCGGATACAGCAATATTTTTTTTAAAATCATCACAAAGTTTTTTTCTTTCTTTGTTGTCTTTTTCGGGCCATAATGCATTACATGTATTTTCTATTCCTGTTGCGCAAACCTTTGCATCAGACGCAATATAATCCGCCCGTAACTCATCCACAATATTTTGTATTTTTTCAAGTTTTGCAAAATCTTCATATTGTTTAAATGTATTGTACATCCCTTCGGCTTTATAAAAAGCCCTTTTACCACTTGCATCCACCCCACGATCAGATGCAAGTGTTATATCTTCCCACTGTTCTTCGCCATTAGCATCAAGATAATGATAGTAAACTCTCTCTTTTACAATTCTCCAATCTTGACCATCTCCTTCACCAGTAGGTCGTATCAAATTCTCTTGTTCATCGAAAACGCGATGCGCTTCTTCCATCGTATCTTCTGCCCATTGAACTTCTTTTTCTGTACCAAACTGCGAATAAAAATTATTACGTCTTCTTTCCAGTTCTCTTTCTTCCAACGCAGCATTTATTGCACCTTCTTTGGTTTTGTAATGACCAACTTCTATTTTTGTTTCAATTTTTCCGTTCCCCGGTAATAAAAGTGTTCTTGATTCATCAAATTCACGTTTCGCCTTTTCCCTATCCGCATCAGTCCATTTACCCGCCGCAATTTTTCGCACTAAATATTCCGCAGCATCTATATTAACATGAATACAGCCCTTACCCTTACTGGCATCATTTCTTATTTCCACTACCGCAAAAGATGGGGCAACAAACAAAGCCGTGAACACATAAAATAAAAATAATCTTAATATCTTTTTCATTATTGCAATGCCCCCGTACATTCAGCGGCAACCGCAGATACATCCTTTATTGCTTTGATTTGCGTCGCATTAAATACCGTTGCTGTTCCACTCGCAAGCGTAGATGCCCCAGCTAATACATTGGCGGCTGTGTTTAATCCCTTTTCTTTCTTTTTACCGGCATCGCTATTATCGTTTCTTACTTTCTTGCTATTCGCAAATATACTGCTTATTGTCCCAGCTACACCGGTTGCGGCCCCAACACTGGATGATACCATTGCACCGGTCGCACGGTTATTTATCTTGCCTATATCTATTGTTTCATATTTTGCACACGCGTTTAATATTCCCTTGGCTTCGCTTATATCACCCTCTTGTTCTATTTCTGCACGTCCCACTGCACGACGAAGTTCACCCACCGCCGCTATACAATCTTTTATTTGTGCTTCTAAATCACCCTTGACCTTGTTGGTTCCTGCTATAACCGCACCCGCTATATTAGTTGCGGTATTACCAGCCAACAACCCCGTTCGCCAATTTCCAAGTTTAATGGATTTTTTCGTCTTTTCGTCTATTTCCGCTTGTATCTGGTCCGCTTCACTCGGACCAGCCGATACGGTGTTCACCTCTGCATCTTTTTCATCACCTGAATTAACAAAACCATCAATTTCTTCAAGGGTTGGATCTGGAAATTCACCACGATCTTCACGATTTAATATTTCTTCTAACTTTTTTTCTAATTCTTCAATTTCTTTATCGGTTTTCTTTTTTACCAAGCCCGTGGCCAACGCGCCAGCACCAGTGGCGGTTCCAACCGCAGTAACCGCGGTATTTATTCCCGCCTTGACCTTTAATGGTTTTAATTCTTCATCTATGCCAAAACATGCCATATATGTCGCGCGAAGAGTATCATCAAGCGATGCCATCGGGGCGGCGTGCACCGATACGCAATAAGAAAACACAATAAAAACAAATAAAAACTTACGCATCCCTTCCCATCGTTTTCCTTTCAAATACAAACTTTACAAAAAACAGAATATTTCACGCAAGTGTTTTTTGTAATCTTGTTTTTATGTTGCAAAACTGATATAATTATCGTATGAAATTTCGGTATTCTGTTTTTGCGATGGTTGCTTTTGCGCCCGTGGGTGTGGCGCTTGCAGCGGGACTGTTAAACCAAAACGCAACATTTCCTAAAACCGAAGCTGACCTTGATTTAGCCGACCGAATTGCCGTAAAGGCCGAGGGATATTTACCATTCGCTGAACTGACCGCTTACCAACAATTACAAGTGGTTGAAGCCGACTATGATTTGCAAAGCGACCTTGAAGCATATGAAGCAACTCAACCCCAAACCGCTTCATCCCAAACACCCACAACCGCGTCACAACCGTCCACAAATAACACAACTGCATCCGCCACAGGACCAACGGTTAGCTTCCCGACATTCGGACAAACCACATCGGAACCAACGACCAATTCTGGCGGTTTTGGTTACTGCGCCACAAAAAGTTCTTATATTTCCGCGGGGCAAACGGTTCCCTTTGGAAATCCCACAACAATTTCCGTTGCAAAGGGCTTTTGTTCTAAATACGGTTGGCGTGATATGGGTGCAAAGGAATTGGATCCGCACTATGGTGTTGATATAGGTTGCGGAAAAAAATATTTTGGCACACCAATTTACGCAACCGCTGATGGTGTGGTTGTCACGGCAATGGATGCCGCACAATGTAAATCAATGGGAAATTATGTAAAAATTCGTCACGACAGCGGTTTTGTAACTATGTATATGCACCTTGATCAATTTTTTGTCACCGAAGGTCAACGTGTCACGGCGGGGTGTCAAATCGGAACCCTTGGTTACAGTGGTGGTGCAAAAATACAAAAATGCCCAAAGATGGGTATTGATATTTCACATCTACACTACCAAATCGCATACAATGGCAACGCCACCAGTGTCACCGCCCCAAACGGCAAAGTTTTAAGCATACATCATTCCCCATTGGGTAAATCACCCAA
>Ga0310696_10005601_pt1 | contig 15122 bp, 4 predicted proteins | sample AusTroGonzalo_MG_4_FD_203885 | JGI IMG/M metagenome (GOLD analysis project Ga0310696, IMG submission 203885) | Bovine rumen microbial communities from tropical cattle in Woodstock, Queensland, Australia - Gonzalo_02 (v2) (version 2) | ecosystem: Host-associated > Mammals > Digestive system >...
TGCGCCCAGTCTCGATTGCGAGATAGAGGTCCTGGGTAAGAAGCATCTCTCCGTTCGGGTCTTCCTCCTCGATGTAGCGGGCGACGTCGCGAAGCTGGGCGAGCTCGCACTGGTCCTTCTTGAGAGTCCAGAACCTGTCCTGCCCGTTCGTCGTCCACTTCTCAAGAAGCGGCGAGCCGAACGACGCGGCCCATGCAAGGCCGAGCGTCAGCAGAAGCCCGCGCGAAGGCACGGACGCCGGACGACCGAAGAAGAGCACGACGGCGAAGACGGCCAGAAGCCCCATCACCGGGACCTGGTAGTCCTCGTAGGGGAACGGCGCAAGCATCTGGACGAGAAAGACGGCTACAAAGCTCGCAAAAGCAAGGCGCCCGACGAGGAACGCCTCTGGCTCGCCGCCAGCTTCGCGACGGCGCGCGAAGCCAAGCCCAAGCAGGACAAAGACAGGCAGATACCATCTGACGAGCCGCGACACGGAACCGATTGTGAAGACAGGATCGAAGCCGCTGCGGGCGGCGTGGTAGGCCTGCGCCGCAAAGAGCCCAGCGCGCGCCGTGGGATCGCAGAGGAAAAAGCCGTAGACGACCACGAGGCCAAACGCGCCGCCAAGCCCAAACCAAAGGAACGTCCAACGCATGCGGCTGAACGAGAAGAGAAGCGAGAAGCCAACAACCGCGAGAATCACGCCGAGACTGATGCGCGTGCCACACGCGAACGCAAGCGAAAGCCCCGACGCGAACGCGAAAACGCCCCCTCGAAGGGTCGATGGACGGGCGAAGGTCAAAAGGAAGAAGCCAATCGCCACGAAAAGCGACGCAAGCGCGTATGTCTTCGGAATCGCGATATAGTAGAGGTGGTAGAGGTTTGAGCCGAGCAGGAGAAAGACTGCGAGCGCGGCAAGCGCACGGCGGCCAGGCGCAACGAGCCGTGCGGCGCTGGCGCAGAAAAACGCAAGTCCCAGCGCGCCAAAGGCGATTGTAAGGATTCTTGCGCCAAGGAGCCCGAACGAATTCCATATAGACGTAAACGCCGCATATACGACTGGCATAACTGGCGCTTGGGTGTAGAAAAAGTCGCGATAAGGGGTCTTCCCCTCCGACACAAGACGCGCGGCATAGAGGTACCATCCCTCGTCTTGATTGAGGGCGCCAAGCCACACGGCCGCAAACGCAAGCACGACGAACCCGAAGGCCGCCAGAAACCAATATCGCTTCATTGGGGGGTATTATAGCAAATTAAGCCCCATAGCGCGAGGGGAAAGGTCATTTCACAAGGCGACGCGTCTTGAAGGCCGCGGGTCCGGCGGCCCAAAGTTCCTTAGTCGTCTCGTTGTAGCGCACGACAAGCGGCTTCGTGTACGGAATGTCGCCAGTAATGTCCTTCCATGTCCGGCAACCGTCGGTCGACTCGTAGATGCCGCCCGCCTGGTTCCCGTCCCATGTCGAAGCCGAGATCCAAACGCGGTCCTCGTTCGCGGGATCTACCGCGATGCCGATCGCCGTCACGCCGTTCAGCTTCGTGACCGCGCGGAACGTACGCCCGTGGTCGTCGGAGCGGTACAGCTGGTTGCCGCCTGCATAAATCGTCCCCTTCTTCGTGACCTCCACGTTGAAGATCCAGTCGCCGAGCCCGTCCGCCTTCGTCCAGCTGCCGCCGGCGTCTTCCGAGACGTACACGCCAGACATCGCACCGCACGCGCCCCATACGATGCGCCTTGGATTCGACGGATCAACCGCAATGCCGTAGAACATCCTGCGCGAGCCGGGCTGGTTCGGAAGCTGCCTCCAGGTGTGGCCTCCGTCCGTCGACTTGAACACGCCACCGCCCGCCTTGCCGTTTTCGGGGTCTCCGTCGATGCCAAGGTAGAGGATGTCGAGATTCGTCGGATCCGCCGCGAGGGCGCGCCCATGACCCTCGCCCCACATCGTGTTCGCGTGCGTGCGGTAGTCCGGGAGTCCCTTCGCCTCCTCAAAGGTCTTCCCGCCATCCTCCGAGACGATCACCTTGACGTTGAAGTCGTGACCATGCGCCCAGGGCGAAACCGTGGAGATGACGCGAAGGTGCCCGTCCGCAAGCTTCTGAGGCAGGATGCGCCAATGGTGGCCGGAGAGGCCCGGAGTCCACTTCAGGGGCGCGAGCGCCTTCCAGGTCGTGCCGCCGTCCGCCGTCATGAACGAGCCTTCGTCCATGGCCGCGCCGTATGTGTCGCGCCCGAGGTGGCGGATGTCGTGGAAGCACGTTATGTCTGCGCCCCTCACGCTCTCGAACCATGTCTTCGCGCCATCCCAGCTCATGCAGGGGTTCCAGTTGCCGGCCATGTGCACGCGGTTTGGATCTGCCGGACTGATCGACAGGTTTTCGAGCCCGCTCATTGAGACGGTATCGCCAAGCCCCGGGAGAGTGGGATTCCACGGACGATCCGCCTTAGCGCCCTTCGTCTTCGCCCAGCTTGCGCCGCCGTCGCGCGTCGTCGCGACATACCCGCCGAAGCCCTGCGAGACGATCACGTGCACGGTCTTCGGGGCCTTCGGGTTCGCGACGACATCGCGAACGCCCATGCCGCCCTCGACAGGCGCGCCCAGCGTCTTCCACGTGAGGCCGTCGTCCGCCGAGACGAAGGCCCCGCTCTTCCCGAACGCGCCGTACCATGTCTTAGGCGCCTTTGCGCCCGCCCAGCAGACGACGGACGCGCCCGCCGGGGCGTCCTTCAGGTGCGTCCACGTCCTCCCGGCATCGGTCGAGCGGAACAGCCCGAACTTCTGCTGGCAGAGCATCACGACGCCGGGATTCGCGCCCGAGACCGCGATGCAGCGTACGGGATCGCCCGCCACTGGCACTTTCGGCGCCTTCGACGACGTGATCGCCTTTGTCACCGACTTCGTGTTGTTGTCGGGGCTAACCTTCCAGTCGTCCGAACCGGCACCATCCCACTCGCCGAGGACGATCTTCTTCCCCGCGCCCGCGGCGACAAACTCGTCGATGCCGATTTCGCCCTTGTAGCCCTTTCCGTTCGTACGCACGACAAAATGCAGAAGCTGCACCTTCTTCGGGTCGGCGTAGGTCGACATCGGATACTCCAGCGTAGTCCACCTGCCAGGCTCGAGCGTCTTCATAGGGCCCTCCTTCCACGCCCACGACCCGCTCTGCACGACGATCGTAGCGGCCATCCCGGCGGGCGCGTCCTTCGGAAGGAACACCTTCGCGCCGACCTTGTCGCACGCGCTCCAGTCCGCACCGTTCTGGTCAATCAGCTTCTGGATGCGTACGTAGTTGTTCCAGTCGTTCGGGTTCGTCTCGACCGTGAGGCGGCCATAGCCTGCGCCCGACGCTGGCGCGGCCGTCTCGCCTGCCTCCTCCATCCGCGCAGAGAGGTAGTCGAGGACCGTCCAGCTTCTGCCGCCGTCCGTCGACTTCACAGCCCTTCCGTTCGCGCCGCCCACATAGACGGTCTTCGGAGACTTCGGGTCGACGGCAATCGCCTTTACGCTGCCGCCACGGTGCGCGGAGACCTTGAGCGACTTGTTGCGCGTGTCTTCGCATGGTATCCACGTCTTCGCGCCGTCGAAGCTCGCCGCAACGCCGTCCTGCGTAAGGGCGTATACCGTCCTGCCGTCAGACGGCGCGACAGCGAGCGAATAGACGCCGTAGTTCTGCAGCCCGTTGTTGACGAAGAACCAGCTCTTTCCGCCGTCCGTCGTCTTCCAGATTCCGTTGACGTCGCCGCCCATGTAGAACACGTTCGCGTCTACGGGATCTGCAGCGCTCGACCAGAACCAGCCGCCGCCGCCCCAGCCGCACCAGGTCCAGTGGACACGTTTTGCAGCTACGGCATTTCCGGGAGCTGCAGCCGCCGACAGCACGGCGGCAAGCACCGCAAAAATGGGAATCCGTTTTCTCATGGTGATATCCGTCATTATCTGATTTCTACAGCTCACGGCACGAGTGTAAGGCGGCCCCAGGCGGAGCGGTCGGACGAGTTGCGCGAAGTGCCGTTCCACATGAGCTGCCGTGTGCGTGCGCCGCCCGCCGGCGCGTCGTCGATTGCGAGGTCGAAGAGGATCGTGTCGCCAGGCTTTGGCGTGTACTCGATCAGCGCCCAGGGGATCGCGACTTCGACGACGTGCCCCTTTCCGTCGCTCGTCGCGACCGCGCAGCCTGTCACAGGGACGTTCTTCGCATTCTTCGGAACGAACGCCTCGCCGCTTGCCGCGGAGACGAGTATCTGGCGGTCGGTGAAGAGCATCGGTCCGCCCTTGTCGGGCGACTCCGCACCGAGGAACACCTCGATTGCGTCGCCGTTCCATATCCACTCGCCCTTCTCCTTGTTCGACTGCGGGGACGCGTCGGACACAGTTACGAGCAGGTAGAGGCACTTGTCGTCCCACGATCCCTTGAAGCTCGCCTCGAGCCCCTCCGCGTCGCGCCCCATCACGAGCCGTGCACCGGAGATGCGCTCCGGTGGACGGAGCGGATAGCCGTCCTGCTTCCCGTCGACCGCCATCTTCCCGACCGGACGCCCTATCGCGTAGCTGCGCGTCGCGGTGCCGGAGCCGTTGTAGCGCGGGTCGTCGAACGTCCACGGCTTCTTCGCGCCAAGCCAGACGGGATAGACGTCCTCGTGCGCCTTGAACATTTCGGCGAACATGTCCTTGTACGGGCGGTCCAGCACGTCGAAGAGCCCGGTGTTCGCGCGCTCGCCGTTCTGCCCCTCGAAGAAGCGGCCCGTCGCGGCCTGGTCGATGAGCGTGAACCACTCGATGCCCGTCACGAACCCGAGGTCCGCCGCCGTCTCGACGTAGTTGCGGTACGCCATGCCGCGTTCACGCTGCGTCGCAAGGTCGAAGCCGGACGGCCCGCAGTTGGACTCCCGTGTAGACGTGTAGTAGAACTCGCTCCAGAACTGGGGCCTGCCGCCCGTCCAGTCGTAGAGCCGCGTCATGAACTTGCGGTCCACGCCCGCGGTGTAGTAGTTGATTGAAATGATGTCCATGTGGCGCCCCGCGACGCGGCACAGCGTCTCGTCGTTCGCGGTGCCCGGCTGCCAGCGGTTGCCGATGAGCATGTGGTTCGGGTCGTTCTTCCTGAACTCGCGCTCGACGAGCGAGTAGTACGCCTCGAGGAACTGCTCCTTGAACGCATTGACGTCCGCGAACGCCGCCTTCGTCGTTACCGCAAGGCCCTTGCCAACGAGTGCATCGAAGCCGCTTTCCTTCGCGCCCCACGCTGTGTTGAACTTGTCGATCGTGCCGTACTTCCCCCTGAGCGACTTCACAAACTCGCGCTTCGCGGCCCAGGTGGCGTCGAGCGCGGGGATTGCGCACGGAATGTCCTCGAGCCCCTGTTCGTTTGCGAGGAAGTAGCCGATGACGAGCGGGTCGTCCGCGTTCTTCGCCATGCCCTTCATCGCCTTCGCGACCTCCTCGCGGCTCTTCTCGTCGAACGGGTCGAACATGCCGCGGATAGACGGAATCATCTTGGGGCTCCCAAGCGAGACGAAGCCGACGTACGGGAAGCTCCTCTCCTTCGCCGCCTTCGGCCAGCCCGAGAACGCGCCAACGGAGTTGAAGCCGACGGCGCGCGCCCGCTCGACGAAGCGCGCGGCCTGCGCCTCCTCGTCGTAGGAGCCGTACTTGCGGATGACGTTCGCCTTGTAGAACGACACGGCGCGCGAGTTCCACCACTCGCCGGGGCGGTCCTTCCAGGCCGCGCCGAACTTCGCGTCGTGCGGAGGCAGCCATGTGAAGGCGTCCTCGCGTCCCGAGACGTCCGTCGCATCGTCGCTGCCCGCCTGGAAGCAGCAGATGCCGAGATGGAAGAACGGATTGCCCTCCGGGTCGACGAGGAGCCAGCGCTCGCGCCCCTTTACCGTCTTCTTCTCGACATGGAAAAACCCGGTCTTCCTCAGCCCCAGCTTTGCGCCCGCGCCGGCGAGACCGCCGAAGCGGTCGATCTTCCCCTTCTCCTTGCGCCGGCGCCACCAGCCGAGCGAATCGTAGTACGCCTTCTCGCTCTTCGCGAGCGAGACAAACTCCTCCTCGCCCTTGATCTTCCCCTTGAAGTCGCGCGCGACCTGTCCAAACTCGTCGAGGAGCACCTTTCGCGAGAACGCCGAGGTATCGAGCGAAACCTCGACCGTCCAGTCCGCAAGTCCGCCGGGGAGGTGGAAGCCGTTCCAGAAGATCGCCCAGCCCCACTCGCGGTTGTCCTGCACCTCCATCCACGGCGCGGACGAGAACTTGAGCGCCAGCTTCGCGTTGTCGGGGCTCGACACGGCAAATGTCGCGGTGTTGCCCTGGAAGAGCTTCGTCGGACCCTTTGCGAGCGGAAACTCCCCGCTCTTCGAGTCGGTGAACCACTTGCCGCCCTGGTTGAACGTCATGGGGACGAACATGTCCTGAAACGGCTTCTCGTATCCCTCGGGCCGTCGCTCGAGGTGGTACTTTATGCGCGAGCCCTCGAGCATTGCCGTGAGCTCGCCGCCAGCCTTGAACTTCATGCGGCAGACGTTCCCCTCGACCCTCGCCTCAATGGGCTTCGAGCGGTCTTCCCCACCGATCTTCAGCTTCGGGTGCGCAAGCTCGAAGTCGCCCATGGAGCCACACGCGAGTTTCACGCCGCCCTCCTGCATGCGGAGTGACAGCTTCGGAACCGCGGGCCTGGCCCGCGGAGCCGCGCCCCCCTGCCCGTGCTTCGCGAAGAACTCGCCCTCGGCCTTGGCGCGTACGCCGGCAAGCTGCGACTTGTCGCTCCCGAACGGGAGTACCACATAGCGCTTGTCGGCGTTGAATGGCGTAATCGAGACGACGCCGAGCGCATCCCAGTTCCAAGTGCGAAGGTCTTGGAACTCCATCCAGCTGAACGTCTCCGGAAAGAGGATCGCGAACCGCTCGCGGCCCCAGGAGACCGAAAAGTCGCCGGCGTTGCCCTGGAAGAGCTTCGTCTCGCCCTTCGTCTTCGGACAGACACCAGACTTCGGCCCGACGGCCCACTTCGCGCCCTTTTCGCCGAGGTTCGTCGGCATCACGAGGTGGAACTTCACGTCGTTGACCCCGCCGGGCGTCTCGAGGAAACGGTACGCGACATGGTCATCGGCGGCCGCCAGCTCAAGCTTCGCGCCGTTCGAGTAGGAGAGGGTCGCGGTTCTGCCGGACTTCTCGACCTTCGACGGACGCTGCGCGTTGCCGTTGACCTTCACCTCCGGGTAGTAGAGCCAAAAGGTGACGCCGCCACCGATTTCGATGTCCACGCACTCGCCCGAGAGCTTTACCTCGCTCGCCGCGGCTGCAAGCGGCACAGCGACGAGAAGAAAGAGGATTAGGATTTGCTTCATAGCTGATGTCATGCCCCCTCCCCCGCCGGGGAAAACCTGCGGGGAGAGAACACGGCTACGTCCGGCTACCTTACGATCACGAAGAAGCCGGGCTTGTACACGCCCGCCGTGAAGAAGTCCGCGTTGGCGACGGTCTCGTAGTCCGCCTTGATGCGGTCGGCCGAGAGCGATCCCGCGCCGATGCGGATTTCGTCGAGCATACCCTTGAATGGGATTTCATTCTTGTTGGAGTTGTTGCCGAACGACAGGTCGAGGTTGTTGTCCTTGGCGGCGCTAATCGTGACGTCAAGACGATAGACGCCGTTCTCGTAGAGGTACACGGTATCATCCGAATAGATCGCCGTCACATAGTGCCATTCGCCGTCGTTGACCGGCGAGGAGAAGAACCCAGCCCCGCCCGTAGGATTTTGACTACCGCCGCGCACGTCCAGGTCCGAGGGGTTGCCGCTCGACAGCGTGATCTCCCAGCCGTCGTTCGAATTGTAGGCGCTCTTGCGAGAAATGACGCGATCCCAGCCGGGGTTCTGCCCTTCTGGGTACTTGAGCCACGTTGAGACCGTGAAATTGCTGCCAAGGTCGAGGAGGTCGTTGTTGGAGACCACTACGGCGTTGTTTCCAGTGCCCCCCGTTCCTCCGGTCGAAATGCGACGCGCCTCGCCGACGATGCCCTCCGCGGATCCAATGGTGCCGTTGTTCCAAGTCCTGAGCGTATCGATGTTCTCGGTGGCCGAATTGCCGCACAGGTTTTCCGATGTCGAGTTGTACAGCATGTGCCAGACGCCCGTCTGTCCGCTCCACACCGCCGCACGGTTGGCATCCGTGTTCCCCGCGTGTTCAACGCCGTAGAGCAGGAAAATCTTCGCCCCGCGCCTCAGAACCGGCATCTTGACCCAGAAGAGCGACTCGCCTTCGGTGTTCCACGTATCGCAGTCGAACTGGAGCTCGTTGCCGCTCTCGTCCTGGAAGTGGATGTCCGAGCCAGACGTCTTGTCGCAAAGGAGGTCATAGCCGAAGCCAGGCGTAGATTCAGAAAGGCGCACAAGCGCTGGGAAATTTTCTACGGTATTGCCAGTATAGCCGCTGGCACGCAGGGAAAGCTTCTTCTCCCTGGCGTTGCGCACGCGGATCGAGTACGTCCTGGAGTCATGCACTCCACCCACACCTTCTACGTACGTTGCAACGTCAAAGTAGCGATTTTCCGGCAGGGACGAGACCGGCAGATAATAAACGTCCGCCGAAACAACACCGTCCGAAACGGCGTTCGTCGTGACTACGCCCGTCGCAACGTCGCGCAAAATGGCATACACGGTGCCAGATCCGGCGAGAAGCGGGATGGCGACCACGTCCTTCCCTCCGAGCGTCTCGAGAGCCGCGGAACCGACGGCCGGGAGCGACGCGTTGAGCGCCGTTGTAGATACAAGCATGGAGAATCCATTCGTGACCGTTTCGTACTCGGTCAGGCACCAGTCAGAAGAGCGGGCGATGCCCGTCATGCGAGCCTCGTCCACATCTCCCGTCAGGACGCCCCATGTCGCTGAAGTGCCGTTGTCGTTGACGAGTCCACCGATGGCGAGATTGCGGCCTGTCTGGTTTGCCTGCATCCAGCCTCCGCTCGTCCGTCGGTACAGCTCGACGCCGTCGATGTAGAGACTGTTGTAGCCGCGGTCCCAGATGGCGACGACATGGTGCCAGTCGCCCTTGCTCAGAACACTTCCGTAGCTGTACTCGTTGTAGGCGCTGCCCTCGCTGCGGAAACGCATCTTCGTGACATCGGAGGCGCCGCCGAACTGCAGGCCCCACGTGTCCCAGTCGTCGCGGGCCTTACGGTCCATCAGATACCCCCAGTTTTCCGAGCCCGGAAGCAGGACCCAGATCGACATCGTCACCGTGCGGTCGGTGTATAGGTCTTGGTTCTCGTTGTTCGGAACGAGGATGCGGCCGAGTTCGGCAGGGCCGCCCTTCGTCGAAAGCCGCCGCGCACCTCCAATCTTCCCGGTGACGCCACAGTTGCCGTCAGCGTCGATTGCATCGGCATTAGTTGGCGTCGTGCCATGAAGCTGATGCACCGTCGAGTCGGCGATTGCGACGCCAGCGCCTGTCCCGGTCTCGTTCATGTGCCAGACGCCGACGTATCCAGTCCAGACATCACTCGGATTGTTGGCAACCGTTTTTTCGCCGCCGTAGCACAGGTAGAGAACACTCCCTCTCAGAAGACGCGCCGTTCGGACCCATACCAGTGATTCACCTGAAGGATTCCAGGTGTCGATTTCGTACGGGAGGAGATTTCCGACTTCATCGAAAAACGCCATGCCCCCGTTGTTCGCGCCAACAGCATCGGCGTAGCTGAAGACACCAGGAGTCTCCGAGAGGCGCACAAGGACAGGGAAACCCTCAAGTGTCTCGTCTCTGTCGTACGACAGGGCGATGGTCGTCCGCTTCGTGAATCCCTGAAGCGCGGCTTCACGGGTATTTACAACTGTAACAACCGCCATCGCAGCAGACTGGTGGTAGGAGCCGCTGGTTATCGTCGCCGACACAGTCACATCAACGTCCGTCCAGACGTTCTTTAGCGGCTCGACGAGAACCATGACAGAGGACTCGCCGGCAGGAATCGTCGCCTCGCCGGAAAGCGCCTTGTAGTCGGAACCCGCCGTCGCAGTGCCGCCGACGGTGTAGTGGACGACAAGGTCGAATTCCGTTGCGCCCGCTCCCTCGGCGCGGGAGAAGACGAAGGCACCCGGCTCAAGCGTCTCCTCCAGCGCGTCGACGGTCTTCGCTACGGAAACCGAGCCGTTGTAGAACGTGCCGGAAATTTGCTTGGCGGCGATGTCGCCGCCAGCGCTCGTCGCGACGACATCCGCGACAAACGAGAGGTTCGCCGTCAGACCCGAAATCGTGCCATTGAGCGCGACGGGGGCAGTCGCGCCGGAAGGCGCCAGCTCAAACTCCGCGCCGTTCGAGAGAACGACCTTGACGGACGTCGCCGAACCCGAGGAAAGGACTGCCGTCGCGGCGTACGTGCCGTCGCCGTTGGAGACGAGCGAGCAGTCGCCGAGCGCGAGCGGATCGACGTCGTTGTCGAAGACGTCGAACGACACGGCATCGGACTGCATCAACGCATACTCGAGCGCCGCGCGCTCGGCGCTCATCGCCCCCGAGCAGATGCGGAACTCGTCGAAGAGCCCCTTCCAGCCAGAGCTTGAGCCGTTCGAGGCGCATCCGAAAGCTAGGTTGCGGATGTTTTCGCCAGTCCACGTCGACGCATATGCGAAACTGCCCGAGCCCATCGCCACTCCGTTGTTGTAGAGCCGTGCCGTAAGATTGTCGTAGGTTATGAGAATGTGGTACCAGGTATCGACATCGGAGATTCCATGCGTGATGTTATCGTTGCTCTTGCGGCTCTCCCGGCCCAGGACGGACATTCTTCCGTACTCCCCGCTTTGCCCGTACATCTCGACGCACCACCCGCCCCAGTCGCCGGAGGCGTTCTTCTTGTAGAAAAGATGGTCCCAGTTGCTCGACTTCGATGTGCGGGTGACGAAGCCCATCACCGTGAAGCTCGGGCCGAGGTTCATCGCCGTCGTCCCGGGGACGATCATGCCTCCCGAGGTCGCGTCGCGCGCACCGCCGAGGAAGCCTGCGGCGCCGGTGTTGTTCTCCTGGTTCTGCGTGTGGTAGGCGTTCGGCGAGGAGTCCGCGCAGGAGCCGGCGGCCTGTTGCTCGTCCATGTGCCACACGCCCGCGTAGGCGCTCCAGACCTGCGTCGGGTCGTTCGCCCCGTTGCGCCGGCCCTGCTTGTCGCCGTAGTACGCCATGAGCTGCGTATGCGCGGAAAGCGTCGGCACCTTCACCCAGACGAGCGACTCACCGGCCGGATTCCACGTCTCGATCTCATAGGGAAGCGCTGTACCTTCCTCGTCGAGGATCAGCATGTCCTTGCCACCGCGCGTGAAGTCGGCGTAGTCGAAGCCGGTGATTGCCGTCGAAAGTCGCAGCAGCACGGGAACGTCGGAGAATGTCGTAGAACCCGTGACGGCTACGGCGTCCGGCGTCACACGCAGGCGTTTTGCGTAATCGCCCGGAACCGGCGCTGCGGACGCCGCATCCGCGACGACGGCGGACATCTGCTTCTGTGTTTCGCCGTCAAGCAGTACCATCGGCTTGCCCGCCGAAACCACGCCCGCACCCGTTGCTTCATAGAAGCTCCCGGTGAGGGAGTCGCGGAAAGCCGGCGTCCCGTCGGCCTTCACGTAGGGCTCGAGATCGAGCACAAGCGTCTCGCCTTCGTAGATTTTCAGCGAATAGACGCGCCCGTAGTCGCCGCCGGCGAACAGCTGGAGCGCAGTTGCATAGCTCGTCAGATCGACGGCGGACTCGGCTCGGACGATGTCCGAGTTCGTATCGAGATCCTTGATGTAGTGGTTGCCCAGCTCGAAGTGGCGCACGGCCGTCGGTTCTGTCAGGACATTGGAGCTGTTGATGCGCGCAGAGCCTACGTCGAAATACGCTGTAGCGTTGTCAGCCCCCTGGAAGAACCGATAGTCGTTGTCCTCGGCAGTGCCATACTGCGTCCCGAAGAAGGTTGAACCGTTGTGGTGCGTGTACATGAACTTGATCTGCGTGCGCGTGTCGGACGTCGGCACGTAGTTCAGCGGAAAAGACACGTTGGCATCCTCGCCGGCGATGTATTCGACGGGAAGGTCGCCGTCGAGTGCACCATCAACGGCGAAGAAGCGGACCGCGCGGACCGTCGATTCCCATCCGGCCGGCGGAGCGACGACTAAGGACGTCTCATCCGCCGCGACAACGCCAACGCGCACGATCTTTTCCCATCCGGACGGCGTATCTCCGCCAGACTCTGCGCCGTATGCCATGAACAGCGTGTTCGTCGTTCCGGTCGCTTCGCCCAGGGTGACGACCAGTCGGTCAGCCGAATCAATTGCGGCCGAAACCGTGCGGACGCCCGCCAAGGCGGAAGCCGCCGTCAACAGCACACTGGCAGCAAGCAGATAACTTGCTGTTGTTGCTCCCCCTGATTTGCGAATCCCTACTGTTTGCATACGGCTCTCCTTTCTGAAGTAATTATACTAAAATCGACATGTCTCGCGCAACATGCAAGCTTGGTTTTATGTCATTTTCTCGCCGGTTCCTTCAGGCCCAGGGCCTTCAGGTACTCGTTGTCTGGACGACAGTTGGCGTACTTGCAGTTCTCGGCGTAGGCGCACAGGAGCGCGAGCGCCTTCGCGCGGTCAGGCCGGTTCTTCTGGATCGCGGCGTAGGAGCTGCGGTCGGATTCGGCGAACGCGACAATCGTCTCCTTCCACCCGTCGGGATAGGCGAAGCCGCACCACGCGCCCTTTCCGGGCATCTTGAGCGGCCAGAAAGTCCAGCCGATGTTGTTCCGCTCCATCGACTCGCGGATCTGGCGGTACCAGTCGTACGACGGATTGTGCCCCGTCTCGCCCATGTACATCGGAAGCCCCGCCTTGTCGCGGAACGCTGCGAACTCCTTTACGCGTCCGTCCTTGTACTCCGGGTTCCCGAAGTCATAGTGGTGGCACTCGTACATCATGTTCGGGTCTTTCCTGAAGTCAGAGAAAACGGAGAAGTTGCCGTTCCACTGTCCGCCAGCGAGGATGACTATGTGGTTTCTGTCGACTTCGCGGATTGCGTCCAAGGCCATGAACTGGACACGCTCAAGTTGCTTGTTGAGCTCGCCCATGTTCGCAAGGCGGCTGGAGATCGGCTCGTTCATGAGGTCGTAGGCGAGAACGACGGGCTCGTCAGCGTAACGCCTTGCGATCTCCCGCCAGATGTCGCAGTACTGCTTCTGGTAGCATTCCTCCTCGAAGAGCCACGCGTACCCGTAGGAGTCGTCGATGTTGTCGCCCGTGTTCCCGCCCGGGCAGTCGTGCATGTCGAGGATCACCTTAAGACCGTGCCTGCGGCACCAGCCAATCACGTCGTCGAGGCGCCTGAAGCCGTCGCCCGGCCCCGTCAGGTCGAGATAGTCCTCGTCGGTGAAGAGCTTGTAGTTGAACGGAACCCTCACGGTGTTGGAGCCGGTCTTCGCGACGAAGGCGATGTCTGCTTCGGTGATGTAGCTGTCCTTGAACGCCCTCCAGAACTTCCTCGTCTCCTCGGGCCCGACAAGCTGTCGGAGCATGAGGTCGATCATGTTCGCGGAGTTGCACTTCCCGAAGCCGAACATGTAGCCCTCTGGGTTGAGCCAGTTGCCGAGGTTCGTCCCGCGGATGAAGAACTTCTCGCCATTCGAGTCGACGAGGTCATGCCCCTTCGCGCGGACAAAACCGTCCACTCCCTCGGCCTTCCCCGCGAGGGCCAAGGCAACCACGCAAGTGACAGCAAAATATTTCAAGTTCATGTTCACCTCATGCGCTTCATCTCGAACTTCTCGCCCTTAAGAGCGCGTTTCGCGAATTCGCCCCAGTATGGCGTCGGCTCGTAGTCCCAGTTCCTGATCATGCAGGGCCCGGCCTTCGGATGGAAGCACCATCCCGTCCAGTTGATGCGGTGCTTCTGGATGAAGCCGAGCATGTCGGGCGAAAACGTGTACGGATCTTCCTTCTGCTCAAGCGGAATGAAAGTCATCTCCTCGCGTGGCGCGGCGCCAACTTCTCCAAGGAATATCGGATGCTTCTCCGCGACGGGGAGAATGCGCGACCAGCCCTTGTGCCAGTGGTAGGTGTGCCAGGCGTACATGATTCCGTTGCCGCCCTTCTCCTCGAGCCGGTAGGACGGCTTCTCGCCCTTCTCGATCGCCTCGCTCTCGATGCCGGTGAGGTCGTTCGCCCAGTGAAGCCCGCCAGCGATCACCACGTTCTTCGCGCCAGTCGAGCGCACCGCGTCCACGAGCGCCTGCATGCCGACTGACTCGAAGCCCTGGTTCTTCTTCTTCTCTTCATCCGTGAGGAACGCCGACTCGTCGAGCTTGCCCTGTTCGCCGACCCAGCCGCCGTTGCGCCACACCTCCCAACTGATGCCGTGCGGCTCGTTGAAGAGGTCGAATATCACGGCGGGATGGTTCGCATAGCGCGCAGCGCAGTCTTTCCAGAACTCTATGTGCTCCGCCTTCGGCGCGCGGAAGCGATGCAGGTCAATCGCGACATATGCGCCGCGGTTCGCGGCAAGGCGTACGATCTTGTCCACAGTGAGCCGGAACGCATCTGCCGCGCCGTCACCACTCTGGTAGACGCCGCGCCCAAACCAGTGCGCCTCGTTAATCGGCAGGCGGATGCAGTTAGCGTGCCATTCGTCGATCGCCACCACCGTCGACTTGACCTGCTGCTCTCCGTTCGGGACCGTCTCCATGCCGCCCGCGTTGACGCCCTGAAGCCAGACCTCGTTCCCGTCAGGGTCTACAAGCCGGTTGCCCTGGACGCGCAGCATCTTCGGCCATTTTTCGCGCCTCTCCGGCTCGTCCGGCACATATCGCGCCTTCGCCTGGCGCTCCCTGTCGGCCGCAACCGCATGCAATGGCGCGGGATCGGTCGCCACAATCGACATGTCCTTCATCTTGAGCGTTCCGGCCTTCGCCATGAAAAGACAAGGCATCACGACGAGCCGGACGGCGTTCGACGGCACGAGGAAGGAGGTCGTCTTTTCCTGCCAGTCCTTCGTGTTCCTATTTGTCGCCACAGGCCCCGGTTCCTTGCGAACCTCTTTGCCTTCGGCATCCTTGAACTTGAAGAGGACCCTGGCGTCGAACCATGGTTTGTCACCCGTTTTCAAATCCGCAACAAGCCACGACCAAGACGCCTTGAGCGCATCG
>Ga0310696_10005602_pt1 | contig 15122 bp, 12 predicted proteins | sample AusTroGonzalo_MG_4_FD_203885 | JGI IMG/M metagenome (GOLD analysis project Ga0310696, IMG submission 203885) | Bovine rumen microbial communities from tropical cattle in Woodstock, Queensland, Australia - Gonzalo_02 (v2) (version 2) | ecosystem: Host-associated > Mammals > Digestive system >...
CGCCGCGCGACCAGTACACGGCGTTCGCCAACGCCGTCCGCGACCGCATAGTCGAGCGCTGGATATCGACGCAGGAGGAGTATCACCGCCAGAACACCAAGCGCATCTACTATATGTCGCTTGAGTTCCTGATGGGACGGCTGCTCGGCAACAACGTCATCAACCTCAAGGCCGACCAGCTTTGCCGCGATGCGCTCAAGGAGTATGGGATCAACTGGAACGACCTGCGCGACTACGAGACGGACGCGGGCCTCGGCAACGGCGGCCTAGGGCGCCTCGCCGCGTGCTACCTCGACTCCATGTCCACCCTTGACCTGGCGGGCATGGGATACGGACTCAGGTACGACTACGGAATCTTCCGCCAGAAGATAGTCGACGGGAACCAGGTCGAGGAGCCAGATTCGTGGCTCAAGGACGGCTATCCGTGGGAGATGGCCCGTCCAGAGTACAACCAGATCGTCCACTTCGGCGGCCACGTCGAGTGTACGACGATCAAGGGCCGCCAGCAGTGGCGCTGGGTCCCGGCAGAGCAGGTGGAGGGCGTCCCGTACGACCTGCCTATCGTCGGCTACCGCCATGCAGTCAACTCGCTGAGGCTCTGGTCCGCCAAGGCCGTCGACGAGTTCGACCTCGCCGACTTCAACAAGGGCTCGTACGTCGAGGCTGTCGAAAGCAAGGTGCTTGCGGAGAACCTCACCAAGGTGCTCTACCCGAACGACAACACGACCGCCGGCAAGGAGCTGCGCCTCCGCCAGCAGTACTTCTTCGTAGCATGTTCGCTCAAGGACATCCTCAGGCGCTACCGCGAGCTCAACGACAGCTGGGATGCGCTTCCGGACAAGGTGTTCATCCACCTCAACGAGACGCATCCCGCGCTCGTCGTTCCCGAGCTCATGCGCATCCTCATCGACCACGAGGGGCTGGACTGGGACAAGGCGTGGGACCTAACCCGCCGCTCCACGGGGTACACGAACCACACGATCCTTCCGGAGGCGCTCGAGAAGTGGCCCGTCTCTATGATGGAGCGGCTCCTGCCGCGCCATCTGCAGATCATCTACGAGATCAACGGACGGTTCCTCCAGCAGATATCCGCGCTCTACCCCGGGGACATCAGGCGCTTGCAGCGCATGTCGCTCATCGACGAAGGCGGCGAGCGCTACGTCAGGATGGCCAACATGTGCCTCGTCGCGACTTCGTCCGTCAACGGCGTCGCCGAGCTGCATACGCAGATACTCAAGGACTCACTCTTCAAGGACTTCTACGAGCTCTTCCCAGAGAAGTTCCACAACGTGACGAACGGCATCACGCCTCGCCGCTGGCTGCTTAAGGCGAATCCGTCGCTTGCGCAGCTGATAACGGAGAACATCGGCGACGGCTGGGTCACCGACCTCGGCAAGCTGCGTCAGCTCGAGTCGTTCAAGTCCGACAAGGCGTTTCTGTCTGCGCTCGCGAAGATCAAGCGCTCGAACAAGGGCCAGCTCTCGAACTGGGTGATGAAGAACCTCGGAGTCGAGCTGGATCCGTCCGCGATCTTCGACGTCCAGGTCAAGCGCCTGCACGAGTACAAGCGCCAGCTGCTGCTCGCGCTCTACATCGTGATCTTCTACAACAGGCTCGTCCGCGACTCGTCCTACGACCCAGTGCCCCGCAGCTTCATATTCGCAGCGAAGGCGGCGCCGGGGTACTACATGGCCAAGCTCATCATCCGCTTCATCCACGGCATCGCCGGAGTGGTGAACTCGAATCCGCGGACCCGCGGCAAGCTGTCGGTGGCGTTCCTCCCTGACTACCGGGTGTCTCTCGCCGAGAAGATCATGCCGGCGGCGGAAGTGTCCGAGCAGATATCGCTCGCGGGCATGGAGGCCTCGGGCACCGGCAACATGAAGTTCATGATGAACGGCGCGCTCACGCTCGGCACCTACGACGGCGCCAACGTCGAGATCAACCAGGAGGTCGGCGACGATAACATGTTCCTCTTCGGCATGCGCACCGAGGACGTCGCAAAGCGCCGTCCCGGATATTCGTCGAGGGATATCTACAAGAACGACCCGGAGATCAAGGAGGCTCTCGACATGGTGAAGGCGAACGTCTTCTCGCTCCTCGAGCCGGGCCTCTTCGACCCGATCATCCGCTCGCTCATCGACTACAACGACTACTACATGCTGCTCGCAGACCTCAAGAGCTACTCGGAGGCGCAGGACAGGGTGGACGCGACGTACCGCGACGCAAAGAAGTGGAACGCAATGTCCCTCGTCAACATCGCGCGCTCCGGGCGCTTCTCGTCCGACCGAGCGGTCTTGGAGTACGCGAAGGACATCTGGGGCGTCTCGCCGGTCAAGTTCAGCTGACCGGCCGCCCCGGTGCAGGATAGCCTCGGCTTTCTCGTCACATGAGTGATTGTTTCCAATGTCGCTGATCGCCGCTGTTGCGTCTTTCGCTCTGGCGGCGCAGGGCTGCGTCGAGCTCCAGTCCACCAACGGAACGCTCGCCGTCAGTCTCGTCGGAGCTCAGACGGCGAGTTGGCGTCCGACGGTGCTTGGCGGATCGGAGGCGTTCTTCATGCCTGCGCAGACGCCTTGGGGCAAGGAAGTGCATGGTGGCATCCCTCTTTGCTGGCCGTGGTTCGGGCGCAGGGAGGGTCTGCCGATCCACGGCCTCGTCCGCTACATGGAATGGCGTCTCGTGCGGCGTGTTGGCGGTGACGGAGTGGAGCTTGTCGCGGAATCGACAGCCGAGAGCATGAAGCTCTGGCCGCACAGATTCCGCCTGTCGGCGATAATTGCGATGGTCGATTCCTCGGCGATGGAGATATCGCTTGCCGAGACCAATACAGGCGACGAACCATATGAGTCGGCTTTCGGCATCCATCCCTACTTCGCCGTCTCGAACGCCATGGCAGTTGCGGTCGACGGACGGAACATGCCGCGTCCAAACGGCTCTGTCGTGAAGTTTCCGGCTGACGGCAAGCCCCATGTCCTTTCCGACCTGGCGCTAGGCCGTTCATACGAAATCGACGCTCCGTTTGCCGATTCGTGGTGGTTGTGGAATCCCGGCGACGAACGCACTCCGGTCTGCAAGACGCTTGCTTCCGACGAATGGCATCGGTTCTGGTGCCTTGAGGCGCTTATGTGCGAGCCGAAGCCGCTTGCGGCTGGCGAGACAAGAGTCCACAAAGTTCGAATCTCCATTCGCAAACCCGCCGGAGAATGACATAACCGCAGATAGGCGGTTTCTGAGGCTCGGCTAGTGAAAATCTTACAATTGTGGCGAGCGATACTTAACGGCGTATGGAAGAAATAGAAGGCTAGTGCGCACCGTTTTCGCTTTTGGTGCGCACCAAAGCCTGCTCTACTGCGCACCAAAGCTCGTTCTGGTGCGCACCAAAGCTTGCTCTACTGCGCACCAAAATTCAGTAATTTTGGGAGGGTTCCTGTTGATACTGTCGCGTTTCTGCAGAGTATTTGCTGTTTTGTGCGACTTATTGTATGATTTGAGGCAATTTGCATGGCCAACTGAAGACTTATCGCCCTAGCAAGAAAGTGCTTGGCCCTGATGGCTGAGCGCAACATTACAAAAGTGTAATGGAAATGTAATCCCTTTGTAATACATCTTTTCGCCGTATATGTCATAATGTCTCCGTCGATTGAAAGACAGGAGACAACAGGCATGAAACGAAGTGAAAATGCGGCGAGAAGATGCTATCGCGGGCTTGCCGAGCCGCTTACCGAGCGGCACGTGCAAGCCGTGTGGTATGACCGCGACCTGAGGCCGGACCGCCTCGTCACGCGTGACGGCGCGGAACTGCGCGTCCTGCACCCAGGCGAATGGAATCTCGGGCCAGGACCTGATTTCAGGAACGCAGTCCTTGAGGTTGGCCCCGGACGCCGGCGTGTTGTCGGCGACGTGGAGGTGCACCTTTCCCCAGCGGACTGGGAGCGGCATGGACATGGACGCGACCCGGCGTACGGCGGCGTCGTCTTGCACGTGACGTGGATGTGCGGGCCTGATCCGGCGACGCTGCCTCCGGGGGCGGCGACTGTCTGGCTGGGACGGTTCATGACTTCCAGGATAGGCTTTTCGCCAGAGCAGGTGGACTTGACGGCCTACCCGTTCGCGAAGCTTCCGGGAGAGGACAGGCCGTGCTTCAGGCTTCTCGGCGGGAATCCCGACCTTGCCGCCGAAGTGATGTCCGCCGCAGGCGAGCACCGCATGCGAACCAAGGCGCGGCGCATTGCCGCCGTGCTTGCGGCGAGGCCGCGCGAGCGAGAGCAGGTCTTCTACGAGGAGGTCATGTGCGCTCTCGGATACAAGAGCAATTCGCGAGGGTTCCGCTGCGTTGCGGAAGCCGTCCCATACGCTTCGGTCGTTTCCGAACCCGATAACGCCGAGGCCGCAGTTCTCGCCGCCGGGGAATTCGTCGAGTGGACGCGGGGCAACATGCGCCCGCGGAACACACCAGAGGCGCGACTTAGGGCTGCGGCGCAGCTGTTCTCGAAGACGGGCGTGATGTACCTTGCCGAAGTCGCGTCGTTCGCCCCGCGCGCGGCCAGGGACATGGTAGGGTTGCTCACGAACCTCGGCATCATGGGACGCGGGCGCGCCGCAGCCGTTGTCGCGAACGTCGTCCTGCCGTTCGCTCTTGCGGAAGGGCGTGTGGACGAAGTCCCGGAATGGCTTCCGCCGGAGGACGTGTCGCTTCCGGTCAGGCTCATGGCGTACAGGATGTTCGGGCGCGACCACAATCCCGCGGCCTTCTATTCGTCCAACGGACTGCGCATACAGGGCCTTATCCAGATACACCGCGACTTTTGCCTGCAGGTCCATCCGGACTGCGGGGGATGCGCGCTTGCCAAAGATCTGGCGGCGGATGCCGCCACAATGTGAAAGGGAGGATGCATATGCTTGCAAGATGCTACAGCGGCGCGATAAACGGAGTCGAGGCGTCTTCCGTCGAAATCGAGGTCAATTCCACCCGCGGGACAAGCTCCTTCGCGATAGTCGGACTTCCGGACGCCGCGGTCAAGGAGGCGAAAGACAGGGTGTCGACGGCTCTGAAGAACTCCGGCTACAGGTCGAAGGACGAGTTCGCCGTCACCGTGAACCTCGCGCCGGCAGACGTGAAGAAGGAAGGTCCGATATACGACCTCCCGATTGCGGTGACATTGCTCAAGGCGACGCAGCGGCTGGCGAACGAGTCGCTGGAGGATTACGCGCTCGTCGGGGAGCTGTCGCTTTCCGGCCGCGTCCGCCGCGTCCGCGGGATTCTTCCCATCGTCATGGAAATGCGGCGGATCGGGAAGCGCGCGGTCATAGTCCCCGAGGAAAACGTCGAGGAGGCCAGCGTCGTGTCCGGAATAGACGTCATCCCCGTTTCTACGCTGAGGGAGGCCGCGGAGTACCTCGGCGGCGAAAGGACGATACAGCCGGTCTTCACGGACCTCGCCGACCTCGTCGAACTGGACCGCGACCGCGGGGACGACTTCCGCGACGTCAAGGGACAGCACGTCGCGAAGCGCGCGCTGGAGGTTGCCGTCGCCGGAGGCCACAACGTGCTGATGGTCGGCTCGCCGGGCTCTGGCAAGACGATGCTGGCGCGGAGGATTCCGTCGATACTCCCTCCAATGTCGGTGGAGGAGGCGCTGGAGGTGTCCCGCATCCATTCCGTCGCAGGGCGTGAGAAGGGCGGCGGGATGTTCGTGACGACGCGTCCTTTCCGTGCGCCTCACCACACCGTCAGTTCGATAGGGCTCCTGGGCGGCGGCGTACATCCTTCCCCCGGAGAAGTCTCGCTCGCGCACCGCGGCGTGCTGTTCCTCGACGAGTTCGCGGAGTTTCCGCGGCAGGCGCTCGAGACCCTGCGGCAGCCTCTGGAGGACGGGCATGTCGGCGTCTCGCGCGCGGCCGCGGCGTGCGACTACCCGTCGCGTTTCATGCTCGTCGCGGCGATGAATCCGTGTCCGTGCGGATACTACAACGACCCGACGCACGAGTGCCGGTGCTCTCAGTCCCAGATACTGAAGTACCAGCGCCGGGTGTCCGGCCCGCTCCTCGACCGCATCGACATCCAGGTCGGCGTCAACGCAGTCCCGGTGAAGGATCTCGACGGGTTGGAGCCGGGCGAACCCAGCGCGTCCATCCGCCAGCGGATCGTCCGCGCCCGCGAAATCCAGAAGGCGCGGTACGGAGGGAGGGACGGCGTCGTGGCGAACGCAGACGCGAAGAGCCGCGACCTCCGGGACGTCTGCAAACTTACGGAGGCGGCGGTCGCAGAGGTGCGCCGCGCAATGGAGCGCCTCTGCCTTTCGGCCCGCGCGTACGACAGGGTGCTGCGCGTGTCGCGGACCATTGCAGACCTCGCCGGAAAGGACGCCGTCGACGCGGACTGCATAATGGAGGCGGCGTCATACCGGAAGCTCGACATGTCGGCGGACTCGTTTCTGCTCTGACGCGGCTGAGTCCGTTGCAACTGATTGCAGGCAAGACAAACAACAAGGAAACCCCAAAAAAGAAAGAAGAGGTAAACAATGAGCGAAGAAGACAACAACACGACGAACAAGGGCGCAAGGACGGGAATGTTCCGTCCAAAGCTCTCGTTCTACCATCCGAACGCAAAGGGGGCCGGGTGCGCCCTCAGCTTGGAGCTGCATCCGGCCCACGACCAGACGGACGGGTCAATCATGGCGCAGTTTGCGAACCAGAAGACCATAGGGAACCGGAATGCGGCGAACCCGACGTTTTCGCGCTTCGATTGGGAGAACTCGATATGCGTCAAGCTGGACTTCACCGACTTGACCAAGATGCTGCAGGTTTTCCGCGGCGAATGCGAATCGTTGGAGGACGGCAAGGGCCTCTACCACATATCTCCTCGGGCGACCACGCGGATTGTGCTGAGGCATGTGCTGGAGCCGGTTGCCGGCTATTCGCTGGAGGTCTACCGCAACTCCGGCGGCCCATCGGACGGCACTAGCTCCCGCATATTTCTCGCCCCGAACGAGGCGTCGGGGCTGGCGGTGGCGGTCGAGAATTCGCTGGGCGTCATCTGCTTCGGAATCCCGACTGTGATTCCGCACGACACGACGGCCTACCGCCGCGAAGTGAGGGGCATGCGCAATGTCACGGCGGCCTGACGGAGAGAACGTCGGCGTCGCGCACGGAAGGTGGGGCGAGGACGTTGCGGTGGAGTGGCTCCGAACTCGGGGCTACGTCATAGTCGACCGCAACGTCCGCCCCTGCCGCCGGGACGCGCGGCCGGAGATCGACGTCGTCGCCTACGACGAGGACCGCGACGTCATTGTGTTCGTCGAGGTCAAGCAGCATGCGCGGCGGAGCGAGTTCCAGCGGCGGCTGCGGAGCGTCGACCGCCGCAAGCGCCGCGTCCTGCTCCACGCCTGCCGGTCGTGGCTCAGGTGGAACCGCTGGCGCGGATCGTACCGATTCGACGTCGTGGAGGTCTACGGCGAGCCGGAGTCTTCCCGCCGGCCGGAGATCGACCACGTGGAACGCGTGCAGCTGTTCGGGAAAAGCGAAAGATTCGTCAACTGGAAGGACTGATGGTCCTCCACAAAACTGAATGCAAAGAAAGGAATCAAGACATGTCCGGAGGAAAACTGCTCGCGAAGGCGAGCCTGGCGTTAGAGGAGATAATGAAGTCCATACGCAAGGAATTCGGCGAGATGTCGATACTGCGCCTCGGAGAGGCGGCGCAAAGCGGCGTGGAAGTCGTCCCGACCGGTGCGCTGTCGCTGGACAGGGCGTTGGGAGTCGGAGGGCTCCCGAAGGGCAGGATAGTGGAGCTGTACGGACACGAGTCGTCCGGAAAGACGACGCTTGCGCTGCATGTCGTCGCCAATGCGCAGAGGGCCGGCGGAACCGCGGCGTTCATCGACGCCGAGCACGCCCTCGATCCGGGATATGCGAGGAAGATCGGCGTGGACCTCGAGAACCTCGTCGTCTCGCAGCCGAACTCCGGCGAGGAGGCGCTTTCGATATGCGAGTCGCTGGTGAAGTCCGGCGCTGTCGACGTGGTCGTAGTGGACTCGGTGGCCGCGCTGACTCCGCAGGCGGAGATAGATGGCGCAATGGGCGACAGCCACGTCGGACTCCAGGCGCGCCTAATGTCGCAGGCAATGCGAAAGCTGACGGCGGCGCTTTCCCAGACCGGGACGCTATGCATATTCACCAACCAGGTGCGCGAGAAGATCGGGGTGATGTTCGGAAATCCGGAGACCACGCCCGGCGGGAAGGCGCTCAAGTTCTACGCGACGTGCCGCCTGCAGGTGCAGCGCATAGGCGCGATAAAGAACGCGTCCGGAGAGGTCGTCGGGAACCGCACCCGCGTCAAGGTTGTGAAGAACAAGGTGGCGGCGCCGTTCACGGAGGCCGAGTTTGACATACTCTACTCGTGCGGCATCTCGCGGGAAGGCTCCATCCTGGACGCGGCGCTTGCGTGCGGCGTCGTCGAAAAGCGCGGCAGCTGGCTGAGCTACGGCGCGGAGCAGCTTGCGCAGGGGACGCTCGCGGCGATTGAGTACCTGAAGTCGCACGAGGCCGTCGCGGACGAAATCGCGGAAAAGGTCAAGTCGGCGCCTTCCTCGGCCTTTGCCCGAAAGAAAGCGGCATAGCGCGACTCTGTCGGAGAACCGCGAGGCAATCGGGCTCCAAGGCGTTCTCCCCGCACTCGTCCCGCTTCCAAATGCGGCAGGGATATGATACAATAGCGGCATGAAAAGACTATTTCTGTTTCTTGTTACGAACATTGTGGCCGTCATGACGCTGACTTTTGTCGCGGCGGTCGTGTGCGCGTTGTGCGGGGTAGACATCGCCTCCGCATCTGGCGGCGAGGACATCCTGCCGCTGCTTATCTTCTCCTTCGTGTTCGGCATGGCGGGGTCGATCATATCCCTGATGCTTTCCAAGACCATTGTCAAGGCGTCGATGAAGTGCAAGACGATAGACGGATCCGAGGGCGAGGCGGAGCGCTGGCTTGTGGACACAATTGCGGACCTTGCGCGCCGCGCCAACGTCAAGATGCCGGAAGTCGCCATATATCCTGGCGAGGCGAACGCCTTTGCGACCGGTGCGAGGAAGAACGCCGCGCTTGTCGCAGTCTCGACTCGCATCATGGAGCAGATGTCTCGCGAAGAGCTGCGAGCCGTCCTCGGGCACGAGATGACGCACGTCTCCAACGGCGACATGGTGACGATGTGCCTGACGCAGGGCATAATCAACACCTTCGTCATATTCTTCTCGCACATCCTCGCGTCCGTGGTTCAGGGCGCGATGAGCTCAAGGGATGGGAACCGCGGCCGGCGACGCGGGGGAACTGGCGGTTACATGATGTACCATATGTTCGTGAAGCTGTTCCAGGTCGTGTTCGGCCTGTTTGCGGCGATGGTCGTCATGTGGTATTCGCGGAGGCGCGAATTCGCCGCCGACGCCGGGTCAGCCCGTCTGCTCGGCTCGCCTGGTCCCATGATCGCCGCGCTCAGGCGTCTCGGCAACCTCAAGCCCGGTGTTCTGCCGGATTCCCTAAAGGCGTTCGGTGTCTCTGGGGGCATTGCGTCGCTCTTCGCTTCGCATCCTCCGCTTGAGGACCGCGTGAACGCGCTCATGAACCTTCCGCCGTCTTACGCCGTTTAAACTAATGTAGAAGTGACAGTTGTCCCCCACCCCCCTGCAAATCAAGGAGCAAAGCAAATGAAGAAATTCGTCTTGGTCGCATGCGCTGCTGCGGCGTGCGCGGCGGGATTCGCCGAGGACATCGAGGAGTCGATCGAGAAGGGAGCGAAGTTCCTGCTTTCGAAGCAGTCCGAGGAAGGCTTCTGGAGCGACAAGCAGATGCCGGCGCTCACCGCGCTGCCGGTTTGGGCTCTTTCCGGAACGAAGAACGCTCCGGGCGAGGCAATTGAGAAGGGCGTCAAGTTCGTCCTCGGCACGCAACGTGAAGACGGTGGCTTCTACGTCCCGAAGCCGGGTCGCGGAGGGTCCGGCCTCGGAAACTACAACACGTCGGTGTGCCTTTCCGCGCTGTTTGAGTCCCGCAAGTGCCCGGCCGGGCCGCTTCTGAAGGCGCGCGAGTACATCGCTTCGTCGCAGCTTACTGGCGACGATACGATGGCAGGCGGCTTCGGATACGACAAGGTGTCCCGCCGCCGCTACGCGGACCTATCCAACACCAGCTATGCACTGGACGCGATGCATCGCACGGCGGGGCTGGAGGAGTTTCGGACAGGCGGCGGCCGGGTTGACGTGGACTGGGACAAGGCGCTGGCGTTTGTCGACAACCTCATGAAGAAGGAGGGCCCGGATGCAGGCGGCGCGGCCTACAACGAGCGCACTCCGCAGGGCGGTGTCTCGACGAACTCGCAGGGCAGGGTGAGCCTGAGGGCGTACGGGTCGATGACGTATGCGGCCGTGCTCTCGATGTGCCATGCGAAGCTCGACCGCGGGGATCCTCGCGTGAAGCAGTCGCTTGAATACTGCGAGAAGTACTGGTCGGTGGAGGAGAATCCCGGGATGGGCAATCAGGGCCTCTACTACTTCTACGACATCATGGCGAGGGCGCTTTCCGCCGCCGGCGTCGAGAAGGTCGGCGAGCACGAATGGAAGAAGGAGCTTTCGGCGAAGGTGATTTCGCTCCAGAAGCCGGACGGCAGCTGGTTCAACGACAACAACCGCTTCTGGGAGGCTGACCCCGTCCTCTGCACCTCTTTTGCAATGCTGGTTCTGGAGCTCTGCAGGTAGGCGCGGCTTTGGACGGCTGCAAAGCCGGCGGGTTTGGTCCAGCTTGGTCGGGCGTATCCCATTTATTCCCCGTTACGCACGGATTTTTGATATAATATTTGGTCAATGGCAAAAAAGCCGAAAGATCCGCGTCCGACGTGGGACGAATACTTCATGGGCATCGCAAATGTCGTTGCGACGCGCAGCAACTGCTTGCGGCGTCATGTGGCGGCTATCATCGTGAAGGATCGGCATATCCTGTCGACGGGCTACAACGGGACGCCGCATGGAGTGAAGAACTGCTTTGCCGGGGGATGTCCGCGCTGCGCCGGCAAGGTCAAGAGCGGGACCCATTTGGAGGAGTGTCTCTGCGTCCACGCCGAGCAGAACGCCATATGCCAGGCGGCGTTCTTCGGGCATGCGGTGAAGGATGCGACGATATACGTGACCATCTCGCCGTGCCTCACGTGCGCGAAGCTCATCATAAACTCCGGAATCAAGGAGGTCGTCTACGGAGGCGACTACGCGTTTCTGGACACGGTGAAGGACGTGTTCAAGGCCGCTGGCGTCTCGCACAGGAAGTTCGAGCCGAAGACGGCTGGCGACGGAAAGGCGGGCGTCCGCATCCGCAGAAAGCTTAAGGGAGAAAAAAAACAATGAGAAAGAAAATCATAGCAGGCAACTGGAAGATGAACATCAAGCCGTCCGAGACCGCGGCCCTCGTGAAGGGCGTCGTCGAGGCGACGAAGGAATTCGCGAACGTAGAGGTCGTGTGCTGCACCCCGGCGATAGACGTCCCGGCGGCTGTCGCCGCGGCGGCTGGCACGCATGTCGGAATCGGCGCGGAGAACTGCCACTGGAAGGAGTCCGGCGCGTACACTGGCGAGATTTCGACCGGAATGCTTCTCGACGCCGGAGCCAAGTACGTCATCATCGGTCACTCGGAGCGCCGCCAGTACTTCGGCGAGACCGACGAGACCGTCAATCTGCGCGCCAGGGCCGCGATAGCGGCTGGCCTCACGGCGATTGTCTGCGTCGGCGAGACGCTTGAGGAGCGCGACGGCGGCAAGCTCGAGGAGGTCATCGTCCGCCAGATGGAGGTCGGCCTCAAGGACGTCACCGCCGCAGACTGCGCGAAGCTCGTCATAGCCTACGAGCCGGTGTGGGCGATCGGCACCGGCCGCACGGCGACGCCGGACCAGGCGCAGGAGGTACACGCGCTCATCCGCGCGACCCTTGCGAAGCTCGTCGGCGCCGAGACTGCGGAAACCGTCCGCATCCAGTACGGCGGCTCCATGAAGCCCGGCAACGCGGCGGAGCTCCTTGCCAAGAAGGACATTGACGGCGGTCTCATCGGCGGTGCGGCGCTCAAGGCGGCCGACTTCGCAGGAATCGTCGCAGCAGCGAACTGATCGGCGGCGAGGTGGGTAAATGAAGGGCCTTTTCCTTCTAGGCCCCGCGATGATTCTGCTCGCGGGGTGCTTTGACGAGCCTACGCCCGCCTATGAGTCTGTCCTGCCCGAAACCCAGGTGTACCTGAAGGACGGGCGGATAGACACGTTCACCGAAGACGTCCTGATGAAGGACGGAAAGGTGTTCGTACAGGGGTCCGGATGGACCAACCTATCGGCGCGTGTGTCCAAGCTAGACGCGCAGCCCATAAACTACCTGAACCTCGACCGCAACGGGCTTACAAACGTCGATGCGCTCGCAGCCTTCACTGGATTGAAGTGGCTGAGGCTTTCGGGCAACCGTCTCGCGAGCCTGCCCGATCTCTCCGAGGCTAAGGGCCTTAAGCGCGTCTATCTGCGCGGGAACCTCTTCCGCGAGGTGCCGGACACGCTCAAGGCGCTCGACAAGCTGACGGACCTTGACATCTCCGACAACCCGGTCGAATCTGTCCCTGAGTGGCTTGCCTGCAAGAAGGGGCTTGAGAACCTCTCGTTCTCCCGCACGAAGATCAAGTCGCTTCCGTCGGATCTCTCGGCCTGGAAGACGCTGCGGACGCTCCAGCTGGGCGATCTCAGGGAACTTTCCGAGGACGAGATGCGGCGCGTGCGTGAAGCGTTGCCCGGGACTGCAGTCGTGTTCTGATGCCCGAGAAGGCCAGAGCCTCGGAAGGTCTGGAGGAGCTCGCCAGGGAAACCCCCGCGAAGCTCCTCTTCAAGTATTCATGGCCTGCGCTCGTCGCCATGACGCTCAATGCGCTCTACGCCGTCGTTGACCGGGCATTCATAGGGCATGGCTGCGGCGCGGACGCGATGGCCGGCCTTACGCTGGCGATGCCGCTCATGATGCTGTTCGCGGCGTTCGGGGTGTTCGTCGGCGCCGGGCATTCGGCCGTCCTTTCGATAAAGCTGGGCGAGGGGGATTCGGCGGCGTGCGAGAAGCTGCTCGGCGAACTGGTCGCCTTCAAGCTGCTCTTCTTCTTCACACTGCCTCCGCTCGTGTACTTCAACCTAGACACGGTGCTTGGCTGGTGCGGCGCGGACAGGGTGACGCCCGGTGCGTGCGAGGCGGCGCGGACGTACCTAAGGCTCGTCCTCTTCTCGCACCTTTTCTCGCACCTTGCGTTCGGGCTTTCCGCCATGCAGCGCGCGGAGGGCGGCGCCAGGCGTTCGATGATGTGCATGATCGTGGGCTTCGGACTGAACGCCGCCCTGGACCCGCTCTTCATATTCGTGTTCGACATGGGCATAGCAGGCGCAGCCTGGGCCACTAACGTGTCGATGTTCGTCAGCTGCATGTGGGCGTTTGGATACTATTGGCGCGGAAAGACGAAGGTGAGGCTGCGGCTGCGGCGGATCGGCTTCTACCGCGGACTTGTCATTCGGGCGGCTGGGATCGGCCTTGCTCCGTTCCTGCAGCAGCTGATGGGCTCCGTCATCGCAGTGTCACTCCAGATCGCATTCGTCAAGTGGCTTCCGGATGAGGTCGCCCGCAGAGACCAGATAGCGTCTCTCGGGGTCTTCCACAGCGCGCTTATACTCATAATCATGCCGATGCTGGGGACGCAGCAGGGCCTGCAGCCCATACTGGGGTTCAATTGGGGCGCCAGAAACTTCCGGCGCGTCCTCGGGACTCTCAAGACCGGCTTCTGGGTGACGACGGCCCTGAGCTTCTGGGCGTTCGCCATCCAGGTGATTCCGCCGTTTCCGACGTTGCTCGCTAAGCTGTTCGTGCCGGCGGACACGCCGGGGTTGGTAAAGCTTGCGGCGCACGACCTGCAGCTGTCGAACTGCATGATCTGGTGCATCTCGGTCAACGTGGTCGCGACGACGTACTTCCAGTCGATAGGACGCCCCAGGGCCGCGATATTCCTTTCGTTCCTGAGGCAAGGCCTCTGCCTGTTGCCGATAGTGTGGTTGCTGCCGTATTTCATGGAGGACAAGGCGCTCGCCATATGGCTTTCGATGCCGGTCTCGGACGTTTTGTGCAATCTCGCGACTATTCCGCCGATCCTGATGCACGCAAGGTTCCTCGCGAAGGTCCGCTCCCGCGGAGTAGTGCACGATACACGGCGCTGACTTCGGCCAATGGACCATGCTTGGATTGGCCTGAACATTCGGGCATGTCTTTCGCCCGCTGAGCCCTGTATTATGGTATAATAGGGGCATGAAAAACACATTGGCTGTTGTTGCCGCGCTGTCGTTCGCGGCGGTCATCGGCGGTGCGGCGTGCGGCGCCGACGTCGTCAGGTATCTTGAGCAGGGGGACCTTGCGGTCGCGACGAGCGGCTTCGGACTCAAGCCACAGGTTGACAAGTCTGTGCGCGGGCGGCCGCTCACGGTTGCAGGCACGGTGTACGAAAAGGGCGTCGGGATGATTCCCGAAGGCGCAATCGGCTTCAAGGCGGATGGCAACGTCGTAGCCTTCGACGCGCTTGTCGGCATCGATGACGACTGCAACGACTTCAAGACCACCAAGAACCGCAAGGCGAAGGCGGAGTTCCGCGTGTGGGCAGACGGCAAGGTGGTCAACTCCGTTGCCGTGCTGGAGGGGCAGAAGCCCGTCCCCGTGCACGTAGACCTCTCTGGCGCGAAGGAGATCGTCCTCGAGGCGAAGTCTTGCGCCCCGTGGATTGCGCTTGAGGCGGCGGACGCGGATTGGCTGGATGCGCGTTTCACGCTGCGCGGAGGCGCCGTCCTCAAGGCGTTCGACAATCCCGATCTCGTCCGGCAGCTCGGCATCCTCACTCCGCCCGCGCCGAAGGCTCCGCAATTCAACGGCGCGAACGTGTGGGGTGTTAGGCCGGGGCATCCCGTGATCTTCCGCGTGCCGATTTCCGGTGAGAGGCCGATGGTGCTTGCGGCCGCGGGACTGCCCGAGGGCGTCACATTCGACGACAAGAAGGGCATCCTCGGCGGCGTTGCGCCGAAGGCGCAGGGCTCGTACCCCGT
>Ga0310696_10005603_pt1 | contig 15117 bp, 5 predicted proteins | sample AusTroGonzalo_MG_4_FD_203885 | JGI IMG/M metagenome (GOLD analysis project Ga0310696, IMG submission 203885) | Bovine rumen microbial communities from tropical cattle in Woodstock, Queensland, Australia - Gonzalo_02 (v2) (version 2) | ecosystem: Host-associated > Mammals > Digestive system >...
GCTCGTTGAAGATAACGATCGGGATCTTGTTCTTGTTTATCTTGGCGTTCTTGTCACCTGTGGCAGAATACTTGAGCTTCATCATGAGAGCTCTGGCGGAGAATATGACGACACCAAATACACCGAACAATACGGTAAACAACATTCCTCCCGTACCGGGATCGATGTAAAGAACCTTAATTAAATCCATCTGTCTCAAGTCTCCTTCTGCCAAATATGTGTGAATGCTTATAAAACGCTGACATTATATTTTATTACTTATAATAAGCATTTTCAAATTTAGGGCGGGTTACATCGCCCATATAAGACCCCTATCCGCCTGCTGAATAAGACCAGCTGTATTGGTTTCTGGGGTCAGTTCCGTGGAATGTGTACCACGTTCCCGGAATAAACGTATTGCCGTGATTGTCCTCAGGATTCCAGATCTTGGAATAGAAGACAAACTGTGTGCCTTCTTTTGCATCTGAATTAATGGGATTCTTTGTAAACGGGTTAATAGGGTTTTCAATAAGACCTTCTGTTGCCAATGAAGGTGTGTCTGCATTGGTCATGAAGTCCTCACATACGGTAAAGCCTGTTGCGTCAAAATCTTTGACCATCAGAAGCGGCATGAAGAATTCCATGTCCTGGCCTTTGCATGTGAAGTCCATCTGGCCTAATCCCTGACCGTGATCGGCTACGATTATTATCCTTGTGTTGTCGTAGACACCATTTTCGCGCAAATAATCGAACCATTCTCCAAGCTGCAGATACGAAGCCATGTTAACGTGGTAGTACTGGACCTGTTCTGCCGTATTCATCGGCAGGGTTACGCCGTCTACGGTATATCTGCTGACCATATCGACATCGTAAGCGGTGTTGTCGACATGAAGCGCGGGAACGTAATCGGGCTCCTGGAGAAGGCAGACGTTATGAGCTGTCTTATTGGCCATCATGAGGAACGTGTTTTCCGAACTGTCGCTGATCGTTGTTATGTCAGCCAGATTGGTGAGAACGTAGTAATAATCCAGGAAATCATCGCGCAGGCCTTCGCTTTTTGAGAGCCCGTCCATAGTCTGAACGATGGTGGATGTTCCGACTGATTCGTTATAAGTGCCGCCGTCATAGATCGTTTCCTGAAGAACGAGAGGCGATATCTTCATAAGCGAGAAGAAAAAGAAATTGCGGTTGCGGATGCCGTTGATCTGTTCTGAGGTGTTGAACGATTCGGAATCCTCATCATAGTAGTTGAATCTCTCGACCGTGTTATAGCAGTGGAACTGCGGATAATCGTCATAGATGGACAGATCTGCCGTCCACTGATATCCGGCAAATGAAGGATCACAAATGGTTACCTCAAAATCATTCTGATCGAAGATAACAGGCATGACCTTGAGCGCTTCATTCTGCTTGCTCTCGAGGCTCTCTTCTTCACGCTCGTTGATCCTTTTCGGAGTGTAATCGTATCCGCCGTACAAAGCGGGAGAACCGAAGAGAGTATATGCTCCGTAAGATATCGTGTTTGGATAGTAAGTAAAGCCGTCGAACTGTTCTAAGAGCTCCGGCTTCTCGTTGAAGATATATGGTGCGAACGGTCCGACCGCGCGGTCGAGCATGAGGACTACAACATTCTTGCCGTTCCTGCTCAAGGGAATATTCGGCAGCTCATCGCCCATGTTGATATCGAGCTTTGCTATGGCCTGATTGTACTTGCCGGTTATTTGGATTGAGTTATATATTCCGATACCTGTAACTGCCATAATCCCTGCAAGAACTACTGCGGTTGAGATCTTCCTGAACTTCGTATAAACAAAGTGGAAGGCAACAGCAACCGCAATGACGGCGCAGGCATTGATGATGTATTCAGGCAGCATGAATACCACTTCATTGTCGTACTTGAGAGTGGATGACATCGTGCCGAGATCTGTTCCGAACAGCATGTAATCAGCAATCGCCACACCACATAAGATCCATATTCCTTCTGCAAAAAGAGATTTGGCTTTGTCGCTCATGAAGAAGTAGAAGACGCCGCCCCAGAGGACAAAGCTTCCGAATGATATGAGCATTGCATTGCCGATATATGCGACCGGATTAAGCCTGGTGGCCGCGTCAACAAATTCAACTGCAGATGTTCCGATGACGGTTGACGGAATCAAGACTCCCGTGATCAAAGCCATGAGCACTGCACCGCAGAAGAATGCCAAGGTGTCTTTGGGGCCTGTCTTGAACTTAGTCTTGAATTTGGCAGGCAGTTTGCTTGAGATAAACGGCATGGCAAGAAGTGCGCATCCTATACCTAAGAGTATCTTCTGCCTGATATCGAGATTGGGTCTTGTGACTGTCAGAACGAGCAATCCCAGGCCTGCTATTGCAAGCACGATGTGGAATATCTTTTTGGGATCTTTAAGTTTATAGAATATGTTTTTGACCAGCGCGAAAACGTTATTTAACAGCCAGTAGAAAACAAGTCCCGCAGGCGAGTGGTAGAGCAGTACGAGGAAGACGGCTGCAAGGCCGTAGACCTGTATCTTGGACTTTAACGGCTGGCCCTTTGTGTAAATGATTCCCGTAACTATATTGATGACCGTCATCACGATAGGGAGGACGTTAACGGGGAAAGAGCCGATCATGAATGAAGCATCTTCTTTGCCCAAGTCAGAGATGAATCCGAAGGACATTCCCTGCAGACTTTCCATGCCTGATAAAAGCCTGTAAGCAGCGATAAAGAACGGGATCTGCAACAACAGTGAGGCTGAACTCTTGAGCGCATATATCGGCTTATAGTGATTGATGCGGTAGTATTCCTGGAGCATCAGGAAGCGCTCATCGCCTTTGAATGTCTTCTTCGTGCGCTTGATGCGCTCTGCCATCTTTGCCTGGATGTCGCGTTCTTCAGCCTGCAGTTCGTCTGCGCGCTTATAGAGCGGAAGGACCAGGAAGTTGACGGCAAGACTTAAGCAGATTATCGATAAGCCTTCATTGCCGATTATCCTGTTTGCGACCATGAATATCACCTCGAACATGAGTTCGAGAGGCGAGATGATCAGCGTATAAAGCGAAGTCAAAAAGGCCATTGGTGTTACCACACACCTATATATGTCCAGTTGTCAGGGTCATGAGGATCTCCGTCAAGAGAGAGCCATATGCCGCGGCTGAACGTGTTATTGCCGATGTTGTCATCGGGATTGAAATCATTGGAGAAGAATACAGTCTGAGGACCGTTCTTGGCATCCGAATTAATGGGATTGTGCGTAAACGGATTGATGGGGTCATCTATAAGTCCTTCAGTTGCAAGAACAGGAGTATCGCCGTTGGTCATGAAGTCCTCGCAAACGGTAAATCCCGTTGCATCGAAGTCTTTTACCATCAGCAGAGGCATATAGAATTCCATATCAAGCTGTATTTCTTCGCAAACTATATCAAACTGATTCAGGGCTCTTCCGTGATCGGCAACAATGATGATCCTCGTGTTATCCCAGACGCCCTGTTCGCGGAGATAATCGAACCATTCACCGAGTTTTAAGAAAGAGGCCATATTAACGTGATAGTGGGTTACCTGATAGTCCTGTGTCATCTCCATAGTCTTACCGTCGATCGTATAACGCGCTTCCATATCAGTATCGTAAGCCGTGTTGTCGACATTAAGAGCGGGCACATAATCAGGTTCCTGGAGAAGGCAGGGCGAATGAGTAGCGTCATTTGTCATCATCAGGAAAGTGTCCCCTGAACTGTCGCTTACCGTTGTAATGTTCGGGAGATTCTGGAGAACAGCATATGATTTCAGGAATTCGGAATCATATCCGTAACTCTTGGCCGTGCCGTCCAGAGTCTGAACGATAGCAGATACACCCAAAGAACCGTCAGCGTTATTAGCGACCGAGATCGATTCATTGTAAAGTCCGCCGTCATAAATGGTTTCCTGCAAAAGCAAAGGCGAGATCTTCATAAGTGAGAAGCAGAAGAAATTGCGGTTGCGGATCTCGTTCATTCTGACTGAGGAATTGAGTGTAGCTGAATCATCCTCAAAGTAATTGAAGTAACCAATAGAGTTATAGCAATTGAATTCAGGGTAATCATCGTAAATGGACAGATCGGGAACCCACTTCATACCTGCATGTGAAGGGTCGAATATGGTTACATCATATCCGTTTTCATAAAACAGAACGGGCATTACCTTCAGCGCTTCGTTTTGCTTGGATTCAAGAGTCTCAGTATCTCTTTCGTTGATCCTCTCGGGTGTATAGTCGTATCCGCCGTAAAGTGCCGGAGAACCGAAGATCGTATATGCACCGTAAGATATTGTATTCGGATAATAGGTGAAGCCGTCAAACTGTTCAAGAAGCTCGGGTTTTTCATTCATGATATAAGGAACTTCCGTTCCCATGGAGCGGTCAAGCATTATCACGATTACGTTCTTGCCGTCTTTACTAAGCTCGATAGCGGGCTCTTCACCTTTGTCTGTAACTTTAAACTCTTCAAGATAACTGTTATACACTTTGGAGATGAGTGCAGTGTTAATGAGTCCGAGTCCTAAGGAAGAAAAGGCTCCGACGCACAGGATTATCACTGCTATTTTTTGGAATCTCGAATAAAGGAAATGGAACAGGACAACAATCGCCAGGATCACGGCGATGTTAAGAAGATATTCATAGATCTCAAAATGCGGCGTCAGATCAAACTTCAATGCCGAAGACATATTGCCGAGATTTGTTCCGAACAGCATAAAATTGGCTATGGCAGTACCGCTGATGATTAGCATTGCTTCCGAGAAAACAGACTTCATCTTATCGCTCATGAAGAAATAGAAGACGCCTCCCCACAATACGAAGCTGCCGAAAGACAGAAGCATTGCGTTGACAATGTATGTTGCCGGATTGGTGAATGTAACCGCATCGGTAAATTCTGATACAGATGCATATATTACTCTGGCGGGAATAAAGACACCCGTAAATGATGCCATCAGGGCTGCACCGGCGAAGAAAGCCAGTGCGCTTTTAGGTGAGGATTTCAGTTTCTTTGGCAACTTTACTTTGCTGAGAACGAGAGGAAGTGCCAAAAGGACGCAGCCGATTGAGAGAAGCACCTTCTGCCTTATGTCGAGGTCAGGTCTTATAACTGTCAGAACAAGTATTACAGCGCCTGCAATGGCAAGGATAATGCTCAATACCTTCTTCGGGTTCTTGAGCTTATAGAAGATGTTCTTAACAAGCGAAAATACGTTATTGAGGAGCCAGTAGAAAACAAGACCTGCAGGTGAGTGGTAGAGCAATACGAGGAATACCGCAGCAAGACCGTAAACCTGGATCTTTGCCTTCAGAGGGTGACCCTTTGTGTAGATGATTCCCGAGATGATGTTGATCAACGTCATCGCAATAGGAAGAACATTAATCGGGAAGCTGCCGATCATGAACATGGCATCTTCCTTGCCCAAATCGGAGATAAAGCCGAACTGCATACCCTGCAGGCTCTGCATGCCTGAGAGCAGGTTATAAGCTGCTATGAAGAACGGGATCTGCAGGAGCAGAGAAACAGAACTCTTAAGTGCGTAGATGGGCTTATAGTGATTGATGCGGTAGTATTCCTGAAGCATAAAGAAGCGTTCATCACCCTTGAACTTCTTCTTTATGTGTTTTACATGTGGCGCCATCTTGGCCTGAATGTCGCGCTCTTCTGCCTGAAGCTCGTCAGCACGCTTGTAGAGAGGGAGCACTAAGAAATTGACGGCAAGGCTTAAGAATATGATCGATAAACCTTCGTTGCCTATAATCCTGTTTGCAACCATGAACACCACTTCGAACACGAGTTCGAGAGGTGAGATTATTAAGGTGTAAAGCGCCGTAAGAAAAGTCATATCAAATCAAGTCCTGCCTTTAGCTAGCGTAATTTTCTTCTTTTTGTTCTGCTTTGCAGCCTTATCCGCTTCCCGTTTTTCAGCTTGTTTCTTAGCGGTTACTTCGTCGTATTTTTTTATTACAAAATCAACAGATCTCTTGGCTCCTTCTCCGATATATCCCCATGCTTCAGCGCGGGCCTTTTCGCGGCCTTCCTTAAATGAAGGATCCTCAATGCATTTATCAATGAGTTCCTTGATGTTATCAACGTTGTCATCATTGAGCTCGATTCCCAGATGAGGGAGGATGCTGAGTGTCCAAGGTGTTCCTTCGAGCCAATAAGCATCAAAAACACCAATGTCAAAGTCTGAATAATCAGTGTAGATAACAGGTTTGTTAAAAACCAAAGCAAAATCAAAAATAACGCCTGAGAAATCAGATATCAGAATATCTGACATTCTCAGCACCTCAAAGTTATCGTTATCCCTGTTCCATTCGACCTTTGAAGGATCAGAATACTTGGCCATGAGCCTGTCAATGATTTCTTTTTCCGTTGTGAAGGATTGGGGATGCGGACGTACGATTACCTTATAGCCTGTTGATACCAGGGCATCGATCAGCTTCTCTCCATACTTGGACAAGATACCGTTTTCACCCCATGTCGGTGCCAACAGAACAGTTTTTTCGTGAGGGGGAACTGCGCCTGAAGCATCCAATCTCTTTTTCATCTCATCCATATAAGGAATACCGCACAGTACCAAGTCTCTAGGCTCGATTTCACGTATCTTTTCGAGTTGTCTGATGGGTTTTTCCTGATACTCTCCGGGCAGGATTATTGAATCAAAATGATCCACGCTGAACATGCGGTACAGAACTATATCACTTGCCATGTGAGGAATGTGGATGTAGTGATCAACATTTCTCGAGCGCTTCCACTGGAACACATCAAGGCTTGGCGTAGACGACAAAACAATCGTGGCATTCAGAAGGTTAAGCTTCGAGTATGCTTTGTTGCCTTCGCCTAAATATTCACCGGTGATGTATTCATACTTCCTGGAAAAGAAAGGATCATCTTTTGAACAAGTCAAATAGACGACTTTTTGCTTCCTTTTCTCAAACTCATCGAGAATGGGTTCAAACGTATTCCAATATCTCTTGCTCTCAGCAAAGATAGCGATAGGGATCTTGGTGCGGTTGATCTTTGAGTTTTTGTCAGCTGCCGAAGAATACTTAAGTTTCATGACAAGTGCGCGCACAGCGAAAACAGCGACGCTGAATACGCCGAATATTACGGTAAAGAGCATTCCGCCCGTGCCCGGATCAATATACAGGAGCTTAATCATACCAATATCTGCCATTTACCAATCCCCCAGATATTCCCAGTTGTTTGGATCAAGCGGATCGGTTCCGTCAAATCTGTACCATGCTCCCGGCGGGAAAGCATATCTTCCGAAGTTGTCACTCGGGTTGAAATCCTCTGAGAAGAATACCGTCTGAGGTCCGTTCTTGGCATCCGAATTGATCGGGTTGTTAGTAAACGGATTTTTAGGATCTTCAATGAGACCTGCGGTTGCAATCGTAGGTGTGTCACCGTTGGTCATGAATTCTTCTGATATGGTAAAGCCCGTGGCATTAAAGTCTTTTACAAGGAAAGTGGGCATGAAGAATTCCATATCAAGGTCATTGCAGTAAACGTCGAACTGACTTAAGTCTCTTCCGTGATCTGCAACGATAATTATCCTGGTGTTATCGTAGACGCCCTGCTCGCGCATATAATCGAACCACTTTCCGAGTTCGATGAACGATGCCATGTTTGCCTGGTAGTGGGCAACCTGGCTTACGTCACTCATCTCCATGGTCACGCCGTCGATCGTATAGCGGGAGACCATATCCGTGTCGTATGCCGTGTTGTCGACCGTCATTGCGGGAATGTAATCTGGCTCCTGAAGAAGGCAAGGTGAATGCGCTGTCTTGTTTGCCATCATAAGGAAGGTGTTCTCCGGTCCGTCGTCTATAACGGTAATTGCGGGGAGGTTCTCAAGAACAGCACACGCATTGAGGAATTCGAGATCGTATCCCGAGCTCGTTGAGATGCTGTATGCACTCTGAGCAAGCGCCGTGACTGAATCAGAGTTGTCAGAACCGTCGGTAGCCTTAACCGATTCATTATAGAGACCGCCGTCATAGATCGTATCCTGCAAAAGGAGAGGTGAGATCTTCATAAGCGAGAAGAAGAAGAAATTACGGTTGCGGATCTCAGAGACTCTGGCCGCTGTGAGCAGAGCCGTGTCATCGCTGCTTCCTTCAAAATAGTTGAACATTCCGTCCGTGTTATAGCAGTTGAATTCCGGGTGGTCGTCATAGATAGACAGATCCGGAGTCCACTTAAATCCGGCGTGTGAGGGATCGCATACCGTAACCGTGTAGCCTTTCTCGCCGAACAGGACAGGCATCACCCTGAGTGCTTCATTATGTTTTTCTTCGATAGTCATTGTGTCCCTGGCATTGATAGCTTCAGGAGTATATTCGTATCCGCCGTATAATGCAGGCGATCCGAGCAGAGTATAAGGACCGTATGAGATCGTATTCGGATAGACGGTAAAGCCGTCGAAAGTCTCTTTTAATTCAGGCTTCTCATTGAAGATATAAGGAACCTGTGTTCCGAGAGAGCGGTCGAGCATGATGACGATGACGTTATAGCCGTCCTTGCTGAGAGGAATGACAGGCATCTCGGCATCTGCATCTGTATTCTCTCCTTCAACATAGAGCTCATGCATGTAGGAGATGAGGGATATGTTGATTCCGCCAAGCACGGCAATACTGAGTATTCCTACTGCAAGAACCGTCTTGGATATCTTCGGAAGCTTTGAATAAATGAAGTGTAGAGCAACCGTAATTACAATTACGGCCAAAGTATTCAAAAGATATTCCGTGATCTTGAAGTCTGGAGCAACGTCATATTGCAGAATCGAAGACATCGTGCCCAAGTCAGTTCCGAACAGCATGTAATCTGCGATCGAGACACCGCAGATTATCCATATGCCTTCAGAGAAGACGGACTTCATCTTGTCGCTCATGAAGAAGTAGAATACTCCGCCCCACAATACCCAACTGCCTATAGCAAGGAACAGCGTGTGGAAGATATACGAAGTCGGATTCGTATGGAAAACGACATCGAAGAATTCTTCCGCGGAAGCGTTGATGACCGTTGAAGGGATAAGAAGTCCCGTGATGCAGGCCATAAGAACTGTTCCGAGGACGAATGACAGAGCATCCTTGGGCTTTGCCTTGCTCTTTGACTTAAGCTTCTCAGGGAGCTTGCTTAATGCGAGAGGCATAGCCAGCAGAACGCATCCGATTCCGAGGAGGAGTTTCTGTCTTATGGTGAGATCAGGCTTGATCAATACTAGTACCAGAACTACAGCACCAGCAGCCGCGAGCAGTATGTAGAGGATCTTCCTGGGCTCCTTGAGTTTGTAGAAGATGTTTTTCACAAGCGCGAAAACATTGTTTAAGAGCCAGTAGAAAACAAGTCCTGCAGGTGAGTGGTAGAGCAGTACGAGGAATACGACCGCAAGGCCATAGACCTGGATCTTAGATTTGAGCGGCTGTCCCTTTGTGTAGATGATTCCCGTTACGATATTAATGAGTGTCATTACGATAGGAAGGATGTTCACAGGGAAGCTGCCGATCATGAAGGTGGCGTCTTCCTTGCCCAAATCAGAGATAAATCCGAAGGGCATTCCCTGCAGACTCTGCATACCTGACAGGAGTCTATAAGCTGCAATGAAGAACGGAATCTGAAGAAGCAGTGATGCTGAACTCTTAAGCGCATAGATAGGCTTGTAGTTGTTGATCCGGTAGTATTCCTGAAGCATCATGAAGCGCTCGTCGCCTTTGAATGTCTGCTTCGTACGCTTGATCCTGTATGCCATCTTGGCCTGGATGTCGCGTTCTTCGTTCTGCAGTTCATCGGCACGCTTGTACAGAGGGAGTACCAGGAAGTTAACAGCAAGGCTTAAGAAGATGATCGATACTCCTTCGTTACCGATTATCTTATTGGCCACCATGAATATGACTTCAAATAGAAGCTCCAATGGCGAGATGACTATCGTGTATAACGCATCTAAGATTGCCATAACTGCTGCAGTGCCTTCCTTTTCGTTCCTTCCACAATATAACTTTTAAAAATATAGGCTTCAATAGAAACCGACATATTCCCAGTTCTCCGGGTCGTGCGGATCACCTTCAAGCACAAACCAGGCACCGGGCCTGAACGTGTTGCGGTCGATATTCTCTTCACAGAGGTAATAGTCTGAGAAGAATATGGTCTGAGGTCCGTTCTTGGGATCTGAAGTGATGGGATTGCCGGTAAAAGGATTTACAGGGTCCTCGATAAGACCTTCAGTTGCCAGGACCGGAGTATCTCCGTTGGTCATGAAGTCTTCGCATACCGTAAACCCTGTCGCATCAAAATCCTTGACCATCAGAAGCGGCATGAAGAACTCCATATCGGTGTCATTGCATGTTATGCCGAACTGTCCGAAGTTATATCCGTGATCGGCTACCAGAATGATCCTGGTGTTATCCCAGACGCCCTGTTCGCGAAGATAGTCGAACCATTTGCCCAGCTGGATATATGTAGCCATATTGGACTGGTAGTGAGTGACCTGGTCCATCGTGGTCATCTGCATGGTGACTCCGTCAATCGTATAACGTGAGACCATGTCGACATCGTATTGGGTGTTGTCGACCCTGATGGCAGGAACATAATCAGGTTCCTGCAGCAGGCACGGAGAGTGGGATGTCTTGTTTACCATGAGACAGAATGTGTTCTCGGAGCCATCGCTTACGGTCGTGATGTTCGGCAGGTTCGTAAGCACCGGATACCACTCGATAAAGTCCTTATCGAATCCCGTAGCCGTCGTAAGGCTGTCACGCTTCTGTGATACGGAAGGTGCCGTCAGAACATCTCCGCTGCTTGAATCGTTGTAAAGACCGTTGTCGTATATGATCCCCTGCAGGAACAACGGTGATACCTTCATAACCGAGAAGCAGAAAAGGTTACGGTTAAGGCTCTCCTTAACTCTCTCGGAAATAACATTAAGTGATCCGCCGTCTTCTGCTTCGTCAAAATAGTTGAAGCGGGCACGCGTGATATATGTGTTGTATTCAGGATGGTCATCGTAAATGGAGAGAACGGGGATCTCGTTATATCCTGCAAACGAAGGATCGCAGATCGTTACTTCATATCCGGCTTTGCCAAATATCTCAGGCATTACTCTGAGAGCTTCATTGTGCTTGTCCACAAGGCTCTCTTCAGGCCTCGCGTTTATTCTGTCAGGAGTGTATTCATAACCGCCGTAGAGAGCAGGTGCTCCGAACAATGTGTACGCTCCGTATGAGATCGTGTTCGGATAGTATGTAAAGCCGTCGAACTGTTCTAACAATTCAGGCTTCTCGTTGAACACATAAGGAACCTGCGTGCCGAGCGAGCGGTCGATCATGAGGACGACAACGTTCTTGCCGTTCTTGCTTAACGGAATATATGGCATCTCTTCTGACGGAGCATTGTACTTATAAAACCATGTATAACCGCCCCAGATATCTGCTGAGTTAAAAAAGCCTACTGCAAATACTGCCAGGATTCCGACAACGAGCACCATCTTTGCAACGATCTTGAATTTGGTAATGACAAAATACAGGACAACGGCCACCGCAATAACTCCAAGCGTGTTAAGCAGATACTGCGTAAGGCTGAATGCCGGCTCTGCCTTGTACTGAAGCGTCGATGACAGAACACCTAAGTCAGTACCGAACAGCATGTAATCAAGTATTGCCACTCCGCTTAATATCCAGATGCCCTTGGTAAAGACAGCTTTCATCTTATCGCTGACGAAGAAGTAGAACACGCTGCCCCACAATACCCAGCTGCCGAATGACAGGAGACTTGCATAAGCGATATGGATCATCGGATTTGCAGGGTTAATGATGTCGATAAACTCTTCAACGGAAGCCCTGATGACTGTGGTGGGAATCAGAAATCCCGTTACCATCGCCATGAATACCGCACCGGCAAAGAAAGTCCCCTTGGACGCTGCTTTGGGTTCGCTCTTAAATCTTGTCTGGAGCTTCGACATGAATTCAGGCTTCTTAAGTTTGTAGACGAGATTTTTCACGAGCGCGAAAACATTGTTTAAGAGCCAATAGAAAACTAGTCCTGCAGGTGAGTGGTAAAGCAGTACGAGGAATACGACTGCGAGGCCGTAGACCTGAATCTTGGACTTCAATGGCTGACCCTTTGTGTAAATGATTCCCGTTACGATGTTGATGAGTGTCATTACGATAGGAAGGATGTTGATAGGGAAAGAGCCGATCATGAAGGCGGCATCTTCTTTTCCCAAGTCAGTGATGAATCCGAAGGACATTCCCTGAAGGCTCTGCATACCTGATAAGAGTCTGTATGCCGCAATGAAGAACGGGATCTGCAACAGAAGTGATGCGGAACTCTTAAGCGCATAGATCGGTTTGTACTTATTTATGCGGTAGTATTCCTGAAGCATCATGAAACGCTCGTCGCCCTTGAACGTCTGCTTCGTACGCTTGATGCGGTCAGCCATCTTGGCCTGGATATCGCGTTCTTCTGCCTGAAGTTCATCTGCACGTTTGTAGAGAGGGAGTACCAGGAAGTTAACGGCAAGGCTTAAGACAATGATCGACAATCCTTCGTTGCCGATGAATCTGTTTGCGACCATAAATATCACTTCGAACAGCAGTTCTAGAGGTGAGATTATCAGGGTATAAAGCGCAGACAGAAAAGACATGGTAATTACCCTTCGCCGATATACGTCCAGCTGTCAGGGTCATGCGGATCGCCGTTAAGCTCATACCACGGACCCGGAATAAATGTGTTACCGTTGTTTTTCTCAACATCGAGGATCTCAGAACCGAAGATATGCTGAGGCCCGTTTTTAGGATCGGAATTGATCGGATTTTGCGTGAATGGATTGATGGGATTCTCAATAAGTCCCTCCATGGCAAGTGTAGGCGTATCTCCGTTTGTCATGAATTCTTCTGATACGGTAAAACCTGTTGCATCAAAGTCCTTGACCATGAGAAGCGGCATGAAGTATTCCAGATCCTGACCGTTGCATGTCAGTCCGAACTGGCCCAGGTCTCTTCCGTGGTCAGCAACCAAAATAATTCTCGTGTTGTCCCAGACGCCCTGCTCGCGGAGATAATCGAACCACTCGCCCAGCTGCAGGAAAGCCGCCATGTTGACGTGATAGTGCATTACCTGATTCTCCGTTGTCATCTGCATTGTTACTCCGTCAACAGTGTAACGATCGACCATATCGACATCGTATGCCGTGTTGTCAACGTTAAGCGCGGGCGTGTAATCAGGCTCCTGAAGGATGCAGGGTGAGTGCGTTGTGTCATTGGACATCATGAAGAAGTAATTGTCTGAGTTGTTATTGATAACCGTCATGTCGGTAAGCTTTGTAAGAACAGGATAGGATTCCAGGAATGCCTGGCAGTAACCCGTGCTTACAGAGAGACCGTCCATCTCCTGTACGAGAGCAGCTGCATCGAGTGCGCCTTCAGTACTGCCCGTTCCGTTTGACGATTCGTTATAGATGCCGTTGTTGTAGATCGTCTCCTGCAAAACGAGAGGAGATATCTTCATGAGCGAGTAGCAGAAGAAGTTACGGTTGCGGATGGCACTGACACGTTCGGAGGAAGCGATAGAAGCTTCGCTGTTAATGTCATCTTCGAAGTAACTGAATCTGCCTGTCGTGTTGTAGCAGTGGTATTCCGGATGATCGTCATAGATGGACAGATCGGGGATCCAGTTGTATCCGGCATAGGAAGGATCACAGATGGTTACATCGTATCCGCTCCCGCCGAATATCGCAGGCATTACTCTTAATGCTTCGTTGTGTTTGCTCTCGAGACTCATGTCATCTCTCTCGTTCATTCTCTCAGGGGTGTAATCGTAACCGCCGTAGAGTACGGGTGAACCGAAGTTTGTATATGCGCCGTATGAGACTGTGTTCTTGTAGTATGTGAAGCCGTCGAACTGCTCTAAGAGTTCAGGCTTCTCGTTAAGGATATAAGGTACCTGCGTTCCCATAGCACGGTCGAGCATGATGACAATGACATTCTTACCTTCCGTGCTAAGTGAGATAGCAGGCATCTCTTCTGTAGCTGCCGTGCGGCTCTGATACCACAGGTAAGAACGCCATACGAGTGCAGAATTATATGCGCCGATTCCCGCAACTGTCAGGACACCGACAATAAGAACTGTCTTTGCGATCTTGAATGTTTTCGAGAACAAGATATGGAAAACAACACAGACGGCAATAATGACAACTGTGTTGAGCAGGTAATCAGTGAGCCTAAACGAAGGCGTCAGGTCGAACTTGAGTGTCGAAGACAGCGTTCCGAGATTGGTTCCGAACAGCATGTAATTGACGACTGAGATTCCGCAGATCATCCAGACCACTTCGCAGAACAGTGACTTGATCTTGTCGCTCATGAAGAAGTAGAAAACGCCGCCCCACAATACCCAGCTGCCGAATGATAAGAGCATCGAGTTAACGATGTAGATGACGGGGTTTGCCGGATGCAGGACATCGATGAATTCTTCAGCAGAAGCGTGAATGACAGTCGAAGGGATGAGAAGACCCGTAATGAATGCCATCAGGATAACGCCTGCAAAAAATGCGATGACATCCTTAGGCTGAGCCTTCGTCTTCTGCGGAAGCTTGATCTTGCTCAATACGAGAGGGAGCGCCAGGAGGACACAGCCTATGGAGAGCAGGACCTTCTGTCTGATATCAAGATCAGGTCTTATAAGCGTCAGAACGAGTATGACAGCGCCTGCGATGGCGAGGATAATGCTCAATACCTTCTTAGGGTTCTTGAGCTTATAGAAGATGTTCTTAACGAGTGAGAATACGTTGTTGAGGAGCCAGTAGAAAACAAGTCCTGCAGGTGAGTGGTAAAGCAGAACAAGGAATACTGCTGCAAGACCATAGACCTGGATCTTCGCCTTCAGAGGGTGACCCTTTGTGTAGATGATTCCCGAGATGATGTTAATGAGTGTCATCGCGATCGGGAGGACATTTATAGGGAAGCTGCCGATCGTGAACATGGCATCTTCTTTGCCCAAGTCTGCGATGAATCCGAACTGCATGCCCTGGAGACTCTGCATTCCTGAGAGCAGGTTATAAGCAGCGATGAAGAACGGAATCTGCAGGAGCAAAGAGATTGAACTCTTAAGTGCATAGATCGGCTTGTAGTG
>Ga0310696_10005604_pt1 | contig 15116 bp, 16 predicted proteins | sample AusTroGonzalo_MG_4_FD_203885 | JGI IMG/M metagenome (GOLD analysis project Ga0310696, IMG submission 203885) | Bovine rumen microbial communities from tropical cattle in Woodstock, Queensland, Australia - Gonzalo_02 (v2) (version 2) | ecosystem: Host-associated > Mammals > Digestive system >...
TGTAACACCATCGGTCAGCTCAAGGAAATGGTGAAAAACGCCGTGCTGGACGGGGAGATTCCGTACTCTTTCGAGGCCGCGGATGCCTATATGCGGGAGAAGGCCAGGGAGTGCTTCGGCCTGGAGCCCAAGTAACAGATGATCGACCAATATGTCACATATCTGCGGGATGTCCGGCGGTATTCGCCCCGGACGGTGGCGCTGTATGAAAAGGCGCTGAGGGACTTTGCCGAGTGGGCAGAGACCCCTGTAATCGACAATCTCATCCCTTCCCGCATACGGGAGTACGAGGGGCATCTCATCGATACGGGGCTGAAGCCCAGGACGGTGCATTTGCACATGAGTGCGCTCAGCGGGTTCTGCAACTTCCTGATGAAGCAGGGCGTGCTCAAGAGCAACCCGGCGCGGGCGGTCAAGCGGCCCAAGATGGAAAAACGCCTTCCGGAGTACTACACGGAGCAGGCCATGGACGGCTATCTGGCGGAAAGCGCCCATGAGGCCGATGGCGACGAACTCCAGGTCCTGCTCAGCTGCAAGCCCGGATCGGCGCTGGCCAAAGAGCTCTACAACCGCCGGCTGCGGCGCCTCATCATCAGCATCCTGTACACCTGCGGCATCCGTCGGGCGGAGTTAATCGACCTGCAAATCCAAAGTGTCGATAACGGACGCCAAACTCTTCGCGTGCGAGGGAAAGGCGACAAAATGCGAGAAATTCCGCTCATTCCTTCTTTACTTCAAGAAATTTCGCTATATTTACATGCAGCTAGTTTCATGGTAGGGGAAAGACCTGCCAACGATCCGCTCCTGGTAACGGACAAGGGACGCCCCCTGTATCCGGAATTTGTGGACCGGGCGGTGAAAGCGGAACTGCAAGGCCAAAGCGGCATCACCGGGAGGAAATCCCCCCACGTGCTCAGGCATTCCCTGGCCACCGCGCTGTTAAACGAGGGAACAGACCTGAATGCCATTAAACAGATGCTGGGCCACAGCAGTTTAGCGGCCACAGAGGTATATACCCACAACTCCGTGGAACGGCTCAAAGCACAATACATGAACGCCCATCCAAGGGCAAAAAACGAAGACCGCAATGATTAACGTTAAGTCCCTCAAGTTCAACGCAGACGAGAAGCTGCTGGACTACATTGACAAAAAAGTTGGAAAAGTAGAGAAGTTCTTCGACAACATGGGTGATATCGATGTCACCTTAAGCCTCCTGCCGGACGCAGAGAACAAGTGCGTCAAGCTCCAGACCCACATTCCCGGTGAGGACATGGTCATCGAGCGCCAGGCACACACCTTCGAGGAAGCCGTGACGGAGGCCGCCGATGCCCTCAAGGAAAAGATTGTGCGCGCCAAAGAGAAAAAATTCGCTAAATAAGTAAACCATTGGCGAAGAAAAGTTTCGAAGAAACCGACCGTCAGGTCAAGAGCCTACTTGAAGATGTCCGTCGTGGCATCTTCAAGTCTGTTTATCTGCTCATGGGCGAGGAACCCTACTACCCGGAGCAGGTGGCGGCCGCCATCATCGACAATTGCCTCCAGGACTGGGAAAAAGATTTCAACGAAACCATTTGTTATGGGGCCGATGTCGATGCGGACACCGTCATCACGGCCGCCCGTCGTTTCCCCATGATGGCGGACCGGCAACTGGTGGTGGTGAAAGAGGCCCAGCAGATGAAGGGCTTGGAGGAACTCTCCCTTTACTGCCAAAACCCGCTGGACAGCACCGTGCTGGTGATTTTGATGCACGGGGCGTCGGCCGATAAACGCAAGGCGCTATACAAGAGCGTCCTCAAAACGGGCGTTATCGTGGAGTCGCTGCCGCTGAGGGATTATGAACTTCCGCAGTGGATCCAGGCCTATTACGAAGGCAGGGGACTGCGCATCCATCCGGAGGCGGCCCTGCTTTTGGCGGAGAGTGCCGGAACGGACCTCGGGAAAATCGCCGTGGAAACGGAAAAACTCCTGAAAAACCTGCCGGAAGGCGTGAAGGAAATTTCCGTGGCGGATGTGGAGAAGAACGTAGGCGTTAGCCGCCAGTACAGCGTGTTTGAACTCACCAAGTGCTTGAGTTTCAGGGAGAATGCCAAGGCGCTGCGCATTGCGGCGCACATGGGGGAGGCCCCGCGTTTTGCCCTTCCTATGGCCGTGGCCCCGCTGTACAACCATTTTTACCGGATTCTCAAGTACCATGCTTTGCTGGAGAAAGGCCGCCCGCAGCCCGGGGAGGCCGCCAGCGTGCTGGGCGTGAATCCCTATTTCATGAAAGAGTACGACGTTGCCGTGCGGAATTACCCGCTCCAACGTTGCAATAACGTGATTTCGCTCCTGTGCGAATACGATTATAAGGGCAAGGGCGGCGATGCCGGCGAGGCGACGCCGGGGGAGCTTTTGACGGAATTAGTGACTAAAATTTTAAACTATTGAGATTTCTCGGCTACGCTCGAAATGACAAAAATAGAATATGGCAATTATTGAAGTTAAAAATGTAAGTAAGACCTTCGGGCCGAAGGTGGCACTGGACAATGTGTCGCTGGAGATTCCGGAGGGCAAGATTTTCGGGCTCCTGGGGCCCAACGGGGCGGGGAAGAGTACCCTTATCCGCATCATCAACCGTATCACCATCGCCTCGGAAGGGCAGGTGCTTTTTAAAGGGCACCCCATCACGGAGGCGGATGTGGCCAGCATCGGCTACCTGCCGGAAGAACGCGGCCTGTACCGCAAAATGAAGGTAGGGGACCAGGCCATGTACCTGGCTCAACTCAAGGGCATGAGCTCCCGTGAGGCCGCCGTCGAACTGAAAAAATGGTTCGTCCGTTTCGACATTGCCGATTGGTGGAACAAGAAGGTGGAGGAACTCTCCAAGGGTATGGCGCAGAAGGTGCAGTTCATCACCACGGTGGTGCACAAACCCTCGCTCATGATCCTGGACGAGCCTTTTTCCGGCTTCGATCCGGTGAATGCGGAGCTGATCCGCAAGGAGATTCTCCGGCTCAAGGAAGAGGGCGCCACCATCATCCTGTCCACGCACGACATGGAGTCGGTGGAGGAACTCTGCGACAACATCGCCCTCATCAACAAGGCCAAGCTGGTAGTCACCGGCGGCACGGAGGAAATCCGTCGTCAGCATGGCGAGGACAACGTGGAAATCGAGTACACCTCGGAGGAGACGCAGGAGCGTAAATCCATCGTGGTTCCCCGCGCGCAGGCGAACGCCAAGCTGCAGGAGTTTATCGACAAGGACATCCGGATCAATTCCTTCAAGGAGGTGATTCCGCGGATGCGCGACATTTTTGTGAAACTTGTAACGGAGGAGGCATAAGCGTATGAATTTCAGAAAATTAGGCATCGTCATCGAACGAGAATACCTGAACAAGGTCAAGAAGAAGAGCTTCCTGCTTATTACCTTCATTACGCCGGTGCTGTTCGCCGCCATCGCCATTCTGCCGTCGCTCATCATGATGGGCGCCAAGGAGGCTGCCAAGCAGGTGGGCGTGGTGGACCATTCCGGCATCGTGCTGCCCTTCCTGGAAAACGGCGAGGTGCTGGAATACAAGGATTTAGGGGTCGATGCGGACGTGGAGGCCATCAAGGCGGACCTGAGCAAGGCCGATATCGACATTCTCCTTACCATCTCCGAGCTGGATCCCCAGACCAAGAGCGTGACGGCGGATACTTATTCGCTCAAGCCGCTGGGAATGGATAGCGGAAGCAGCATCGAGCATCGCATCAACGACGCCGTGGAGGCCTATCGTATTGATTCTTACGGCATCGAGAACCTGGAGGAAATCATGCACAGCGTTAAGTCCAACGTACATGTGCACAACTATACCATCTCCGAAACCGGCGAAGAAAGCATCTCTGAATCCGGCGTTTACATGGCTATTTCCATGTTCCTGGGCATTGCGATTTACATGTTTATCGCTCTGTTCTCCGGCATGGTGATGAGTTCTGTCATCGAGGAAAAGAGCTCGCGCGTAGTGGAGGTGCTGGTGTCCAGCGTCAAGGCTACGGAGCTCATGTTTGGCAAGATCATCGGCGTGGCGCTGGTGGCCCTGACGCAGTTCCTGCTGTGGATTCTGCTTACGCTGCTGCTGCTGGCGGTGGCGGCCGGTATCATCGGCAAGGATAAGGTGATGGGTATGTTGCAGGATGATCCGACTACCGAGATGGTGAGCCAGATGGCGCCCGGTGTGGATGGCGCAACGCTGGATATTACCGCTCTTACGGCTGCCGCTGACACGACGGCTGTGGCTGCTGCGGAACCTACTGGTATGCAGGCGATTACCAGCACCCTCGGCAATCTGAATCTGGGACAGATTGTCCTGTCCTTCCTCTTCTACTTCTTCTTGGGCTACCTGCTGTATGCGTCGCTGTTTGCGGCCATCGGTTCGGCTGTGGAGAACGAGGGGGACAGCAACCAGCTGCAGCTGCCGGTAACGGTGCCGCTGATGCTGGGCTTCTTTATCGCCCTGTATGCTTTCAAGGCTCCGGACAGCACGCTGGTGTTCTGGGGCTCCATGATTCCGTTCACTTCACCCATCGTCATGCTGGCCCGTATTCCTTTCGGCGTACCGGGTTGGGAACTGGCTCTGTCGATGGTGGTGCTGGCGGCTACCTTCGCCGCTTGCGCATGGGCATCGGCCAAAATTTACAAGGTGGGTATCCTTATGTACGGCAAGAAATCGACCTTTAAGGACCTTTGGAAGTGGCTGAAGCAAAAGTAGCCTTTTGCTTCTTTTGTATTTGAGGGGGCTCTGCCCCCTATTATCCCCCGCGGCCTTCGGCCGAACAAATTAGTGCTATATGGAAAGTAAAAACAACAAAATTTGGTACCTCGCCTGGGCGCTCATTATTGTGGGGGCCGTGTTTGCCGGGGTGCAGGCCATGAAGGACGATGGCGTCAAGGTGGAATGGCGTCGGGTGGCCATGGACGGCCATCGGAGCGGCGCGCAGCCGGTGACGGCGGACAACATTCCCGAGGCGCTGGGCACTTTTACGGAGGAGGGCTACATGTGCCCTTCCGGTGCCTGCTATATGGACGATTCTCCCGTGGCGCAGGAGGCTGCTGAACTCATGGAGGTACAGCCGAAACTGGCTCATCTTAAGAAGGTTATCGGCCATTCTGCGGGGATGTACATGAACCTGCGCAACCAGCCGGACCTGCCGCTGGGAAACCTGGTGGCGGACATTTTCCGCGCCTATGGTTCGCGTTATTTTAAAATGCCGATGGACTTCGCCGTCACCAATTATGGCGGCATCCGTACGCCGCTGCCGGCCGGACCGGTGACGCTGGAGGATGTGACGTCCATGTTCCCGTTCAAAAACTACCTTTGCTACGCGCAGCTGAAGGGTGAGAATTTGACTAAACTGCTGGAGCAACTCGCTGGTACTAAGGCGTTTCAGGCGGTGTCGGGCTGCGAGGTGCGCACCAAGGGTGGCAAGCTGGTATCGGCAACGGTGGGAGGGGCTCCCATCGACCCGAATCGTCTTTATAATGTGACGACGATTGACTTTTTGCTGGACGGCGGCGACAAGCTCAATATTGGCGCGCTGGCGGAGAAGGTGGAGCTGACGCATGTGCTGCTGAGGGAAGTGATGCTGGATTATGTGATGTCTTGCGAGGCTGCCGGGAAGGAAATTGTGGCTGCGTCCGACGGGCGCGTAATCATGGAGGACTAGGCTATGGATAAGATTTACAAGTGGTTACTGGCTGTGGCTGGTGTACTGGCGCTGGGATTTTGCATCTATGCCGGGACGGTGAAGGGCAAGAAGGCGGTGCATCGGCTCACCATTGTGCACGTGAACGATACGCATTCGCATTTTGAGCCGGAGCGCACGGGGGAATTTGCCGGTATGGGCGGTGCCCTGGAGCGCGCGGCGTATGTGGATTCGGTCCGGAAGGCCGATGGTGCGGAGAATGTGCTGCTGCTGCACGCGGGCGACTTCTGCCAGGGAACGTCCTATTTCTCTGAACTGGGCGGCGTCGTGGAGGTCTCGGACCTGAATGCGATGGGTTACGATGTGGTTACGCTCGGCAATCACGAATTTGACAATGGCATCGAGGGGCTGGGGAAGGTGCTTTCCGGCCTGAACATGCCTGTGGTGGTGTGCAATTACGACTTTTCGCCTTTTGAGGCAGGGAAGTACATTCAGCCGTATGTGATTGTGGAAAAGGCGGGGCTGAAGATCGGCGTTGTGGGTGTACTCTGCGGCCTCAAGGAGATGGTGGCGGGGGATATTGCCAACCGCATTCCATCCTTTGATACCGTGCCCACCGTGCAGAAATATGTGGATTTACTCCGGCCCCAGTGCGACCTGGTGATTGCCCTTACGCACATCGGCTACACCGAGCACAATCCGGGGGATCTCATTGACTCCCAACTGGCTGCCGCCACGCGGGGGATTGATATGATTGTGGGCGGGCACTCGCATACATTTTTGGAAGAACCTGCTTACGTAGCCAACCTGGATGGTTTGTCGGTCCCCATTGTCCAAGCCGGCTGGATGGGCGTTTACATGGGTGAATTCCACGTCTCGGTAAGGAAGTAGTTGGGCGTTATGCTTTGCGCGAAGGTCCATTTGCTGGACCTTCGGGGCACTTCCCGGAAGGAAAGCGGAACCCTCTTGGGCCCTTTGATGGAGCCCGAGAGGGTTTCCGCTAGCCGCCTTGCTTGGTATTGCAAGGCGGTAGTTCCGTGCTCACTCAGCCGCCGCACCTGCTTGTGTGCGGCGGCCACACTTGGTGATAACTAAACAATTGATGCACAGTAACTTATATGCTAATCCTCGTTCAAATTTCGAACGAGGATTATGTCGTAACCTATTGAGATTCAGTATATTAGTAATCACACGCCGTTTTTTTGCGCGGGTGACACTTAAGTAATTGATATGCTGTAACTTACACAACAATCCTCGTTCAAAAACCGAACGAGGATTATACAGTAAGTTATTGTGTGATAGAGAGTTGGCGATCACGCCTAGATTACTCCTCACCGGGGACGGAGGTCGTGTTCCCAAAGGACGCGGCGGATGTCCTCTGGGCGGAGCTGGAGGCAGCGGGCTAGTTGGGCCACAGAGGTGTAATAACTGCGGAACAAGTAGATTATCAGTTTGGCTTGCTCGTCAGGAGTTAGTGCTAGAATCTCTTTCTTGAACCACCGCTCGGCTACATCGGTCACGCTGACCTTGAACTTGGTATCTCTCTGCCAAACATGGTTGTTCAAGACCAGTTTTTGGTACATTTGGTCCGAATTCAACTCAGCAATCATCCGAGAAAAATAGGCCTGATCGTTCCCAAAGGCACTTTCTGCATAGGCACAATCGCAGGCGGAGGCCGGGACCATCCGGCCTTTTTCATCGACCAGCCAGGTTACGCCGCTCAGATCTTTATGGGTCCGGAACAGCGCTTCTTTCTCCCGGTGCGTCAAACTACTCACGGACCGAAATCCTGGGGGCCTGTCCGAGTCCGCAAACATCCCCCGGAACGAGGACCACGGGTAATCCTTAAAGCTAAACCCTAAGTCCACTACATTCCGGGGCATGTATGCCAGAGCGTTCCGCACAAATTCGTCCGTGTCCAGATATTGCACACTGATGCGCGTCCGGGCCATGACCTGCCGCTGTTCATACTTCTTGGCCAGAAACTGGGAGTGGCGCTTCTTCACAAACTCGCCGACAGCCTCGGTCCCCTCCCAGTTTACCGCCAAAACGGCACAAAGCCCGTGCGTAGACAGGACTATCTCACTCACTACCAGCGCATTCGCGTCCAATGCGCCCAGGTAGATACTTTTCTCCAGATGGTCGTAATCTTCATCGTCCCGACATAGCAAAACAGACTCCGTGCCTTCCAAACAGACATGAAACGGGTATACTTTCGCGACAGTTCCGTCGGGCAAACGCCGTTCTACAACCCGCTGAAAGGCCATGGCTAACTGCATTTGCCACCCGAACCGCCCGAACCGCCCGAGCCGCCGAAGCCAAAACCGAGGCCGATCCCCGGCACCGGCATGGGAGTCCCACTGGGCGGAAAACTCCCTCCGCCCGGGAAACAACAAGAAAACACCTTGTCCGCCATCCGCATGATGGAAGTGCCATCTCCAGTAATCGGCCGCACAATCTTAGACGGGTCATAACCGAACGGAATCTTCAGCCGGTCCGCCAATTTCTCATAGCGTGGAATATAGTCGAACATGAGCGCATACCACAGGTTCTCAGCATGGTCGTAGGGCTCTGCAGTGGCGATAATTTCAGCCATGGAGAGGTAGCGGATCGCCTTATCGGCCTGCGTCTCGCGCTTCTCCCAAAGAGCCGGGACCATCCCCTCAATGAGCATCCGGTTCATACTTTCATTCTGCTTTTTCGCTGCCGATTTAGACGGCGCCGGACGGAAACTATCGTCATAAAACTCGTAGTCCGTACGCATGTGCAGACGACCGTCGTCGCCTACCAAAACTTCGAGGAAGGTCTTCATAACGTGGTGATTTCAAGGATGTCTTTGCCATATTTGTCGAACAATTTTTCGCCAAAACCAGGCACGGTGGTAAGTTCCTCATGTGTCGATGGTTTCATGTCGGCAATAGCATATAGCACCCTATTGTGCAGGATGAAGTAAGGCGGCACGTTCAGTTCGCGCGCTTTGGCCCGACGCCAGAGGACCAGATCCTCGGCCACATCCGGGTGCGGCCCGCGGTAAGGTTCGGCCTTTTGTCGGACAGAGATTTGAACGGCCAGTTCGTCTTCCAGTGAAGCGTAATCACTGAAGAATTGGGCTTTTCCATCGTCACCGATGGTGATTTGCAACAAGGTGTTCATAGCAAACAAATTTAAGGGTTATGTAATGTTGAGCACCCCGGAAAAGGGGTTGCAGCAGGCCTGGAGGGAACCAGATCGCTGCTGCAAACCTAAATACTGCGCTTGGTAAAAACAAGGTTCGGTTGAAAAGAAGTGTTGTTTCACATGTTTTTTCTTCTGTTTCAACCGATTATACAGAAAAGATATTTTTTCTACCGATTTTTCAAGGCCGATTTAATCGTTAGCCGCGTCGTTCTTCCCGGCCAGTTTGAGCGAAATTTAGCATGTAAGCTGCCTGCAGAGTGTGATCGATAACTCTTTATTACACAATGAGTTACCGTATAATCCTCGTTCGGTTTTTGAACGAGGATTAGTGTGTAAGTTACAGTATATCAATTACTTAAGTATCACCCGCGCAAAAAACGGTGTGTGATTACTAATGTGCTGAATATCAATGGGTTATAATATAATCCTCGTTCGAAAATCGAACGAGGATTAGTATATAAGTAGCTGTGGGATAGGCGATTAGCGATCACGCGGCGGCCTACAGGATATTCATGCTTTGTTCGCGGATTTTTTCCAGTTCGTCTTTCATGCGGACGACTAGCTGCTGGATGCCGGCGTGGTTGGCTTTGGAGCCGGTGGTGTTGATTTCGCGACCCATTTCCTGGATGATGAAGCCCAGCTTTTTGCCGGGGTAGGGCTCGGAATCAATAACCTCCATGAAGTATTTGCAGTGCTGGCGGAGGCGGACTTTTTCCTCGTTGATGTCGTACTTCTCCAGGTAGAAAATCAGCTCCTGCTCAAAGCGCTCCGGATTGGCTTTGGCAGCCAGGTCTTCCAGGGCCTTGCCCAGACGCTCGCGGACAGCGGCAATGCGCTCACTCTCAAGCGCTTCCACCTGGTCGTACAGGGCCAGGATGCCGGCGACGCGGGAGGTGACATCGGCATATAAAGCCTTGCCTTCGTTGGCGCGATAGGCCATGAGTTGGGACAGGGCGGTGTTCAAAGCGGCGGCGACTAGCGGCCATTCTTCGGGCGTGATGACATCGGCCTTGCGGGCGTCCACAACCTCCGGGAGGCGCAGGATGGAACTGGCGAGGATGCTGCCCACGCCGGGATCCTTCAGGAAGGTTTTGGTGAAAACGGTCTCTTTGTCCAGGGCCGATACCACGCTTTTCCAATACTCGTGGAAGGCATCGGCATTGATGCTGTGACTGCCCTCGCCGGCGGCGGGTTCGAAGGTGATATACAGGTCGATGGTGCCGCGTACAAGCTTATCGGCCAATAATTTACGCACCTCGAGGTCCTTCTCTTTGGGGAGGAGGGAGCTTTTGATGTTGATGTCGGCGCTTTTGGCGTTGAGGGTGCGGATTTCGAGGGTGATTTTGCCGCTGGAGAGCGTAGTTTCGGCCTTGCCGTAGCCGGTCATGGATTGAATCATACGGGTGAAAGTTTGCACAAAGATACGAAAATTCTTATATTTGTAAGCTAGCTAAATAACACCTATGATTTTTGACCATATCAAAAATGTGAACCTGTATAAAGGTCTCACGCCGGCCATCGACACGGCACTGGATTTTATCGCCGAAGTAAAGCCGAATGTGGAGAATGGCACCTATTTTCTAGAGAACGGAGTTAAGGTGATCATCAGCGAATACAACACGCGTCTGGTGAACGAAAAAGGCTACGAAGCGCACAAGCGTTATGCCGATATTCAGTTCTGTGTCGTTGGTACGGAACTCGTTCGGTGCAAGCCGCTTGCGAAGGTTACCGAAAGCATCGCTTACAATGAAGAAAAGGACGTTGCGCGGTATTTGGATTGCCCTGGCGCGGACGTAATTGTGGGCGATGGGTACTTCGTTTTGGTGTTCCCGGAGGACGCTCATGAGCCGTGCTTGGCTGTCGATGGGGTGTCGAAGGAGGTCAAAAAAGTGGTCGTTAAAATTCCTGTGAAATAACGATGAAAAGGACGATTATTATCACCGGCGGCGCGGGCTTTATCGGCTCGCATGTGGTGCGCCTGTTTGTAAATAAGTACCCAGAGTATCACATTATTAACCTGGACAAGCTGACGTATGCGGGGAATCTGGCGAATCTGAAGGATATCGAGGATAAGCCGAATTACGAGTTTGTGAAGATGGATATCTGTGACTTTGAGGGTGTGCTCAAGCTGATGCAGGAAAAGCATGTCGATGGTATCATTCACTTGGCCGCAGAGAGTCACGTGGATCGGTCTATCAAGGACCCGTTCACGTTCGCGCAGACGAACGTGATGGGCACGCTGAGCCTGCTGCAAGCCGCCAAATCAGTATGGGAGCCGATGGGGTGGAAAGCCCCCGCGGCGGAGGAAAGGCCATCGTCGGATGAAAATTATTTTTTGTGCAGTAGCTCAAAAAACCAATTTTCATCCTCCTCCACAAGCCCAACGCACAAGGAAGAGGCAACGCCTACGCATAGCATTCCTTGTAGGTTCTACCACATCTCCACCGACGAGGTGTATGGGGCGCTGCAGATGACGCATCCGGAGGGGATTGAGCCGCCGTTTACGACGAAGGCGAGTTCGGGGAAGCATCATTTGGCGTATGGGGAGCAGTTTTTTACGGAGGATTTGAAGTATCAGCCGCATAGTCCTTATAGCGCGGCAAAGGCGTCCAGCGACCATTTTGTGCGGGCGTTCCATGATACGTATGGCATGCCGACGGTGGTTACGAATTGCTCCAATAATTACGGGCCGTATCAGTTCCCGGAGAAGCTTATTCCGCTGTTTATCAATAACATCCGTCATCGTAAACCGCTGCCGGTGTATGGCAAGGGGGAGAATGTCCGCGACTGGTTGTTCGTGGAGGATCATGCCCGTGCCATCGACCTTATTTTCCACCAGGGAGAGGTAGGGGAGACGTACAACATTGGCGGCTTCAACGAGTGGAAAAACATCGACATTATCAAAGTGCTGATCAATACGGTGGACCGTCTGCTGGGGCGTCCGGAGGGGGCCGATATGGACCTCATCACTTATGTGACGGACCGCGCCGGGCACGACCTTCGCTATGCGATCGACTCGTCCAAGCTGCAGAAGGAGTTGGGTTGGGAGCCCAGCCTGCAGTTCGAGGAGGGCATCGAGCGCACGGTCCGCTGGTATCTGGACAACCAGGATTGGATGGATAACGTGACTTCCGGCGATTATCAGAAGTATTACGAAAGCATGTACCAGGGACGATAATCGACCTGCCTTTTTACAAAGCCGCTCTTCGGGGCGGCTTTTTTGTTTGAATTTATAATTCAAAAGGGCTGAAATCCAATAATTTTTGCTATCTTTGTAAACCGGACCGGATATAACGGAAAAAGGTAGGCAGTCGTAGCGCCTGCTGGGATAGCGGCAAAACGACGGAATCGTAGATTCCCTCAGTGCTTTTCGTTCCCTCGCCCACATCATTTATAGGGGGCGGGGGAGTTAAAGAAGTGTCTATAACTCAAAACAATTACCGATATGGAACTCAAAGGAACAAAAACCGAGAAGAATCTCCAGGAAGCATTCGCTGGGGAAAGCCAGGCACGTAACAAGTACACCTACTACGCCTCCAAGGCCAAAAAGGACGGCTACGTGCAAATCTCCAAGATTTTTGAAGAGACGGCAGCCAACGAAAAAGAGCATGCTGAAATCTGGTTCAAGTATCTGCACGGCGGCAAGGTGCCTTCCACGATGGAGAACCTGAAGGACGCCGCAGCAGGCGAAAATTACGAGTGGACGGACATGTACGACCGCATGGCCAAGGAGGCCGATGCAGAAGGCTTCAAGGAGATTGCCGCCAAATTCCGCATGGTGGGCGCCATCGAGAAGGAGCACGAGGCCCGCTATCGCAAGCTCCTCGCCAACATCGAAGGCGGTCTGGTCTTTTCGCGCGAGGGCGATGCCATCTGGCAGTGCTCCAACTGCGGCCACATCGTCATCGGCCCTAAGGCTCCTGAAATCTGCCCCGTCTGCGACCACCCGCAGAGCTACTTCCAGTTGAAACCGGAGAATTATTAGTCGATTGTCGATATGAAGATTGCAGTTGCCGGAACCGGCTATGTGGGTATGAGTATCGCCACGTTGTTGTCTCAGCAGCATCATGTGGTGGCGGTGGATGTTGTGCCGGAGAAGGTGGAGAAGATCAATAAGCGGATTTCTCCCATCCAGGACGAGTATATTGAGAAATACCTGGCGGAGAAGGAGCTGGATTTGACGGCTACGCTCGATGGCAAGGCGGCTTACAAGGATGCTGACTTTGTGGTGATTGCGGCGCCTACCAACTACGATTCCAAGAAGAATTTCTTTGATACTTCGCACGTTGAGGAGGTGATTGAGCTGGTGCTGGAGGTGAATCCGAATGCGGTGATGGTCATCAAGTCGACTATTCCAGTGGGCTTCACCAAGCATGTTCGCGAGAAGTTCAGCTACAGGGAGCGGCAGGCCGATGGCTCTTTCAAGGTGGTTGTGCCGAATATCATCTTTGCCCCGGAGTTCCTCCGCGAGAGCAAGGCGCTGTATGACAACCTGTATCCTAGCCGGATCATTGTGGGCTATGACGAAAGTGAATCCAGCTTTACGGCTGAAGAAAATTATTTTTCGGGACGGTGCCCGAAAAACCAATTTTCTTCATCCTCGCAAGCCCAACGCACAGATTCACTTTCGCACGCCGCATCCTCTGTCATCCCGAGCGAAGCCGAGGGATCTCTTGCTGCCACATCTGTCATCCCGAGCGAAGCCGAGGGATCTCTTGCCGCAGCAGCACAAGCCTTTGCACGCCTGTTGAAAGAAGCCGCCCTCAACGACCCGCAGGTGCTGTTCATGGGCACCACTGAGGCGGAGGCGGTGAAGCTTTTCGCCAACACTTACCTGGCGCTGCGGGTGTCTTTCTTTAACGAGCTGGACACTTACGCCGAGATGAAGGGCCTGGACACACGGTCCATTATCGAGGGGGTTTGTTTGGATCCTCGTATCGGCACGCATTATAATAATCCTAGTTTTGGTTATGGCGGCTATTGCCTGCCGAAGGATACAAAGCAGCTGTTGGCGAATTTCAATGATGTGCCGGAGAATTTGATCAAGGCTATTGTGGATTCGAACCGGACGCGCAAGGATTTTATTGCCGATCGGGTGCTGGCTCGGGCCGGTTATTACAGCTATACAGGCGTGAATGCTTTTGACGCTGCCGAGGAGAAGGAGGTTGTGGTGGGGGTTTATCGACTTACCATGAAATCGAACTCCGATAATTTCCGCCAGAGCGCCATCCAGGGCATCATGAAGCGCATCAAGGCGAAGGGCGCCAAGGTGATTATTTACGAGCCGACGCTCGAGGATGGCACCACTTTCTTTGGCTCGCGGATTGTGAACGACCTGGCTGCCTTCAAGGCGCAGAGCAACGCGATTATTGCCAACCGCTACGATCCCGCCCTGGACGATGTCCAGGAAAAAGTCTATACACGCGATATTTTTAAGAGGGATTAGAAGCTAGCGTGAGAATAGCGATGACATTGAAGCCTCAGGGCGAAGAAAGAGAGTTTTTTACGTAACGATAAAGATTTAGAAAGGGTTATTTGGATTTTAGCAATCTCTGAAGTATCTTTGCGATGTTTCCCTGAGATTGCGGTGACGCAGCGCTGCTGCCACGAACCAAGCTAGATGCAGCAATCTCCGGGATTTTTTCTGTTAAGAAGGTCTCGTGAAGGTACAAGCGACGTTCCATTAGATTGTATATCACTACCACCACGCAAATAAAAGAATCATCACCTATTAGGATGGGCGCCGCCATCATTCCCGTCATTTGTTTCTTGCCATTAGTGGCATAGTAATCTAAGGGAAGTATTATAGAACCCTTTTCAAGGACGTCCTTAATGGCAGCGAATGAGGCAGCTTTGATACGGCCGATGCCGTGTGACTTATCCGATTGGATTCCTTTCATATCAAGCAGGACCTCTCCCCAAGGAGAATGAGCCAAGCCGCCTTGCGACTGGAAGAAGTTAAGGATTTGATGAGCAAAAGTGATTCCCGGTATTGGCAGGAACTCATCGCCAGTAAGAACGCAAATAGGTTTATCAAAATCAAATTGCTGCATAGTACGTCAAATATGTTTTGGCCGGCAAGGTAAAAAGAGTTATCCGTTTTGTCGCTAAAAGAAACGTTTAAGTTATAATGTGCTTATAGACAGTTAGTTATGAGGGTGATAAAACGAGAAATTGCAGCGAAATGAAGGAAAAAATGAAGAAGAGAGCGCGTAAGTTATTGAGAATCAAACAGGTATAAAAAGAAACGTTTCCATGAATATTACATACAATGTATC
>Ga0310696_10005605_pt1 | contig 15114 bp, 9 predicted proteins | sample AusTroGonzalo_MG_4_FD_203885 | JGI IMG/M metagenome (GOLD analysis project Ga0310696, IMG submission 203885) | Bovine rumen microbial communities from tropical cattle in Woodstock, Queensland, Australia - Gonzalo_02 (v2) (version 2) | ecosystem: Host-associated > Mammals > Digestive system >...
AGGGATGGTCCATGACATAGCGCTGGAACTCCGGCGATACCACGCCGCCCTTCCAGCCGAAGTCGATGTCGGGAACGTTGATGCCTGTCGCACCCTGGTTCTCGTACACCGTGAAGATGCCTTCGTAGAAGAAGCATTCGAAGCCTTCGAACTCCGGGAAGACGCTGCGGATCTCATCGGCCTTCTTTTCCATGAGGTCTATGGCGCGGGTGCCGCCTATGGTGAAGAAGATGATTTTGCGGATGCTGCCCCCGCGGCGGCGGAAACGGTCCACCACCTGGTCCAGGCAAAGGCGAAGGGTATCTCCGGTGGCAATGATGTCGCCTATCAGCAGGGTACGGTTCTGGGCAATGCGCAGTTTCTCGTATTTAATTTCCAGACCCGTAATCACGTGGTCCTCGATGATGCGCTCGCAGGATACAAAGTGGATGTCGCTCACCCGGATGCCGCTGCGGTAGCAGGCTTCTTCCAGCGGGTAATTCAGGCCGCCGCGCAGGATGGTAAGAATATCTACATCCCCGCCCTGATTCTCCGGGAACAAGTGGCGGAGGGCTGCAACGGTGGGAGGAAGCATGGACAGATAGGAATCGTATCCAACTACTTCCGGGTACGCCATCAGATGACGGGTGCCTTCGTTACTGAGAATGAAATAACGGTTGTTAAACTGCTTGGACCGCAGTTCATACACATTTGTATCTTGCAGCAGGCCAACGGAATGGAGGCTTGCGTCTTGCAGACATGTGGACATAAAAAAATCCCGGATTAAGAGCTTAAACCGGGATACAAAATTAGCGCAAATCTGTAGATATTCCAAATTTTTCCAAGGTCATTGTTCTCCGGGGAAGCGGACTCCCCACTCGGCGCGGAGACGGTCCATCAGGTGCATGATGTACAGAATCTCCGCATGGGGCATCTGGGAAGCCTCTATCTGCCCGGCCTCTATGGCTTCCTTGCAGGCCAGGAACTGGTATTCGAAACCGTTGAACTGCGGAGGAACCGGGATTTCCTTCTCTACCTCATGGCGCTTGCGGCAGACACGGATGCACGTGGGGTGGATGAGGTCGTCAAACACCAAGTAACCCGTGGTGCCGGCAATCACACCAATGTTCTCCCCCTGGCACCAGGCCGATGCCTGCACGGAGGCCAGGGTACCATCGGCCAAAACCATGGTGATGACTTCCGTGGCATCTACGCCCGACTCTGCCCGGATGCAGGTGGTGTTGATTTTCTCGATGGGGGCATCGGAATACATGCGCACGAAGTTGAGTACGTACACGCCCAGGTCCAGCAACGCACCGCCGCCCATTTCGGGCTTCTGTACCCTTTCCTTGTCCGATACATTATAGGTAATGTTGCCGGTTATCATGCGCGGCTGACCTATGATTCCGGACTCCAGGAGTTCCCTGCCCATCTTTCGTACCGGCATGTAGCGGGGCCAGATGGCTTCGGCCACAAAGACACCCTTCTCACGCGCCAGGGCCAGGATAGCGGCCGTCTCGGTGGCGTTCATCATGAACGACTTCTCCACCAGGCAGGGTTTGCCGGCCAGGATGGCGTCCCGGGTCACCTCGAAGTGCATGTGATGGGGCACGGCCACGTAAACCAGCTCCACATCCGGGTCCGCCAGGAGTTCCGCATACGAGCCGTATGCCCTCGGAATGCCAAAGCGGGAAGCGAAGGCCTGAGCCTTTTCCAGCGTACGGGAACCCACGGCCAGGCATTCCATGTTGTCCATGGCCGCCAGAGTGGTGGCTGCCTTCTCAGCAATGTGCCCGGTAGCAATGATTCCTACCTTATTCATAACGTTTGACCGCCTATGAATTCACGCATGATAGAAGTGGGAGGGATGGCCCCAATCTCGGCGGGTTGCAGGGCCACGATATAACTCAGGAACTTGAGCAGACGCACGGCCTCGGCATAGGACGGGGACGAAGGCTGGATACGGCGGAGCAAAGGCTCGGCATAATACCGCAGCATGGGAAGCTCGTACAGCAGGGCCGTATTGAACTGGGAGTCCGCATTCTCCTGGAAGGGGAAAATGTACTTCTCTTCCCCGCGGCGAACCGAAGGCCAGCGCTCGATGGTGTCCTCAGGCGAAATGCCCCTCACCCGGTTGTCACGCACCATGCGCCTCAGCAGGCGGTTATCCGTTGTGGAAATGCAGCAGTTCTCGTCCAGCTTGAGGGAGGTAAGGGCCGATGCATAGATGCGGTAGATACGGCTCTGGTCCACCGAGGGAACCATCGCAGGATCCATGGCGTGGATACCTTCCATCACCAGGATATCATTCTCTTCCAGATGCATCATCTTGCCTTCGAAGAAGGGCCTTCCCTGCTTGAAATCGTAACGGGGCAGTTCCACTTCGCCTCCGGCCAGGAGGGTATTCAGATGATTTCCCAGGAGTTCCAGGTCCATGGCTCCCAGGGCCTCGAAGTCGTAAGCTCCGTATTCATCCTTGGGCGTACGCTCCCTTTCCACGAAGTAATTGTCCAGTTCTATCACCTTGGGATTCATTCCCAGCACCCTGAGCTGCTGGGCCACCCTCAGCGACGAGGATGTCTTTCCGCTGGACGATGGACCGGCCAGGAATACTATCTTCACGTGGTCCCGGCTGGCGTAGACCTTGTCGGCCAGCTCTGCATAAGCCCTTTCCTGACGGGCCTCGCAGAGGTTGATGAGCTCCACGGCCCTTCCTTGCAACAGGCGCTCGTTCAGGGCCCCCACACTCACAATGCCGGTGGTTTTGCACCAGTATCCGTATTCCTTGAGGGTAACGGTAAGCTTTTTCTGCTTCTGGCGCTGGATGACCCGGGTGATGTCTGCACGCGAAGGATACTGCAGGCAGAAGCCGTGATGGAAAGGCATCAGGTCAAAGACCTTGAGGTATCCGGTGGAAGGCACCAGCGGGCCATAGAAATTATCGGCCACGCCGTCCAGATAATACACCGTACAGAAATATCGGCCCAGGGAGCGCTGCACGCCGGCTTTGAGGCGCTGGTTCTGCGCCTCGAAGATGGCTTCGGCTTCGGCCGATAGAATTTTCTTGTGCGTAAAGGGAAGGTCCAGGGCCACCAGGCGGCGCATCTCTTCCCTCAGGCGCATGATGTCCTCGTCCGAGATGTGCTCTGCGCGAAACTTGCAATACAGGCCACTGGGCAGGGAGTGGTTGATTTTGAAGATCTTATCCGGGAAGAGGTTGCGGACCGCCCTCTGGGCCAGGAAACTCAGGGAACGGAAATAAGCCCGCCGGCCGTCAATGTGGTTGTAACCGATGAATTCTACCTGATGCGGATAGTAGACCTTGAAATCCAGATCCTTGAGCTTGTGGTCCACCAACGCCGCCAGCACCGGATACTCTTTTTTGGTCCTGGAGTCGGTAACGGTTGGCGGGGCAATGGATAAAAGGGAAGCACCCGGTTCCAGCAGGTACTGCTGGCCGTCATTTACACAGGATAAGACTATCTTTTCCATTTACTTTTCTCTAAGGGAAATGGCAAAACCACCGGCGCGGGCCATCCTTATCGTAAAGGAATCGGCCGATGTCACCTCGCTGCTGGTAATGGTATACATCTGGGGATTGGTCTCATAATCGGCGGTAGGTGCGTCGGCATACACGGTGGATTCGTATACCACGCCGGGCTTCAGGAAGTCCAGTTTTACGGTCACCTCCCGGGCGTTCTCGTCCGTAATGCCGCCCACATACCACACGTCATGCGGTTTGGCCTTGGCCAGATCCTGCACCGTAGCGTTCTCCGGCAGGGCATACACGAACTTGGCCGCATTGGTCACCATATCTTTCCTGGCATCCGGCAAAGTAGCGGTACTGCGGGCCGATGCATTCAGCGTCGAGAGTTTGGGATGGCGGGCCGTCACGATATAGGCGCCCGGCTCGGCCTCCAGGTAAAGGCTCTTGTCCCAGTCCACGGCCACGTCCTTGATGAACTGGAAAGCGTCCATGAAACGGGCGTAGTTCTCCGGAAGGTCGGCAGCCATCTGCAGCGGGCTGTAGAAGGTTACATACAGGCCCAGCTGGTTGCAGATGGTGTGGTGCATGTGCTGCTGGTCATTGGGATTGTTCTTGGACATATCGGTCTCGAAGATGCCCGGGGTATAATCCATAGGGCCGCCCTGCAGACGGGTGAACGGGAAGATGGTGGTGTGGCCGGGCTGGATGGTGCCGCGGAACTCCGTACCCATGGCGCTCTCGTTGCCGATCATGTTGGGCCAGGTGCGGTACAAGCCGGTAGGACGCACCGCCTCGTGAGCGTTCACCATGATATGATGCTTGGCAGCCTCGGTAATGGCGTAATGGTAGTGGTTGATGGTGGGCTGGCTGTAGTGATAATCTCCGTACGGGATGATCTTGCCCACATAACCGCTCTTCACGGCGTTGTAGCCGTACTGGTTCATGAGGTCGTAGGCCTGCTCCATCCAACGCTCATAATTGAGGGTGGAGGAAGAGGTCTCGTGGTGCATGATGAGGCGGATGCCCTTCTGATGGGCATACTTGTTCAAAGCCGGCAGGTCAAAGTCCGGATAAGGGGTGATGAAATCGAACACGAAGTCTTTCTGGTGACCGTACCAGTCTTCCCAGCCTTCGTTCCAGCCCTCAATGAGGATTCCGTCAAAGCCGTTTTCAGCCGCGAAGTCAATATAGCGGCGCACGTTCTCGTTGTTGGCACCGTGCCGGCCGTGCGGCTTGGACTTGGCGTAATCCGTCACGCCCAGCTGGACGGAAGGATACTCGTGGGTGTAACTCCACTCGCTCTTGCCGGTAATCATCTCCCACCATACGCCCATGTATTTCACGGGATGGATCCAGGACACGTCGTCCAGGGCGCAGGGGTCGTTCAAGTTAAGCACCAGGCGGGAGGCCAGCACATCGGTAGCGCTGGGGCAGACCATGATGCTGCGCCAGGGGGTCTTGCAAGGGGCCTGCATGCGACCCTTCACGCCCTCGGCATCGGGAGTCAGATGGGTGGTGAACACGAAGTTCTTATCATCCAGGTCCAGATTGGTGGTAGGATAATCCAGCACCGCCGCCTCATGGATGTTGATGTAAAGGCCTTCGGCCGTCTTCATCTGAAGGGCTGTCTGCACACCGGTGGGCGAGAAGCCCTGCTGGGGAGAACCGCCGCGGGGACGGGGAAGGTCGGACAGGTGGCGAATCTCAGAGAGCTTGGACTCCGTGGGACTGAACTCCTGGGTGGAGTAGTCGCCGGGAATCCACCAGGCGGTATGGTCCCCCGTCATGGCAAACTCCGTCATCTCTTCCTTGATCTTGAAGTAGGTGAGCTTGTTCTTCTGAGGGAATTCATAGCGGAAGCCGATGCCGTCGTCATAGACGCGGAAACGGATCTTCATGACGGCTCCCTTTCCGGAGTTATTGCCCAAGTCTCCTGTATACTCCGGATCCGTCACGCTCACACCTTCCTGGGCGGCACGCTCCGCCTCTGGCTCCTGCTCGAAGGTAACCAGCAGCTCATTGTAATGATTGCGGATGCTGGCCTCTTCACCCCACACCGGCTCCCAGGTTTCATCGAAGCTGTTCTTCTCTACGGCGGTTACGGCAAAGCCGTCCAGCAAATCGTCCTCGTCCAGCAGCTGGAAACCCAGGTGAGAAGGCTTAATTACCACCTGGTCACCTCTGTTGAGGGAATAGACAGGGGCACCCTCAGGGGTAAGGCCCACTGTGAGTTCCAGCACGTCGCCAGGGCTCTGGATTTTCTGTACCTGATCAAAAGTAAGGGCCGAAGGTCCTTCGCTACAGGCCATCAGCAGGGCCGATGCCAGGAGCACAATAGGAAGGTGTTTCATATAGTTTAGCGTTTGAATTCTACGATTAAGGCCGATTTGGGAGCTACGGACAGTCCGTCCTTGAGGGTGACGGCTTCTCCGGTAACCACGTCGGTGCCGCTCACGGGACCCTGCACAAACTCACGGTAGTGGTTCCAGTCCAGCACGCGGGGCTCTTCCGTATTGTTGATGTAGACGAAAACGGCGTCCTCGGCCGTATAGCGGAAGAAGGAGTAAGTATTGTCCGTGACATTGGCAGCCCCTACGTTCTTGCGGGACAGGAAGTGGAGGGTCTTGCCTTCCTGCACGGCCTTGCAGCCCTTGCGCCAGCGGAAGAGGGCGCGGGTGTAGTCGTGCAGCTCGGCAGCCGTTTCGTACATGGCCGGAGCCGTGGCACGCCCCTGGGCAGAGAACAGGTTGGCCGTATCATCGGCCCAACCGCCCGGGAAGTCTATACGCTTGGCGCCGTCGTGGGAAGGCACGTCCTTGCGCTCCCTGAACATCATTTCGTCACCGTAGTACAACTGCGGAATGCCGCGGACGGTGGCCAGAAGGGCCAGCGCCAGTTTCATGCGGCGGGGGTCTCCGCCCAGCACATCTCCCATACGGGCGTGGTCGTGGTTGGCGAAGAACGTGAGCATGTGGCTCAGATCCTGGTAGGCAAAGTCCTGGGCCAGCACGGTGTAGATGCGGGTCATTCCCTCATCCCACCAGACCTTGTCCTCGGTAAGGGCCGCGTGGATGGCGTGCTCCAGCGGGAAGTCCATGATGGACGGCAGGTTGGAATTGAAACCGTCCTTGTTGGGATTGTCCTTCTGCCAGTAAGCCACCTGCGGGATGTTGTAGTCCCAGCACTCGCCCACTATGTTCATGTTGGGATATTCGTCCGTTACGGCCTTACACCACTGGCTCATGGGACCGGGCTCGTTGTACGGATAGGTATCTACGCGCAGTCCGTCCAGGCCGGAATACTCGATCCACCAGACGGCCCACTGCTGGAAATACTTGAGCACATAGGGATTGTCCAGGTTCATGTCCGGCATGGAAGGGACGAACCAGCCGCTCTCCTGCCGCTCACGGTCCCGCACGGAAGCGTGGGGATCCATGTACACGGAGAACAGGGCATTCATCTGCATGTAGGGCTCATTCACGTGGTACCAGTCCTTGAACGGGGCTTCCTCCATCCACCAGTGCGTGGTGCCGCAGTGATTGGTCACAATGTCCATGATGACCTTGATGCCCTTCTTGTGGCATTCCTCCACAAAGGTCTTGTACAGGGCGTTGTCACCAAAACGGGGATCAATATGGTAATAGTCGCTGCAGGCGTAGCCGTGGTAACTCTCCCGGGGCTGGTTGTCCAGCAGCAGCGGGGTGCACCAGATGGCCGTGGCGCCCAGGTCGGCTATATAGCCCAGGTGGTCAATAATGCCCTGAAGGTCGCCTCCGTGACGGGCCACGGCGTCCTTGCGGTCCACCGCATCCGGCAAATCGGGCACCTGCCAAGGGACCAGGGAGCCGTCGTTATACGGCGCAGTCAGCCGGCTGTATGCATCGTCGTTGGTGTTGTCGGAACTGGCAAAACGGTCCGGCATGATCAGGTAGATCATATCGGCCGATGTAAAGCTCTCCCTCTTGGCGCTGCCCTTTTCCCTGGAGTCTATCCGATAGGGATACTTGAAGCTTTGCCCCTCCTTGGAGAAGACGAAGTAATAGGTGCCGGGCTTCGCCTTGGCGTCTACGGTCACGTCCACAAATACGAAGTTGCGGCTCTCGGTCTTGTGGATGCCCTTGACGGAAAGGCCCTTTCCGGCCACGGTCACGTCGTAGGAGGAAATATCGGGGCCCTGTACCAGCAACTGGAGGTCGGTCTTCATTCCCACCCACCAGCTCAGGGGTTCTACGCGGGCAATCTGCTGGTTGGTAGCATCGGCTATGGATGCGGTATCCGGGGAGGCCGTTCCGCCACCACAGGCGGTGAGGGCCATAGAAACGGTTAGCGCCAAAACAGTTCTTCTCATAGTGTTATTTGGTTAGGACAAGGAAATCTCCGGGGCAGAGCAGGATGGTCCGGTCGCCCTTTTCATATTTCTGGCCGGTAAGGGCCTCCGTATAGTCCCCATCCAGTTTGATGGTCATGGGGATGGGGTCTGCCTTCAGGTTCTTGAACGGCTCGGCCACCTTTTCTCCCTGGGGACGGTTGTCGTTGGCATCGGCCTTCTCTACCTCGGCAGCAGCTTCTTCAAGCGGGGCCGTTCCGAAGTTGGCCAGCACGATGACTTTGTTGCCATCTACCTCGCGATGGAAGGCCACCAGGCCGTCCGGAGCCTCCCACCATACGATGCGGCCACCCTTTTCACCCGCAGCGAGGGCGGGATTGTTGTGCTTCATCGAGATGAGTCTCTTGTAGAAGGTGGTATATTCGTTGGGGAACCAGTCCGTGATGGGATCCTTCTCAAAGAAGGCCAGCCGGCGGTCCAGGCCAATCTCCTGACCGGTATAGATGAGCGGCTGTGAACCCGGCAGGGTGAAGCAGAGAACGGCGCAGGCCTTGGCTGCGTCCCCTTCCCTCTCGAACTCGGTACCGGCCCAGGAGTTCTCGTCGTGGTTGGAGGTGAAGGTGAGGCGGAAGGCCTCCTTGGGGAAACGGGCGGCGTCGCGGGCCACATATTCCTGAAGGTCGCTCACTTTCTTGCTGCCCTGGGCCATGCTGTTGAGCAGATGATGCAGTTCCCAGGCGTAGTTGGCGTCAAAGGTCTTGCGGGAATCCGCCAGGTTGTCCCTTTCGGCCTCGGCCAGGAAATAAGCCTCCGGATAATCCTTGTTCATCTTGGGCATGATGGCGTACCAGAACTCGGCCGGGACTTCTCCGGCAGCGTCACAACGGAAACCGTCCACACCCTTTTCCAGCCAGAAACGCATGGCGTCATCCTGGGCCTTCCAGACCTCCTGGTTCTCGTAATTGAGGCTGCGGGTGTCGGTCCAGTCATACTCCCAGATAGCGTTGCCCTCGGCGTCCCTCTCATAGAAATCGGCCGGCTTTTCCGTCATCCAGATATGGTCCGGGGCGGTCTGGTTGGCCACCCAGTCCAGGATGACCTTGAAGCCCAGGCGGTGCGCCACGGCCAGCAGATGCTCAAAATCTTCCATGGTGCCGAATTCCGGATTCACTTTCTTGTAATCCGAGATGGCGTAATAGGAGCCCAGGGAGCCCTTGCGCTCCACAGTGCCAATCTCATACATGGGCATGAGCCAGAGCACGTCCACACCCAAGTCTTTCAGGCGGGGCAACTGGCCCTCAACACCCCTGAAGTTACCTTCGGGCGAGAACTGGCGAACATTCACTTCATATACTACGGAATTGTAAGTCCATTCCGGATGGTAAGGCTGATTGCAGGAGGCCAGAGCGGCCACAGCCAACAGAGCTAACAGGAATCTTTTCATAAGGTTGGTCATTAGTTCGTTAAGCATACAATTTTACATAAAATCCCGCGTTTTTGCAACGCAGGACTCTATTTTCCGGACGGGCAGCCTACTGCCGCTGACGAACGGCTTCAAAAAGGAGGATGGCGGCCGATACGGACACATTCAGACTGTCCAGCCGTCCCAGCATGGGAATGCGGATATGGGCCGATGCCGCCTTGCGCCAGAGGTCGGTGAGACCGGTGGCCTCGGTGCCCATCACCAGCGCCGTCCCGCGGCGCATGTCGATGTCGTAATAAAGGGAGGAATCCTGCAGCTGCGCCGTCAGGATCTGGATGCCCCGCGCCTGAAGGAAGGCGATGGTTTCCTCGGACGATGCCGCCACCGTGGGCACCGTAAAGACGGCGCCGATGGAAGCCCGGATCAGGTTGGGATTGTAAAGGTCCGTAAGCGGATCGCAGAAGATCACGGCATCCACGCCCGCCGCATCGGCACTGCGCAGCACCGCCCCCAGATTCCCCGGCTTTTCCACGCTCTCCAGCACCATCACCAGCGGATTCTCCGGCAACTGCAAATCATCCAGCTTCAGCTCCTTATACTCCACCTCCGCAATAATCCCCTCCGTACTCTCCCTATACGCTACTTTGCGGTAAAGTGCCTCTGGGATCTCTATAATAGAGGGGGCCTCTGCGTGCGTGGGGTGACGAAGGAAGGACGGCGCAGAAATTTGGTTTTTCGGGCACCGTCCCGAAAAATAAATTTCTGCAGAGTCAAGGGCAGAGGCCCCTGTTATCTCCGGACAGACGAACAGAGTCCGGATGGTAAACCCGGCCTCAAGGCAGTGCTCGAGCTCCCTTCGGCCCTCTACCACAAAGAGCCCCTGCTCCCGCCTTGCCTTGGATTTCTCCTGCAACAGCAGCAGATTCTTGATCTTGGGATTCTGGGCCGATGTGATAACCTCTGTTCGCATAAAAGAGATGCCCGGTCGGGGCCGGGCATGACAATTTAAAACTTTTCGGGACGCATCATGGGGAAGAAGAGGACGTCCTGAATGCTCTCCTGACCCGTCATGAACATGGTGAGGCGGTCAATACCGATGCCGATACCGGAGGTCGGAGGCATCCCATACTCCAGGGCGCGGACAAAGTCGTAGTCCACGTACATGGCCTCGTCGTCACCCTTGCTCTTGAGGGCAGCCTGCTCCTCGAAGCGCTCCAGCTGGTCCACAGGGTCGTTGAGCTCGGAATAAGCGTTGGCCAGTTCCTTGCCGTTCACGAAGAGCTCGAAACGCTCGGTGAGCGTGTCGTCGTAGCGGCAGCGCTTGGTGAGCGGGCTCATCTCCACGGGATAGTCGATGATGAATGTGGGCTGGATGAGGTTCTTCTCGCAGTATTCTCCGAAGATGGCGTCGATGAGTTTGCCAACACCCATTTCGGGACCCACCTCAACGTTCAGTTTCTTGCAGGTCTCGCGCAGCTGGGCCTCGTCCATTCCCTTCACATCCACTCCGGCGTACTCCTTGATGGCCTCCAGGATGGGCAGACGGCGGAACGGTCCCTGGAAGGAAATCTCGTTGCCGCCGATGGTCTTGGTGACGCCGCCGGTAGCCTCGGCCACCCGCTGGAGCATCTTCTCCGTGAACTCCATCATCCAGATGTAATCCTTATAGGCGATATACATCTCAACGCAGGTGAACTCCGGATTGTGCGTCTTGTCCATGCCTTCGTTGCGGAAGTTCTTGGCGAACTCGTAAACGCCGGCAAAGCCGCCTACGATGAGGCGCTTGAGGTAAAGCTCATTGGCAATACGCATATACATATCCACGTCCAGGGCATTGTGGTGCGTGATGAACGGACGGGCCGTGGCACCGCCGGGGATGGCCTGCAGGATGGGCGTTTCCACCTCCAGGCAGCCGGCCTCGTTGAAGCACTGGCGCATGGTATTCACAATCTGGGTACGCTTGAAGAAGACGTCCTTTACCTGGGGATTCACCACCAGGTCCACATAACGCTGACGATAGCGGAGCTCCGGGTCTTCGAAGCTGTCGTGCACGGTACCGTCGGCATCCGTCTTCACGATGGGCAGTACGCGGAGGGACTTGCTCAGCACAGTGAGTTCCTTGGCATGGACGGACAACTGGCCCGTCTGCGTAAAGAAGGCGAAGCCCTTGATACCCACGAAATCACCGATGTCCAGGAGTTTCTTGAACACCGTATTGTACAGGGTCTTGTCCTCACCGAGGCAAATCTCGTCCCTCTTGACGTACACCTGGATGCGGCCGGCGTGGTCCTGCAGCTCCATGAAAGAGGCTGCGCCCATGATGCGGCGGCTCATGATGCGGCCGGCGATGCAAACGTCCTGGAAGTTGCCTTCCTCGGGCTTATAACCATCGGCAATCTCTACCGTGGTGGTATTCACCGGATACATCGGTGCCGGGTACGGATTGATTCCCAGCTCACGAAGCTTTCCTAACGATTCCCTTCTTCCGAGCTCCTGCTCGTTAAACTCAGCATATGCCATAATTAATACTTCTCTAAATTAAAATACAAAGATACAAAAAATTTTGCTATCTTCGTGGATTGAACCTATTCTGTTATGAGAGCTGCTATTTATGGTGCCGGTTCCATGGGAACCATTTTAGGGGCATATATCACCCGAATGGGCGGGCAAATAGACCTCATCAACCACAACAAGGCTCACATTGAAGCTTTGAAGGACGATGGTGCGCGCATAGTGGGAACAGTAGATTTCACCCAGCCCGTAACCGCCCTCCTCCCGGAGGAAATGACCGGCAAGTACGATATCATCATTCTCCTGACCAAGCAGCAGAACAACCACGAGGTATGTACCTTCCTCAAGGATTATCTGGCCGATGACGGCGTACTGGTCACCCTGCAGAACGGCTTGCCGGAAGACGGCATCGCCGAGGTTCTGGGAGAAGACCGCGTACTGGGCTGCATCGTAGCCTGGGGCGCCACCATGCTGGGACCCGGCCTCTGCGAACTCACCAGCTCCCCCGACAGCCTCACCTTCTCCCTGGGCCGCATAGGCACCAAGCCGCACAAGTACATGGCCGATGTCAAGGACCTCCTGGAGATGATGGGCCCCGTGACCATCAAGCACAACTTCATAGGCATGCGCTGGAGCAAGCTTCTCATCAACTCCGCTTTCTCCGGCATGAGCACCGTGCTGGGCTGCACCTTCGGCGAAGCCGCCAAGAACATGCAGAGCCGCCGCCTGGTGCTGGGCCTCATAAAAGAATGCATCGACATCTGCGCCACCGCCAATATCAAGATTGAACCCGTGCAAGGCAAGGACGCCGTCCAGTTCTTCAACTACAAGACTCCTATCAAGAAGGCCTTCGGTCTCATGATCCTGCCCTTCGCCATCCGCAAGCACGCCCTCCTGAAGGCCAGTATGCTGCAGGACATCGAGAAAGGCAAAAAGACGGAAGTGGACTCCATCAACGGCGCCATCGCCAGTTTCGGCGCCAAGTTTGGCGTGCCCACTCCCCTCAATTCAAAAGTTACCGCCCTCATCCATGAGATTGAGGACGGCAAACTCAAGCCTTCGTTTGATAATCTGAAACTGTTCTAGAACGGTATTGAATTCCCTTCTTCGCTCAGAAAGTTCAGAAAGTGATGGAATACTTCAGGTTGGGCATGATGGGAAAGATGCTCAGTTTCTTCCAACGGGCGTCTTCGCTGTCCCATGTCAGGCTGTAGGCGTTGTGGCGGTTGGTGAGGTTGTAAACGCCGACGGACAGTTCGTGGCGGGTCTTTTCGCCCTGTATAGTCAGATGATACCCCGCATCCATGCGGAAATAAGCCGGAAGCTGCAGATTGTTGGGATGGGAGGTATAATCGGCCTCACGGGTTTCCCGTTTGTCGTCCGAACCCAGGGAATAGATGGGATAGGTTCCGCTCTTGACGGTTTCCCAATGACCGCTCATGAAAGTGAGGCCGCCTGTAAGGCTGTGGGTGGCCTTTTTCCCCTGAGCTAGCTTGAACTCGCCGATCAGGTTCAGCATGTGTCTCCGGTCAAACTTGAAGGGAATGGGATGGCCGAAGTTCAGGGACTGGAAGACGCGGTCCGTTTTGGACAAAGTGTAAGACAGTTGTCCGGCTACGCGCTGGCTCTCCCAGCGGGACAGAATCTCCAGACCAAAGGAATGCCCCGTCCCGCTCTCCAGGTTATACTGCCATGTGCTCCAGGACGAATTGAAGAAAGAAGACGCATCGGCAAAGAAAACCAAATCCTTCATATTCTTATAGAAGCCTCCGGCCGACAAGAAGAAAGGACCTTTGGAGAATTCGACCCCAACCCAGGCCTGGTCGGCCGTCTCGGGATGGTTTTGCCCGGTGGAGGGGATGAGCATCTCCATGGACCAGCCGGTAGGGATTCCTTCCAGCGAATGGAAGAACTGCACGGAATGGTCGTAGGTCGCCTTCAGGAGGAGAGACGGCAGGAACTGATAGGAAACCAGCACACTCGCAATGGGCTTGAGGGTCTTATATCCCTCTGAAAAGAAAGCGGTCAGCCGAGCTCCCGCACTGGCGTGGAAAGGGCCGTTACCATACCGGATCTGGCCATAGACGGAACTGCGAAAGGTAGCTAGGGGCTGGCCCGTGGTGGCGGTAATTTCAGAATCCTGGAACAACTTGGTCACTCCCGGCTGGAAGAAAGAGACAAAACCGTCCAGCCCGGTTTTGAATTCCAGGCCATAGCCGAACTGTTTGGAAACTTTTGCTTCCAATCCCTCTTCCATTAGGGCCGATTCCAGGGACATGCGGGTGGAAATGACCTTTCCACTCACAGATTTGGACTGAGACTGGTCCTGGAAGGCGCGGAAGCCGTTGTGGGAAAGCCTGGCCTCCCACTTCCACCCGGAAAGGGTTTCCTGCTGCCAGGAAAGGTTTGCCATCAGGTTGCTCCATCCCAGGGCCTGGGACGACAGTTTCGTGGGGTCGAAGGCATAGCGGTCATAACTGCCGAAGACGGAAAAGAACATCCGTCCCCGGCTCCCGGTTTTCCAATTGATCTTCACGAAAGCGTCCCCCGCCAGGGCGTTAATCTTGTCGGGAAGGGAAAGGCTTTTGTCCAGATGGGGCCGAAGCAGATTGTACTCCAGGCCTATGGGCGAAATGCGCACCGAAGTCAGCACCGACACCTTGTCCTTTTTCAGCGGGCCGCTTGCCTGGGCCCCTGCCAGAAAGTTGTTGATAAAGAAACTCCCGTGGGACTTCTGATAATCGCCATCGGCCGTGGTGAGCTGCAACAGGGATGAGGTAAAACCGCCCGCATCGGAGGGGAAACCTCCGGCGTAAAAGTCATTTTTGGAAACGATGTCCGACGGGTATGCCGTGGTCAGTCCCAGCAGGTGCCCCGCGCCATAGATGGGAATGCCGTCCAGGGTGGTCAGGTTGTTGCCGCCGTTGCCCCCTCTGACATAATAGGCCGATGAACCTTCCATGCCGGTAGATACGCCCGGAAGGGTCTGGATGTATTTCACGGGATCGGCCTCTCCCATAGGGGACGCCGTCATGCGGAGGTCGGCTGGCTTGATGGGGATGATGGCGGATTCCGGACGCACGCGGGTAGCCTCAATGAATGAAGAATCCAGCCGCTCATGCCAGGTGGTGTTCTGGGCGGAAAGGCTGATGGACAGAAGCCCAAGCGATATGGATAACAGGCAGTGTTTCATCTTTAATACAACAAACGTCCGAAATACTCGTGTCCGCATATTCTTGCATAGGAAGCTCCAAATATGCCGGTTCCGTTCTGGACATTGGAATAGTGGTTCCGCTTGTAAGCTAGCTGGGTAAAATCGTTCAAATCGGGATGATTGAAGTAGAAATCCGATAAGTATTGGTCATACTCGGCACTCACGGAACAGAC
>Ga0310696_10005608_pt1 | contig 15105 bp, 9 predicted proteins | sample AusTroGonzalo_MG_4_FD_203885 | JGI IMG/M metagenome (GOLD analysis project Ga0310696, IMG submission 203885) | Bovine rumen microbial communities from tropical cattle in Woodstock, Queensland, Australia - Gonzalo_02 (v2) (version 2) | ecosystem: Host-associated > Mammals > Digestive system >...
CTTCTTCCATCCAGTTGGTACCCTTCCAGCTGCCGTTCTGGATCGACTGGTACAGCTTGGAGGGGAGGACGGCGGCCCAGTTGGTCAGGGCGATGCCTTCGTTCTTGTACATCAGGTCGAGGGCGGCCATGTACTCCTGCGCGTTGCAGAGGTTCGGCATCTTGGCAATGAACTGCCAGCCGTAGTAACCGTCATAGGACACGACGGCGCGGCCTTCCTTACCCTGCTTGGTGGTCACGAGCACAACGCCGTTGGCGGCACGCGCACCGTAGATGGCGGCCGAAGCGGCATCCTTGAGCACGTCGATGGACTCGATGTCAGCCGGGTTGAGGGCGCTGAGGCTGCCGCCCGCCACACCGTCGATGACGTAGAGTGGATCGGAATCGCCGATGGTACCCATACCGCGGATATTGACCTTGTAGCCCTCGCCGGGCTGGCCGGAAGCCTGCGTGATGGAGACACCCGGGCTCTGGCTCTGGAGAGCGCCCAGGACGGAAGTCGTACTGAGTTTCGTCAGGTCATTGCCCTTCACCTGGACCGTGGAGCCTGTGAGGAGCTTCTTCTGCTGGACACCATAACCGATGACGACTGCCTCGGAGAGCTGGTCCAGATCAGGATACAGCGTGATATTCAGGTTGTTCTTGCCATCCACGGCCACCTCGAGGGAGATGTAACCGAGGCTCTCGACGGAAAGGACTCCGTTGGCGGGAGACTCAACCGAATAATGGCCGTCGGCGTCGGAGGTGGTCCAGGCGCCCGTGCCCTTGACAACGACAGATGCGAACGGAACGGGATCTCCGCTGGCACCGTCGGTGATCGTTCCCTTGACCGTCAGGTTCTGGGCATTGACGCTCAATGCCATGAGCCCGGCCAGCAGGAACAGGAAAAGTTTTTTGTCTTTCATAAGGTTATTGGGATTATAAAAGTGGTTTAAGCCGTTCAAGTTCTCGGTGCAAAAATATTCAATTCGATTCCTTGTTGGAGTAATTTTTGCGTATTCCTACACGCAATTTGCGTACGGTTTCTATTTCATCAGGCGGCGGAGAATCTCCCCGATTTCCGCGTTCTCATGCACGCCGACGAACTCCTCTGCATGGGGGCCGTAGGCGAACACCGGCACCAGGATGCCGTTGTGGCCCTTGGTGGAGAAGTGCACCTTCACGTTGCGCTCCTGCAGGTTGCCGTCAATCAGGGTCAGGCCGCCGGTGGCGTGGTCGGCCGTGACCACCACCAGGGTGTGTCCGTCCTTCTCGGCCCACTCCAGGACCTTGCCGATGGTGCGGTCGAAGTCGAACAGTTCCTCGGCCATGTAGCCGACTTTCTGCCGGTGTCCCCAGTCGTCGATGCTGGAGCCTTCGATCATCAGGAAGAAGCCTTTCTTGTTGTCCAGCAGCTCGATGGCCTTCATGGCGCAGTCCTCGAGGACGGGGCCGCGGTCGAGCGAGGGTTCCATCTCGAGCGGAGCGAAGAGGCCGAGCACGCGGCCCTCGTGCACCTTGTTGAGATCCTCGCGGTTGTCCACGAAGGTGTAGCCCTTGGCCTTCATCTCCTCGACGAGGTCGCGGCCGTCTTCACGGCCCTGCCAGAACTGGCGGCCGCCGCCGGTCAGGAAGTCCACGCCGCTGTCTACGTACTGGGCGGCATTGATCTCCTCCTCGTCGCGGTCCAGCGAATGGCCCACGAAGTCAAGCGGCGTCGCATCGTTGATGCGGCAGGTCACGGCCACGCCGGTCTTCATGCCCTTCTCCTGGGCCCGGTGCAGCATGCTCGGGACCGGATTGCCCTCCGGGTCCACGCCCATGTAGTAGTATTTGGTCTTGACGCCCGTCGCCAGGGCGGAACCGCCGGCGCAGGAATCCGTGATGAGGCGGTCCACCGCGTAGGTGCGGGAGAAGCCCGTGACCGGGAAATTGTCCAGGTTCAGCCGGCCCCCGTTCAGCACCCAGCCGCAGCTGATCTGCTCCAGGCCCATGCCGTCGCCGATCATGAAGATGATGTTCTTGATCTTCTTGCTTTTCGGCTGCAAGACGCTCACGGTCGCGTACGGCTCGACGACCGTGTACTGGTCGTCCTCGCGGAACTGGTCGTTCGCGTATTTCGAGCGGTTGCGGGAGATGTCCTGCTCCTCCGTCGTCTGGGCGAATGCGCCGGCGGCGCAGCCCAGAGCCAGCATCAGGATGAAGAGAGTCTTTTTCATATTGCTTTATTTATCAAGTTCGAAATGAATGTCGGAAGCCTCCGTCCGGCAGCTGACGGTCTTCGTCTGGCCGGGCAGCAGCGGGAAGAAGTTATCGCTCCAGTAGGCCGGGGTCGCCAGGCAGCCGTCGCCGTCGAGCGCCTTCAGGATGTTCATGTAGGCGATGACCTGAGACTTGTTGGCCAGCGTCACGGCATAGCCGCCGTCCTGTTTCTCCACGCTCATCTCCACCTCGGCGGGCGCCTGGGCGAAAGCGAAGCGCAGGTCGGCGTGGCGGGTGATCGGGGTGAGGTACCAGTTCGTCTTGGACCAGTCGTAGTCGCTGTCCTTCGCGGGCAGGCAGTAGAAGTTGTCCGCGACGGGCGTGCCATCCGGCTGCGTGAGCGCAAGCGCCACGAAATGCGGGCGGCCGTCGTAGCGGCGCAGGTCGAAGACCGGCAGGCTCTGGCGGTAGTCCAGCGTGATCTCGCGGCTGTCCCCGCCCAGGACGCGGGACTCCGCGTCATAGACCAGGACGGTGGCCTTGAGCTTGCAGGCCTCCGGACGCTCGCTGACCGCATAGACCTTGCGGTCGGCATAGTCGAAGATGAGCTGCACAGGCTCGCAGGCCTTCTTGGTGCCGTAGTAGCCGGCGGTCGGAGCGCCGTACCAGTCGTACAGCTGCCAGTAGAGCGACGGCCAGGCGGAGTTCAGCATCCACTGGACGATACCGGTCGATTTCGGCATGCGGGCGCGGAACGCCTCGAACATGGCGCGGGTGCCGTCGTAGTCCACGGCGTGCGCCTTGCGGACGAAGTCCTCGAAACCGGTGGCCGGGCCGTACTGGTTCTCGATGATGGTGTTGAGCATCTTCGGCGAGTTCATCGCGGAACCCGAAGCGGTGCAGTGGTAGTTCCAGCTCTCGGACAGGGGCCACAGGGACTCCTCCGGAATCATCCGGCGCAGCGATTCGGCCTGCGGCAGGTTGGCGCCGATGCCGGTCTCGGTGTTGAAGCCGAAGGCGCCGCCTGCGTCGGTGTTGCGGTACCAGTAGTCCGGAGCCACATATTCATAGGGGCCTTCCATCTTGGAGCCGGACCAGCCGGCCAGGCTCTCCATATTCTTCGCGGAGCACACATAGCTGCGGTAGTCTTCCTGCCCGAAGATTTCGAGATAGCGCTTCTCCAGACCCGGATTCGGGATGCGGTCGCTGCCCGTGAGCCAGGCGATGACCGACGCGTGGTTGTGCAGCCGCACCACCTGGTCGTGGAAATAGCGGACCGCGAGGTCCTCGACCTCCTGGCCGTTGATGCAGCCGAAGTGGCCCACTTCCGGCAGGCCGCAATAGTCTTCCCACTCCCACTGGCAGCTGAAGCCCACAAGGGCCAGCAGACCTTCCCGGTCGCAGAGCTCATAGACCGTGTCGTCCTTGCCCCAGATGTTCTCGAAGCGGATGAGATTGAGATTCATATCCTTGACGTACTCCACCTGCTGGCGGATGCTCTCGGGCGTGTCGCGCAGGAAGAGGTCGTCGGTCCAGCCGGCACCCTTCAGCAGGATGTCCTTGCCGTTGAGGGTGAACTGGCGGTAATTCTCGGCCGTCAGGCGGCTGGTGATCTCGCGGACGCCGAACTCGACCTCCTTCCGGTCGGACACGGCGCCGTCCAGCTGCACGGAAGCGGCGAGCCGGTACAGTTCGGGGGTGCCCAGGTCATAGCTCCACCACACGCGCGGATGGTCCAGGTGCAGCAGAGCCGCCTGCGCGGGGGTCAGCACGAGCGTTTGCAGCGCGCCGGCAGGCACGCTGACGGGCACGGATGCCTCGCCCACGCCCTCCAGGGCCAGCGTCAGGCTGCCCTCGACGGGCTGATCGGCGTGGTTGCGCAGCTTGACGCGCAGCTCTAGGTCCGCCTCCGCCAGGGTCTTCACATTCAGGTGCGGAACGACGAAGACGTCCTCGATGGAGAGGGCGCCCGTGGCGTGCAGCGTGACCGGACGGACGATGCCCATGCTCTCGTCCAGCGGACGGGGATTCCAGTCCACGAATCCGATGTTCAGGTCGCCCGGCTGGGCGCGGCGCAGGCGGACCTCCAGCTTGTTCGTGCCTTTGAGCTGTCCCGTCACGTCGTAGGCGCGGCGGATGAACACGCCGGCGGTGGTGTCCGACGAGGCGATCTGCGTCCCGTTCAGGAAGATGTCTGCATAGTAGTTCAGGCCGTCGAACACCAGTTCGCAGTACTGCCCGGCGGCGGGCTTCGCCGCAAAGCTGGTCTTGTAGGTCCAGCTGTCGTCGAAGATGGACTTGTCCACGGCCGCATAGTTGCGGTCCCCGAAGAGGTCGTCCCCGAAGCAGCCGGCATTTGCCAGCACGCCGGCCACGGTCGACGGGACCGCGGCGGTGTATTGTTCAGCTCCGCCGTCCCGGGAAAGCTGCCAGGCCCCGTCCAGCACCAGCCGGTCACCGGAGGCCATCCGACCCTGCTGCCCGCAGGCGCAGAGCGTCATCATCATGAAGAGGTAGAGGATCTTTTTCATACGCATGGCTGTCAGATAAGGGATGCGCCGATCACCGGGATGTCGTCGCCGGTGCAAACGTCGATGGTCAGCCTTTCCAGGCTCTTCTTATACGGGAAATCCTGCTTCAGGCGCGCCTCCATGGACTGCCGGAAGAGCGGGTAATTATATGCCACGCCGCCGCCGAGGGCGATGTGGCTGGGATCATAGGCGAACATGACCGTGCAGAGCAGGTCGCCCAGGCGCTTGCCCAGCTCAGTGAAGAGAATGGTGGCCCGGGGATCTCCGTTCCGCGCCGCCTGGGAGGCCGTGAGGCTGTCCCAGCCGGTCCCGGCGAAGAACTGCTTGCTGCAGAAGCTCTCGAGCGTGGCGCCCCGGTACGGGAGGCTGCCCAGTTCGCCGGCGCCGCAGTTGGCCCCGCAGAAGAGCCGCCCGCGGTCCACGATGCCCATGCCCACGCCCGTGCCGAGCGTGATCACGACCAGGACCTCCGGCTTCGCGTCGGCCGGATAGCCCTCGTACACGCCCATCGCGTAGCAGTTGGCGTCGTTGTTGACGGCAACGGGCAGGTGGAAGCGCGCTTCCAGGATTTCCTTGAGGGGAACTTCCGTCCAGGACGGAATGTTGACGGTGTCGTACACGACGCCGCGGTTGACGTCCACCACGGAGGGAACACCGATTCCGATTTTCTCCGTGTCCGGAGTAATGATCTCCTCGATCTGTCCGGAGATTGTATTCAGGGTTTCGTCCAACGTGGCTTCCTTCGGGAACCACGGGACAGAAACCCGCTTGACGATTTTCCCGTCCTGAACCAGACCAAAGACCAGATTGGTCCCGCCGACATCAATTCCAAGTGTCATTTTTGTGTGATTTTTTTGCAAAAATATGGATTCGGCTGAAAGCGCAAAAACAAATTTGCGTATTTAAACACACAATTTGCGTCATTGTGTTTTGCGGCACCGCTTTTTTTTTCATATTTGTATCGGCTTTAAAATCCGCAGATTGTGAACACTAAGCATTCTTTACTCCTCTTACTCGCGTGCGCGATTTGCGTAGCATGCACCTCACCTTGCCGCATCATTTGGACGGAAGGCGAAACCAACCCCGAAAACGGCAAAGCCCTCCACACCCTGGAAATCCAGAACCCGCCCGCCGGCACCGACTGGACCGTCTGGTTCAGCCAGTTCCGCACGCCGGTCACGATGCAGGAAAATGCACCGGGCAGCATCGAGCACATCAGCGGCACGCTCTACCGCGTCGTCCCGGGCGACCACGACAAGACCATGGTCCTGCGCTACGAAGCGCGGCCGCTCGTCAACCAGTGCCGCGCCCCGGAAGGATTCTTCCTGCAGCGCAAGGGCGGCAAGCCCGTCGCCGTGGAGGCGGAATACCGTTTCCTGCCCGCCGAGCCCGTCCCGGTCTTCAGCTATAACCATGTCGCCGCAGGCGTCTATGATATCATTCCCCGCCTCAAGGAAGTGAAGGAGCTGGGCGGAGAGACCCTTCCCGCCGCCGAGCCGGTCGTTTCCTACGTGAACGGGAAGCAGGCGGGCTGGTACCGCATGACCCTCCAGAACGGGGACGTCCGCATCGAGGCGGCCGACGAGACGGGTGCATCGTACGCCAACGTCACCCTGGAGCGCATCCGGCGCAACGCGCAGGGCTCCCTCATCCCGGCGGCCGTGATCACGGACTGGCCGGACCTGCCCATGCGCGGCCTGATGCTGGACGTGAGCCGGAATTTCACGAAGAAAGACGACCTGCTGCGCCTGATCGACCTGATCGCCGACTACAAGGGCAACCTCCTGCACCTGCACTTCGGCGACGACGAGGGCTGGCGCATCGAGATCGACGCCCTGCCGGAGCTCACTTCCTACGGCGCCTTCCGCTGCCTCCCGGTCCTGCAGGATGACGGCACCATCACGGAGCCGGACGGCTTGCAGCCGACCTACTGCGTCGCCGCGAATCCCGGCGACGACTCCCCCGGCAACGGCTACTATTCCCACGCGGACTTCGTCGAAATCCTGCGCCACGCCAACAAGCGCCATATCCATATTATCCCGGAATTCGACACCCCGGGCCATTCCCGCGCGGCGGTCAAGTCCATGGAGGTCCGCGCACAGCGCACCGGCGACCGCAGCTGCCTGCTTTCCGAGCCGGAAGACGCTTCCGTCTATGAATCCGTGCAGGACTACACGGACAACGTGATGAACGTGGCGCTGCCCTCGACCTATACCTTCTTCGAGACCGTCTTCGACGGCCTGATCGCCCTCTACGCCGAGGCGGGCGCACCCCTCGACGCCATCCACATCGGCGGCGACGAAGTGCCCGACGGCGCCTGGACCGGTTCGCCGGCCTGCCGCGCCCTGATGGAGGCCAACGGCAAAAGCGACATCGGCTGGCTGAAGGATTACTTCCTCAACCGCGTCCTGGACATCGCCGAAGCGCGCGGCGTCAAGCTCGGCGGCTGGCAGGACGTCTGCCAGAACCTCGAGCCGGCCACCCTCAACCGCCTGAAGAAGCAGCTCGCGCTCACCAACCTCTGGACCGTCTCGCACGGACGCGACGTACTCCCGTACGAATTCGCCAACGAGGGCATTCCCGTCGTCATCTCCAGCGCCCCCAACTGCTACATGGACTTCGCCTACAATTACGGCAAGACGGAGCGCGGGCACTCCTGGGGCGGTTTCGTCGACGAGCGCCGCAGCTTCTCCGTGCAGCCCTACGACATGTACCGTTCCGTCCGCTGGGACGACTACGGCAATCCAGTGGACCTGACGCATTCCGGCGAAGGCAAGCCGGCGCTCGCGCCCGCCGCCAAGACGAACATCATCGGCATCGAAGGCCACCTCTGGGCGGAAACGCTCCGCAGCTTCGACCATGTGACCTATTACTTCTTCCCGAAGTCGCTCGGCCTCTTCGAGCGCGGGTGGAACGCCACGCCCGCCTGGGCCGGCACCACCGCGCCGGACGACCCTGCTTTCACGGAAGATTTCGACCGCTTCTTCAGCATCATCACGGATCACGAGTATCCGTATTACGACGGGCTCGAAATTTGCTATCATCGACACTGATATCATGCTGCGCCTGCTGTTCATCACCGATTTCACGGAATCCTTCCCGAACAAGCTGCTCCAGGGCATCGTCCGCTATTCGCGACGCAAGGAGCAGTGGGCCATCTGCCGCATGCCGCCGTCCTTCAAGGCCGAGATCGGCATCCCGGGCGTCGTCAAGTGGGCCAAGGACTGGGGCGCGGACGCCGTGATCGGGCAGTTCGAGGAGACGGACGACGTCAGCCTGTTCGGCAAGAACGGCATCGTCGTCGTGGCCCAGGACTTCAAGAAGCGCTTCAAGACCATCCCCAACATCACCGCGGACTACCTGGGAACCGGCCGCATGGCCGCCCGTTTCTACATCGACCACGGCTTCCGCAACTTCGGCTTCTTCGGCTTCAACCAGGTCTGCTGGTCCGACGAGCGCTGCGAAGGCTTCCGCCGCGAGGTGGAGGAGGCCGGATTCGGCGAATCCTTCTACCCGTATAACCTGCAGGACATCGACCACCTGTGGTACTACGAGCGCGACAAGCTCCGCGAATGGCTCCGCATGATCCCCAAGCCCATCGGCATCATGGCCTGCGACGACAACCAGGGCAACAACCTCATCGAGGCCTGCCACGCCGCAGGGGTCCGCATTCCGGACGAAGTCTCCGTGATCGGCGTGGACAACGACGAGCTGCTCTGCAGCCTCGGGAGCACCACCCTGTCCAGCATCTTCGTGGACATCGAGGACGGCGGCTACCGCACGGCCGAGCTCATCGAGCAGCGCGTCGCCAATCCCGACCTCCCGCCCCGGGACATTGTCCTGAAGCCCGTCAAGATTGTCGGGCGCATCTCCACGGCCGCCTTCGCCACGGACGACGCCCAGATCCAGAAGGCCGTGCAGTTCATCCACCGCAACTACCAGAAGAAGATTTCCGTCAAGGACGTGATGGCGGAAGTCGCCCTGTCCCGCCGCCTGCTGGAGCGCCGCTTCAAGGATGTGACCGGACAGACCCTGTATCAGTATATCTCGGACCTGAAGATCAAACGCTTCGCCGAACTGCTCCTGGACACGGACGACCAGGTGGTGGGCATCGCCCTCACCCTGGGAGAGAACGACACCAAGAGCATCTCCCGCCGTTTCAAGCAAATCTACGGCTGCTCCCCCAACGAATGGCGCGAGCAGCACCAAAAGAAAAAGTAATATGACTAGAAGAATCTTCATCCTGGCCCTTCTCACGGCCTCCCTGTGCGCCATGGCCCAGCAGCCGGACATCCTCGACCAGCTCCGGCAGCATCCGGAATACCTGGCCGGCACCGACTATCTCTGCCCGACCGGGCCGGTCGCGCTCTCGCCCGCGCCGAAGGGCTACAAGCCTTTCTACATCAGCCACTACGGCCGCCACGGCGCCCGCTACGCCTGGCAGAGCGACATGTATGAGCGCCTGAACAACGTGTTCGGCGCCGCCGCCGAAGCGGACAACCTCACCCCGCTCGGCGCCTCGTTCAAGCAGCGCTTCGACAGCCTGTATCCGTCGGTGCGCTACCGTGTGGGCGACCTGTCCCGCAAAGGCTGGCAGCAACAGCAGGAACTCGCCGCGCGGATGTATGCCAATTTCCCGCAGGTGTTCAAGAACGGCGCGGAAGTCCGCTCCTGGACCTCCACCTCCACCCGCTGCATCATGACGATGTCCTCCTTCTGCCTGGGCCTGAAGGCGCAGGATCCGAAACTGGACATCTTCGAGAACTTCGGCGTCAGCTTCCTGCCGGCCATCCTGCCGCTCGACCGCAACAACCCCTTCCGGAACGACAACTACCGCCGTACGCCGCTCAGCTTCAGCGAGACCTGGGAGCAGTATATCGAACGCACGGTGGACTACCGGGCCATTCTGGCGCGGCTCTTCAAGGACATCGACAAGGCACTCCCGGCCGCCGAGCAGTGGGACTTCGCCTCCTATCTCTATTTCTTCGCCGCGGGCATGAACAGCCTGGACACGGACCTCGACTTCAACGACATCTTCACGCCCGAGGAGCGGGTCGCTCTCTGGAAGATTGACGACTTCCAGTTCTACGCCAACGCCTGGCCCACTCACCTCGGCTACCAGCCCATCGTGGACGACATCATCGCCAAGGCGGACGAACGCATCGCCTCGGGCCGTCAGGGCGCCGACCTGCGCTTCGGCCACGACTATACCTTCCTGCCGCTGCTGATGACCCTCGACGTGGACGGCTTCGGCAAGGATGTCACGGATCCCAACGAGATCCCGGTCTGGTGCCAGCTGCACCAGGTGCCGATGGGCGCCAATCTTCATTTCGTCTTCTACCGCAGCGCCCGCTCGCCGAAGGTGCTCTTCAAGGTCCTCCTCAACGGCAAAGAAGCGCACCTCCCGCTGGAGACCGACAACTGGCCCTATTACGAATGGGATGCCTTCAAGAAGCAGGCGGCCCTGCCGGTGATGGGAGAATACACCACCGTGGACACGGGCGTCCCTGAGGTCTCCGGCCTCTGCCTGCGCCCGGACGGAAAGGGCCTGCTGGCCGCATCCGACGAGAACGGCGTATACGCCGTCACCTGGACGGGCGAGACGGAACCCTTCCATGTGGAGGGAAGACTGGACTGCGAGGGCGTCACGATGGACCCGAAAACCGGGGACGTCTACTATGTTGTGGAGCGCAAGCAGGAACTGTACCGGCTGCGCGCCCCGGAATACAGCGAGCCGGAGCTCCTGACGGTCATCAAGGAAGTGGGCTATCGCACCAACAGCGGCCTGGAGGCCATCACCTGGATGAATGACGGCACTCTGCTGCTCGGCAACCAGGCGAAGCCGCGCCTGCTCATCCGCTACTCCCCGACCGAGGGCATCATCGGCCGTACGGAGATCACCGAAGGCATCGACGATATTTCCGACCTCTGCTACGATCCTGTGCGGAACGCCCTCTGGATCGCGGACAGCGAACTGCGCACCATCAACCTCTGCACCCTGGAGGGGAAGGTGATCGCCACCTATCCGGTGCCGTTCATCGACAACGGAGAGGGCTTGTACGTGGATCGCGACCACCAGTGCATCTGGGTGGGCGACGACACCACATCCAAGCTCTACAAAATCAGTTTCTCGAACCTATAGTTTGTTCTCTGCAGCCTCCACCGCTTTGAAGTAGCGGTAGCTCGAGACTTTCAACTCACCGACGGCGGATTCGTCACAGACGATGATGCCGTCGGCGTGGTTTTGCATGCCGCTGAGCGTGCAGTAGTGCGACATCGGACCTTCCACGGCGTCACGCAGGGCGCGCGCCTTGCGGGGGCCGAAGGCCAGGATGACCACCTCGCGGGCGGAAAGCACCGTGGCCACGCCGACGGTGAGCGCCTGGGCGGGCACGGCCTCGGGATCGCCGCCGAAGAAGCGGGCGTTGACCTCGCGCGTATCCTGGGTCAGCGTCATCACCCGCGTGCGGGAGCACAGCGGGGAGAAGGGCTCGTTGAAGGCAATGTGGCCATCTTCGCCCACGCCGCCGAGGAAGAGATCGAATCCGCCTGCGGCGGCGATGGCTTCCTCATACGCGGCGCACTCGGCATCGAGGTCGGGCGCGTTTCCGTTCAGGATGTGGATGTTTTCCGCGGGCTCGTCGATGTGGTCGAAGAGCTGGCGGTGCATGAAGGAATGGTAGCTCTCGGGGTGTTCGACCGGCAGGCCGACGTACTCGTCCATGTTGAACGAAATCACGTTCTTGAAGCTGACTTCCCCGTCACGGACCATGCGGATGAGTTCGTTGTAGGTCCCGATGGGGGTGGAACCGGTGCAGAGACCGAGCACGAAGGGCTCAGCGGTGCGGGCCGCCTTGGCGTTGATGGCATCGGCGATGCGGCGCGCGGCCCACAGGGAGCCTTCTGCGGCAGTGTTGCGGATGATTAGTTTCATATTATTAGCAGAGTTTCAGGAATACTTCGATGGCCTGGTACTCGGCCATGCCCAGGCGGTCGTACTGCCGGGCGGTGTTCTGCGTGCGCTCCTCGGCACGCTGCCAGAATTCGCGCGGATCCTCGCCCGGGAACGGGACGATGTCCTTCTGCGAGAGGTGACGGAAAATGGCGTGGCGCTTCTTCACCACCTCGTCCGGACTGAGCGGCACGGCCATGTCCACGCGGCCCAGCTCCCACTCCATCCAGGCGCCGCGGTAGAGCCAGATATGTGTTCCGGAGAGCCAGTCGTTGCCCTCGGCGCGCAGTTGTTCCACGGCCTCCAGCGCCGCCTCGGTGCATACGCGGTGCGTGCCGTGCGGGTCGGCCAGGTCGCCCGCCATGAAGATCATGTGGGGCTTGAGCCGGCTGACCAGCTCCTTGATGATATCCACGTCCGCCTGCGTGCGCGGCTTCTTCTTGATGCCGCCGGATTCGTAGAACGGGAGGTTCAGGAAATGCGCGTTGGTGTTTTCGTCCAGGCCGAAGGAACGCACGGCCGCACGCGCCTCGCTGCGGCGGATGGCCGCCTTCAGCTCCAGCAGCTCGCGCGGTTCCGGCTTGCCCGGCACCTTGCTGTCCACCAGCGCCTTCACTTCCGCGTAGCGGTCCGCCAGGCCCAGCTGGCGGGCGGCGTCGAAGTGCTGCAGCACCACGTCGTCGTGGACGGCGACGTCGCCGGAAGTTTCGTAAGCCACGTGCACGTCGTGCCCCTGCGAGGTCAGGCGGAGGAAGGTACCGCCCATCGAGATCACGTCGTCGTCGGGGTGCGGCGAGAAGATCAGCACGGTCTTACGGTACGGCAGCGCGGGCACCGGACGCGTGCTGTCGTCCGCGTTCGGCTTGCCGCCCGGCCAGCCGGTGATGGTATGCTGCAGGTCGTTGAAGACCCGGATGTTGATCTGGTCGAAGGGGCCGTACAGCTCCAGCAGTTCGCCGAGGGAATTCTCCAGGTAGTCCGGATCCGTCAGCTTGAGGATGGGCTTCCCGACGGTCTCGCAGAGCCATACGACCGCCTTCCGGATCAGCTTGGGCGTCCAGTCGCAGGGGCCGACCAGCCACGGGGCGACCACGCGGGTAAGCAGGCTGGCCGCCGTCGCGTCCACGTAGAAATTGATATGGTCGTGGCGCTGCAGCAGCGATGCCGGGCAGGAAGTCGTCATCTCGCCCTCGACGATGGCCTTGACGGCATTCGCCTTGTCCTCGCCCCAGGCCATCAGGATGATGCGCTTCGCCGAGAGCATCGTGCTGATACCCATGGTGATGGCGCTCTGCGGCGTGGCCGCGAGGTCGTGGCCGAAGCGGCGCGACTGGCGTTTGCGGGACTTGTACGACAGGCGCACGGTACGGGTGCGCGTCTTCTCGTTGCTGCCTGCTTCGTTGAAGCCCACCTGTCCCTCTTCGCCGATGCCGATCACCAGCAGGTCCAGCTCGCGGGCCATCTTGTCGAATGCCGAGCAATACGCCGAGACCTCCTCCTGGCGGACGGTTCCGTCGGGGATGTGGACATTTTCCGGCAGGATGTCAACCTGGTCCAGCAGCGCATCGTGGAGGCGGTGGTTGCGGCTCTGCAGGCTGTCCGAAGAGGACGGGTAATATTCGTCGATGGAGACGACTTCCACGTTGCGGAACGAGACCTCCCCCGCCCGGTAGCGGCGCAGGAGCTCTTCGTAGAGCGGGGCCGGCGTGGCGCCGGTCGTCAGGCCCAGGCGGAACAGGCGTCCTTCGCAGGAATTGATGGACGACACGATGATGTCGGCCACGGCCGACGAGGCCGGAACCGCCTCCGGAAAGACCTCCGTCCATATTTTCTCGTAATTATGAAGAATCCCGGCGGGGAGGTTCTTCTCGATCAGGCCGCCTTCATAGGGTAGGGTAAACTGTTTGCTCATAATTGGTTATCTGACAGGCATCTGACGCAAATATAAGAAAACGGGGGCATACTCGGTGCGGATTTTGCGTAATACGATACACATTTTGCGTTTTTCAGATATTTGCATAGTTTTTGTACCTTTGTGGGAAAACCACAGTTATGAAGAAAATTCTCTTTGCCCTTCTGGCTATCCTGCTCTCCGCCACCCTGTGCGGAGCACGGAAGCTTCCTTCATCAGCACTGGGCACTTTCACCTACGAGGTACGCTATACCTGGGGCGCCATCAACGCCAAGGTGGCCACGGCCACCATCTCCCTGGAACCGGCCCGCTGGGACGGGCGGGACAGCTACCATTCCCACGCTTTCGTCAAAACTTCCGCCATCTTCCGCCTCTTCATCGGCGCGGACCTGACCGTGGATTCCTATATCGCCCAGTCCGACCTCCTGCCACTCTACACCCTCAATCCCTACAGGAAGGGCGGCAAGGACTGCAAATTCGAATACATCTACGACCGGGACAAGCGCCTGGTCACGAACGTGGCCCAGGGGCCCAAGGAGACCCAGACGAATCAATTTGCCTTCGACGGCAAGATCTTCGACCTGCTCACGCTGCTGGCCTACTGCCGCTTCGAAGCGGGCGAAAAATCCGTCACCCTGACGCTCATGCTCGGCGAAGCCGCCTATCCGGCCATCCTGTCCTACCAGGGCAAGGATACGGAGACCTTCCCGGGCGAGGAAGCCGAACGCTTCCTGCTCCGCCTGACGGAGCGCGGCGTCATGGAGAACGGCAGCGGCAACGAGGTGTCCTTCTGGCGCTCGTCCGGCTCCGACCGCAAGATCCTGGGCCTGGAAGCCGCCATCGACCCCGGCCACATGTCCATCCGAATCAAGAATTAAACCCCGATCATGAAAAGACTGATTTCCGCCCTCCTTTTCCTGGGCACCTCCCTTCTGCTCAACGCAACTCCGGCCACCTCGCCGAACGGTAAACTGACGGCGGAAACCGCAGGCAACAAACTCGTCATCTGCTTCGAAGGGCAGACTGTGCTGCAGCTGGCCGACATCCCGTTTGACCAACTGGAATTCGTCCGGCCGGTCAGCGCCGACTACCGGATGCTGGAAGGCAAGCGCCTGCACTGCACCAACGAGGCCAACGAATATCAGGCGCCCATCGGCAAGTACGCCCGCATCGTGATGCGTCTCTACAACGACGGCGTCGCCTTCCGCTACGAATACACGAAGCTGCACAACAGCAAGGTGCCCGCCGAGCGGACGTCCTACATCATCCCCGAAGGCGCGAAACGCTGGATGCAGCAGTGGAGCGACGGCTACGAAGGGTTCTTCCCGATGACGACCACCGCCGAAGTGAAGACGCTGGCCGGCTTCGGCGGATCCTTCACGACCAACAGAATCAACACCCATTGGGGCTATCCCCTGCTGATGGAGCCCGCCGAAGGCGTGTTCGCGCTCATCACCGAGGCCAATATCGAGCGCCGCCAGAGCGCTTCCAGCCTCTTCAACGAAGGCGAGCTGTTCAGCGTGGTGCAGG
>Ga0310696_10005609_pt1 | contig 15102 bp, 20 predicted proteins | sample AusTroGonzalo_MG_4_FD_203885 | JGI IMG/M metagenome (GOLD analysis project Ga0310696, IMG submission 203885) | Bovine rumen microbial communities from tropical cattle in Woodstock, Queensland, Australia - Gonzalo_02 (v2) (version 2) | ecosystem: Host-associated > Mammals > Digestive system >...
GTGGGACAGCGTGAGCCGCGCCAGGATCGATGAGATGCTGACGGCCTACTATATTGGCCATGGACGATACGGACACACCATATTCTGGCAGATCGACGAGAAAGGACAAGTCAGGACAGCCAAGATGATGAAGTATTATCCAGTAGACCATCCCAAGGCGGGACACCGTGACAGGGAATCTGAATGGAATTATGACTGGGTGCACTCAATCCTATGTCGTGTGAAGAATGATGGTGACCCCTGGCCATATCCACACCTCTACAATCCGGACACCCAGGAACATGAGCTGACATTCTTCGGCATGCACCTATTGGACGTCTATCCAAAAGCGACCGTCAACATAGTGGAGAGCGAGAAGACAGCCCTCCTGATGGCCATTGCGTATGGCAATCACGCACAAGATGTGTGGATGGCATGTGGTGGTCTGTCACTCTTGACCCGTGAACGCCTGAAGCCAATCATTGACCGTGGTCGAAAGGTGATCCTATATCCTGATAGAGACGGCATCGAGAAGTGGAAGATCAAGGCCGAACAGATGCACTACGACCGTATTTTCATAAACACCGAACCTGTGACGACATGGTGGAAGCCTGAAGATGGCGAGAAGGCCGACATCGCGGATGTGGTTGTCAGGATCATCAACAACTCGAAGCCCATGAAGACGATCGCTGATGTAGCGAATACAATGCCACAGGCACAATCACTAATTGAAAAGTACAATCTTGAAATAGCAGACAATCAATGAAAGACAAGAAAGACAATTTTGACGATAAATTCGGATCTATCGCCACGAAGATCTCTGCTGAATCCAAGCAGCAACTCGACAGAATACTTGAACGCATGGGTATGAACTACTACCAATGGTTCCAGCTGATGGCAGAGGTGACAATCAGGATCGCCGACGATCGTCACAACCTGAGCGAACACATGGCGAGACTGATACAGATGTTTCAGCTGGTACCAGGATGGAAAGATCCATGTTCTTTTTGTGATCCAAACGCACCGGCAGAGTTGAGAGCAGCTGTGTACCTGGTTCAACAGGATGCCAAGAAAGGACTGAAGCCCGTACTGTGTGAGCGCGGATGGTTCGACGGTATCTGGAAGCAGACTGAGAATGTCCAGGACATTGTGGAATACATTATCGAGCAATGCATGCCTACCAGCTATAAGTGGCTGCGTCAGCACATGGCAGAACTGGAATGCAACCGCGTATTCGAGTGCCTGATGACGATGGCAGATGCTGCGACGATCAACCGACTTGATGAGGAGATCGCACAGATGTTCGGCGACAACCAACGCAGCGAGTTCGGCAGTGCCATCGTGTACGGTCAGAAGTACAAGCGCAAGCCACATCGTACACCTGACTCCTTGGCCATCAGTGAGCAGACAATCCAATTTGACGACATCGATCATGACGCGCCAGCGCCTGATCTTGAAGACTGGGAGGGAGAACGTCATGATTCCTGATGATGAGCCTTTTGTATATGCCAAGCCGCGAAAACCGGCAAAGCAGAATCCGGAACTGGAGAAGCAACTTGACAGCATGGGCTTTCGCCCGTTCACAGAAGAATGGTGACATGAGCAGAAGCAAACAATATCAGAAGCTGCTGAACTCCAAGCGTTGGAAGGAATTGCGAATCAGGTACCTCAGAGAGCACCCGCTTTGTGAGCGATGCCTGCGGGAAGGTAAGGCAGAAGGATTGCCATTCGGACGTGCGACGGCTGCCGTGGATCTCCATCACAAGGTACCAGTGGAGTCCACCAAGACCCTCACGGAGATGGAACGACTCTGCTATGACTGGAACAACCTTGAAGCGTTGTGCGTACCATGTCACATGAAGACTCACCAGGAACTTCGGAGCTTCGGGCGTGAAGGACATAAGCAGCGCGAGGCCAACAGGCATGAGCAGCGCATGAAGGCACTGATCGAGAGGTACACTAAACCTGTGGACGAGAAATCGGATAAATAAAAAGAGATGGCACGAACATACAACTCCGGTTGGCGTGAGTGGATGGGAAAGTCCACTGACATCAACAGTAATTTCGTCGTTGAGGGCCTGGTTGAACAGATGAAGCAGCTGGACAAACTGCTGGCATCCAACCCTGACATGGAGAAGCGGATGCGCCGCGTGATATCCAAGGTGATGATCAAGGCACAGAAGCAGATGCAGAAGGATGTATCAGGTGACCTGAAGAACGATCCTCGCAACGCAGCCAAGGCAGTTCGCAAAGCAGTGTACCGTCGCATCCTCGGTGGTAACATCAACATCTTGCGCAAGAGTCGTGCGACAGCAGGAACCAGTTCGTATAAACCTACACGAACACTGAAGAGTGGTCAGCGAGGTGGTAACCGCAGATCCAGGAACGAGCGCACACATCGCATGGATTCCTACAATGCCAGCGACCGTGGCTTCATCCTGTTCTGGTTGAACAGCGGAACGAATCAACGTAAGATGGGACAATTCCAGAAAGATCCGCATCGAGGTGACGTGAAGCGTGGAGTCCAAGGTGGCGTACTGTCAAAGTACGGCAATGTCGGCATGGTGAACACCGGCAACCGAGGGAAGATAGCGTCTCGTCATGTGTTCTCGTCTCACCTGATCAGTCTTGGAGACTACATTGACCAAGAGTTGAAGCGTGAGTTCAACGACCTGTGGCAATCATCGCGTCAATAAAAAATCCCGGCCATGCCTTTTAGTCAAGGCCCTGGCCTAACTTCCGAAATCCCCTACCGAAGACTCGCGTCAATACGGACCATGTATTGACGCTTTTTTTCCTAACTTGATAGCTATCGATAACATGATACTGATTGCTACATATATACCCATAACGACTAATAATAAAAAAATAAATTTCTGACTATGCCTCGAAAGAACATCATTCGAATAAAGCTGCCAGCAGAGCAGCCAGACACCTGTGCAAGCTGTCCGCTGTTGGGACTGATCCCAAAGGAACTCCGGCAGAATGGCGTGCGTCAGTCATTCGCATGTCTCGGCACGATGGACGCTTTGACATCGAAAGGCATTCATTCCAGTGCTGCGGCATACAAGCAAATGGGACGCAAGTGGCACAGGCCATGTGACGCCAGATGGGACGCCTGGATGCAACTGCCAGGCAGGGAGTTCGGCATCAGCTATCAAGCATACCTGCAAAGCCGACTGCCCTATGAGCAGAAACAACAACTGATATTTCACTTTAAAAGATAACTATGGCCAAAGACAGTTCAAAGGGATATGAAGATCAGCTCTGCGACCTGATCAGACAAAAAACGAATAAAGACCCTGACCCATGGCTCATGCCACAGATACGGGCAACAGCATCGAACATGGTTGTGATTGACAAAGTACAACAGGAACTAGAAAAACAAAGTATGATCATCATTACGACCGGATCTATGGGCCAGCAGAAGAACGAAGTCAATCCATTGATCCCATACTATGAACGCCTGCAACGTACCCTGATGCTGCAGTACCAGGCCATCGGACTGACGAACAGGTCAGAAGGAGGTACCAAGTCTACACCTGAGCAGCCTGTTGATATAGACCCGATGGCAGAATTTTACAAGAATGCTAAGAAGCTATGACTGAATTCCAAGAATTGAAAAAGAAGGCTATGTTCCAGTTGGCGCAAAGCCTTGACCACAACACTGTATCCATATTGTCTGATATCGACTATCGTCTATATGACTATTACATGGATTTATGCGAGCACTCAGGCATAGATCCTGATGACGAGAACGACTGGCACAACCTCTATGAGTTGCTGTCTGCCATCAAACTCCTACGAATCCTGAAGACCTATCCTGTTGACATCGATAAGGTGCACCAGGTAATCAGGCTGCGTGAAGGCGAATGGCATCAGGAAGGTGGCATCTGGAAATATGATCATGGCGGACTATTGTTGCCTGGTACTCGTGGCGCAACCCATTACAGGTGGATGCCGTTCCAGATATTCGTGTTGACAGCGATGTATGGTGCAAAGGTGTGGATCGATACCGAAGTGCCAAACGGATCTCGAGAGCTGCTGCCGACGGAGCGCGAAGGTGAAGGTGGTACCATCGAAGATCTCAGAAGGCTTTGCACAGACTTCACGTTCTACGCTCCGAGAAAGACTGACAAGACAGGCCTGAGCGCATACAACAACATGCTGTTCTTCATGCTTGAAGATGCGGATGCAGAGATCTATTGCTGTGCGAACAGTCAGACTCAGAGCCGTCTTCTGTTCAAGAGGACATCCGACCTGATCAGGCTGATGGACCCCAACGAATCACGCATCAGGTTCACGGCCTCACAGGTGAACTGGAAGCCAGGACAAATCAGGAACGCACAGCTATGGGCCCTCAGTGCCGGAGGTAAGGCGAAGGATGGATTGTTTGCTCAGCTGTGTTGTGCTGACGAGTTCGGTTCTGCAGCCTATGTCAACGAGAAGTCAGACATGGGATCACTGGTGAATGTCGTATTGTCCAGTATGGGTCCGCGTCGTGAACCGATGATGTTCACATCGACGACGGCAGGAAACATCCAGGCTGGTCCTTTCATAGACAAGCTCGAGAGTATCAAATTAGATCTCATACGTGAGCTCGACTATGAAGCTGATGACAACAATGGCACCGGCAGACTCCAATCGCCCAATGACAGATGGATGATTCTTCCACTGATGCCGGACGAGTGGCAGATGAAGGAGGAATACCTTCTGACATCGAAGGCAGTACGAAAGAAGGTAAATCCGGCGCTTGGCATCATCGTTCAGAACTCATTCTATGATCAGAGCTGTGCAGAGTCGAAATTGGATCCTCTCAAAAAGAACGAGACCATCACAAAGCTCTTCAACGTTTACCAGTCCAACAAGGTGACCGACTGGATCAAGGGCGACCAGGTGCGTTGGCTGCAGATCAAGAAGAGAGTCACTGATTGCAAGTACAATGAAGGGTGGCAGACATTCGTCGGACTGGACTTCAGCCACGGGGACGATCTCTTTGCCATCACCTATCTGAGTGTTGACATGAAACCCAGCGACACAATGGCTGGTCGTTTCTTTGCAGACACGGAGGCATGGATAGTGGAAGCCAATCTGCTTAGAAGTCCAAACCGCCTTCTCTATGAGAAATGGGTCGAGCAAGGTTGGCTGAAGGTATGCCCTGGAGAAGTGTTCAATCCTGAATATGCCATCAGCGAACTGATGAGTAAGAACGAGCAAGGTATCAACCTGTTCATGTTCGGCTTTGATCCTGCCCAGTCGAAGCAACCGATCAACACCATCAAGGCATGGCTTCAGAGTCTTGGAATAGATGCAAGAACCATTGAGTCGATGGTGGTACCAGTGGCACAGACATTCATGGTGTTCAACGGTCTCATCTCCGACCTGGAACACTGGATGCTATCACCTGAGCCGTGGCTTCAGTTTTCTGAAAGCCCGCTCTGGCCGTGGTGCTTCGGTAATTGCCGGATCGAAGAATCCCGTGATGGGAACAGAAAGGTCCTGAAATCTTCAGCCAATGCAAAAGTAGATCCAGTGCACGCACTCATTGATGCGCTCTATTGCTTCAATCTGGCTGAATCAAAGATACAACAATAACATTAAAACAAAAGAATTATGAAGATCATCATCAAGAAAAGCAGTTTAGAGGACTGCGTAAAGAAACTCTGCAAAGTGATCAACAGGAAGAACATACTGCCCATCCTGGAAGACATCCTGTTTGACGTAAATGACCAAGAGAAGACCGTGAAGCTCACGGCCTCCGACTCAGAGATTTGGCTGACCTACCAACTGCCACTCGACGAAGTGGATGGTGGCGGGCGCTTCTGCGTTGCTGCGAACATCCTTCAAGCGATGCTGGAAGGTGCGAGCGACCAGCCGCTAACCATCTTAGCCAACCACGAAGGCAACCAGAAGCTGGAACTGACCCATGACAAAGGCATTGCGCACTGTCCGATAGAGAATGCCGATGAGTACCCGACACCCGTCACTATCCCCGTGCCTGGTGAAGCCATCTGTGGATTCGACGGTCAGATCCTGACCACGGCAGTGAAGCGTAGCCTGTTCGCATGTGCAACAGATGAACTACGACCCGTGATGAATGGCGTCTATCTGAACTTCTATGACAGGCAGCTCGACGTGGTGGCATCCGACGGTCATGTGATTATCCGCTCGGAGATCCCAACCAATGAGAATCACTCACTCACTGTCGGCATCCTTCTGCCACGCAAGGTGGCGAACATCCTGCCCGACATCATCGGTGGCAGGGAGATTAGCATCTGGAAGCATGATGCAAACTGTCAGATCGATGTGAAGAACGACTGGAACACCACCTTGCAATTTCGTTGCATCGAAGGCACCTATCCGAAATACCAGGCACTGATGGTTACGGCCAAGACCTACACAGCCACCTGTGATCGTCTGTCGCTGCTGTCGGCATTGAAATCCGTTAAGCCATTCGCACCTGATTCGAGTAACATGGTGTCACTCACCTTCAATGAAGACGATGAGATCATTGTGCAGGGTGAGGATTACGAATTCGGCATGTCGTCGAGTATCTACGTCAGCATGGATGGCTACGAAGGCTATCTGATGAGTATCGGCATGAAAGCCACGACGCTGATCAACATTCTGCAGAGGCTCACCTCCTACAACGTGGAACTGGTGTTCGACGACCCTAACAAAGCGGTGTTGATACGACCAGCTGACAAGGCAGAAGATGATAAGGAAACCATCACCTGTCTGCAGATGCCTATGCTTTTAAATGATAAATAAGACATGAAGATCATCCGACAGATAGAGTTCACGGGCAAGAACCTGAACGACATTTTCAACCTCCCATGTGTGCACCTCATTCAAAAGAACATCTATAGCTTGGAGCCAGAGGTGGTTATCTGGGAAAGCTACATGCGGAGCCGCGCCTATATTCAGAAGTGCCTAATAGGTGACACCCTGGTAGAATACGACGATGGCAAATGGGCAATCGAACCACCCAACCTTCAATCGACCTAACAACAAGATTGAGCGCGTCCAGACACGACGCCGTTCTACCCCGAACTTCGAGAGGCATCCGCAAGGGTGTCTCTCTTTTTGAACCCCAAAAGAAGAGCTATGAACATCAACAATCTATTCAGCACTGGGGGGGGTAATAGTTACGCCCCCGCCACAGTGCTCCAGCCACAAAAGAAACCGTGGCGCCCTGGATGGAGCCGCAAGCTGAGACTGCCATTCATCGGGATCTACTTTTATGTTAGCAACGTGAGACTAAAGAAACGCCCCAAGCGCGACCTCTGTAATCAGGGACTCCACAAAGACATACTCATAAGGAATAAGGAAAAGCTATATGAGCGACAGCAGCACCGATGCCCACACTGTGGCAAGGAGATGGACTTCTGCCAGATGGAGCTGCACCACATCCTGCCCGTCGGACGGTTCCCTGAGTTCGAGCTATCCATCCGTAACGGCATCTTGCTCTGTCACGGCTGCCACAAAGAGGTACACATGAACCCGTGGAAAGACATCGCCATGATGAAGGCCAAGGCCGCTGAACTGGGTGTGGATCTCAAAGAACGATATGACTATGGCCAAGAAGATTGAACCATTCCCTGGCGAGCTGACCATGCAGATGGTGGATCGCCCGTTCACTACGAAACGAGGTCGTCCAGGATGTCTTCGTGCGAAAGCGTATGTGCTGACAGACGAACAGCGGGCGTGGCTCTGCAAGTGGTTCCCTGAGGTGGAGAACAGCCGACTGGCAGAAGCCTGTGGTATGAGCCAGTCAGCCCTGCATCGGTTCGCCAGGGAGCTTGGACTGACCAAGAGCGAGAAGGGCCTCCGTGGAATCAAGCGCCGACAGGCAGCACACATCAAGAAGGTGTGCGAGCGTAACGGCTACTATGATAGTCTGCGAGGAAAGCAGCCGTCGGAGGCCTGTCGCAAGGCGACTGCCCAGATGTGGCAGGATATCCGCGACGGAAAGCGGGAACACCCTGCCAGGATTATGAAGCGAAGGAATCCCCGCAAGTATCGCCAATGGATGCAGCGCAAGAGCGATGAGCGAAAGGAGACCATCAGAAAAGAGATCCGACGGGCGATCTACGGGCTGGAACGTCAGACGCGCCTGAAATGCGTGGTGCTCAACAAGTACACCAAGCGACAGATCTCTCACCGATATTTCGCTCTGAAGCGTGGGTATATCCTGATGGCCGACTGCAGCGAGCAGTCAGGTGAGCGTTACAATATCTACTACGACGATCAGACCCAGCGGACACCGATCTTTGAAAGGAACCTGATCGCCGACGGATTCAATCTGTTACCATATTAGCATGGTTGCGGTACTTCTGCACGTTTCCAGTCCGTGTACCTTCACTGCGACCGTGCTATTTACCAATGACGGTGTGGTGTGTCTGATGTGAGCAGTGCAAGGCTTTGGTTAAACACACCCGCCGTCATGTTTTTGAAACTAATATTTTATGAACTATGACTGATAAAGAGAAAGAAAGGTTAATCGAAGCTGTTATTCAAGGCTTTGATTTCGAGAAAGCACGCAGTATCATGTACCTGACGAAAAAGTTCAGACATGATACACCAAGTATAGAAGATTTGAAGGAACAAGCTAAAAAGTATCTGCGTTTAGCATTGGAACATCAAGACCGTGAGTTCTGGTGGGCTGGCGGTTTAAATGGTTTCGGTGGATTGTCCGCTTGTTATGATGACAAGTGGGGACTTTCGCTGAATTACATCGCAGTAGCGAAGAAAGTACGAATATCAAAAGATTAAGGAACTATGATCATTATTTATACAAAGAACGGTCCACGATTCGTGAACAATGCAGAGATCCTGCAGCTAAATTTCAACAGAGAATCAGAAACAGTGGATGTATTTCCAAGTAAATGGGGAAACCAGCAACAGAAGCCTGAATACTATATGATTGAACATGTGATTCGGGTGAGATATGTGTCGGATGCGAAAGCCATCGACTACATCTATGACGGCCAGACTATCGAGAAATTGAAACGCGAGGCTGATGAGAAAGAGGAGGAACTTGGTCGTCTCCTTAAAAAATATAAAAATCAAAATAAATATTTTCAAGGTCTTTTATTGCGGATTAATGCGAGATTCCCGGAGATTTTAAAAGAAATTGAGAAAGAAATAGATGAAGAAAATAAAATCCTTAAGAAACGTCAAGAACAATGAAAGAGAAAATCAATATTGGACTATTGGTTACTGCTGTAGTCTTTATGGCGCTTACATTCTTTGAAAGCATCATCATCACGCAATACAAGATCATCTGTGATGAAGACCAGAAGACGATTGACTACTGGGTACATAAGCAGGATTCTACAGCAAAGAAGAATTTTGAGTTGATCATGCAAATATACGATCTGAAAGATAGTATATTAACGATAAAGAGAAAGAACCATGAGACTACCCAGGAAATTGAAGAAAGGCATCCGCACAATGAACGGTAGACCTCGCAACACCTGGCAGCGACGAGGGCAGATCCTAACTGTCAGGCTTTTGTTTGCTGCAGTTCGCTTGGCAGCAGCCATCGCCAAAGCAGAATCATTGCATAGAATACCGAACAAGTTCCCGCCTGGTGGTATCGTCACAGATATTCCGCATTATATCAACCAAGGCGAGAAAGTTATAGGTAACCCTCGCAAAGATTATGAAAGTATAGTGAGTATTATAACCAATAACGAAACGATATGAAACCAAGAACAAAACTTGCTTTGAAGTGCGAGGCTTTGATGATCACCATCGCACTCATCATGCTGCTGATCTTCCTTGGCAGCTGTACTACGACAAAAGTTGTGACCGTTGAAAAGGTTAAAACCGATACAACCTACATCACGCAGCACCAGCGTGACTCCATATGGCTGCATGACTCTATCCATGTCAGCGAGAAGGGCGACACTATCAGGATCGAGAAGTGGCACACGAAGTACATCGAGCGCGAAGTTCATGATACGCTATATCGCGCAAAGACGGACTCCATACCCGTCCCGTATGAAGTCATCAAGGAAGTGCCTCGACAGAAGACGCTCCTGGAGCGTGCGGTGGTCTGCGCGGGTATCATCGCCATCATGATCCTGATACTTATCGTCGCAAGCAAGATAAAGAAATTCCTGCCGTGAGGCAGCAGGACCCGTCCGTGAGGATAGGCACACAATCATAACGATTATATTTAAGATCGCCCGATGGCCTTTTCGCATTCAGTTAGGTTTTTGATATTACAACCTCCTTTCGTACATACGGCTTTTTTAGTAGAGATCAGTCAGGCCATCGGGCTTTTTGATGGTAAACCCATTCTGACCTTTCCAAATATAGAAAAGAGATATTAACCCCTTAAAATGGAAAAGTTATGAAAGGTGTAATTTGTTTTTTGATGGTTTGCCTTTACGCACTTGGTGCTATTGGCGGAATCGGTTATACAGTGTATTGTGGTGCCTACGTGATCACAGCTGGAATCGTCGGCCTGGCTTGGATGGCGTGGCCCAAGTTAGTGGAATATTATAAGGATGGGCTGAAGTAAATGAATAAAACATGGAATCATTAGGATTAATCAAAGAACAGCTCATCGCCATGCTTTTTTTTGTGGTGGCGCTGCTGTTCACTCCACTGACATTCATCGGGCTGGACTACTGGTCTGGCATCCGTAAGGCGAAGAAGAACGGCATCCCCATCTACAGCGACAAGATGAAGCGGACGGTGGACAAGATCAGCCGTTACTACAATGCCATACTTGCAATGATGGTCGTGGACTTCATCCAGATAACCGGCTTCATCTTTCTGTACATGTTCAACGGCTGGAGTGCTTACACGTTCCCGGTGTTCACGCTGGGCTCGGTGCTGTTCATTGCAGCCATCGAGATCAAGAGCATCTATGAGCCTGCCGACGTGAAGGAGAGCAGAGAGATGCGGGAGGTGACGGAGTTGGCTAAGGCTATAGCAGAGCACCGCAGCGATCCAAAGGAGATTGCCGAGGCGATAGCTGAATACCTCACCGTCAACAAGAAGAAAAAAAATACAGATTTTTACGATATAAAACCAGAAAACGACGTTTTATGACAAAAGTCACCATGCATTTCACGATCGAGGAACTTTACGCCAGCGACACGGCCAAAAGGCTTGGAATAGACAACAAGCCACCGATGCAGCAGATGATAAACCTGGTGTACCTGGCAGCCTATGTCCTGGAACCTCTCAGGGTAGCCATGAAGCGCCCTATCATTCTCAGCAGTGGTTTCCGCTGTCAGGAACTCAACAGGAAGGTGGGCGGTGTCTCGAACTCGCAACACTTGAAAGGTCAGGCTGCGGACATCTCTATCGAGGGTGACATGGCGTTTGGTCGTAAGATCTTCGACTATATCCGCGACCACCTTCCATTCGACCAGCTGATTTGGGAACACAATGCAGCGGGCGTGTATTGGGTGCACGTCTCATACATACACCCTGATTTCGGAACGAACCGAAAGAACGTGATCGAGAATCTTAAGAAGAAATAGTCAACAATCTTGCTTTCATTAATATCCTGATTTGTTTTAGCGTTTTGATAATTAGGTTAGTTATAGTTTAATTTTTGATGATTATTATTAGTCATGTCAAATGTCAGGATGGGAGCCAGCGGGCTCCCTTTTTATGGTAAACCTAACTATCATGTTTGCACGATTAGTAACGCCGCTAATCGGCATTATTCATAAATATGGCGGAAAGCATCCTTAAATTAAAGGTAGAATCGTCTGAATACGATTCCAAGATAAAACGGGCAGCCGAAGGGTTGCAGCATTATGCAAACCAGTGTCGCAAGGCCGGTGGAACGTTGGAGTTTGTCGAAAAAGACACGCTCAAATTCGTGAATGCACTCGGGCATATGGAAACCAGTTCAACCAGTGCCCGCGGTAAGCTCAATGAGCTGACCAAGGCTTTCACGGAAATGTCTGTTGTCTACAACAAACTCACTGACGAAGAGAAAGCATCCCCGTTTGGCAAAGCACTTGCAGAATCGCTGTCCTCTCTGAAAGTCCGCATCCAGGAAGGCCGGCAGGAAATTTCTGATATCAGCAATCAGTTGAACAGTAGCAGCGGGTTGTCTGGTGCACTTGATGCTGTTGCCAGTAAGTTTGGAATAAATATCAGCCAACTAAAGTCCTTTGGCGGTGCACTTGGTCTTGCTACTGCAGCAGCAAAAGTCGCAAAAGATGCGTTCTTCAATATGGAGAGCGGCATAGACGAGTGGGGCCGGACAGTGGAAGGTGCAAAGGGTGCATACAGTGTTTTTCTTGATACACTGAACAATGGAAACTGGAGCAACTTCTTCCAGAACCTTCAGACGGCCATCCAGGGCGGTCGTGATCTCTACGATGTTTTTGACCGTCTCGGCTCTATCAAAGCCAACAATTCAGCAGCTATAGCTATAGTTCAGAAGGAAATTGCAGAGCTCAGACTTGCAAAACAGCAGGGAGAGAATGTAGACGCAAAGCTGAAGTCTGCTACAGAGCGCCTGGCAATCCTTCAGAGGCAATCCGTCACAGCAGGTCAGAACGCTGGTACCATGTCAGCCTTCCAGACCATACGAAACGGCGTGAATAGCGTTGGTGGCGCCGGAGTAAATGATGCTACCATCAAGTACGCTGTTGACCGCATCATGAAAAATGGCCAAAGCGAGTTTGATAAATACAAAAACAACTATCAGATTTTGCAAAACAAGGGCACCAGGACGACTGTCATACCGCTTGACGACGGCATGGGTGGTACGGTCAATAAATACCAGACAACATTTGACATCAACCTGTTGACCCAAGAACAGCAAAAGCAATATGCGCTTGCAAAGGCTATTACAGAGGGCGAGACGCGCATTCAGAAAGGTATTGCCGCTTACGCACAAGCTGTACAGGAAGGAACTTCAGCAGCCCGCGAGGAGTTCAAGGGCAATCGCTACGCCTTACAGGGATCAGGCGGCAGCGGTGGTCGTGGTGGCTCCGGTGGTAGTGGTTTCAACATATCATCCATTGCTTTCAATCCGATATCAGACGAAAGTCTGAAGTTCGATCCGAAACAACATGCTGTAGCAAGCGGACTGAGACCGGAAGACTTTCTTGGAAAGCCTGAAGAATGGAAGACGTATGTAGAAGCAATTACAGGCGGAATAGGTAGTGTCGAGGAGTCTATAGACAATCTGACTAACTGGACTCCTGAATTCAAACCGTTCCTCGAACAGCAGAAAAAGATGACAGAGGCAGCCAAGCAGAATCAGATGGCAATGGGCCTCGCAGGACAGGCTGTGAGTGCTTTCGGATCTGCATTGGCCGGCATGGAAGATCCAGGTGTCCGCGCTGCCGGATTGGTGATGCAGTCTATCGCCAGTATCGCACTCGGCTTCGCGCAGGCAGCTGCAAGCCCGTTGGTGACAGGTACCGGTTGGGGCTGGTTGGCATTCGTGGCAGCCGGTGCCGCTGCAATGGCAACGACCATCTCGACCATTCACCAGTTGTCCGGCTACGAACAGGGTGGTGTCGTTGAAGGCAAATCGTACAGTGGCGACAACATACCTATAATGGCCAATGCAGGCGAAATAGTTCTTACGCGCGCCATGGCCGGAAATTTGGCGAGTTCCATGCAAGGAAACAACATGCAGAACATGAACATCGCAGGCAGGATCAAGGGTACGGACATTATCCTGGCAATAGATCGCAGCCTGAAGCTCGATGGCAAACAGCTGCTGACATGGGGTAGATAATTAAAAACGAAATATATGGCAACACTTGGAAACAATATTCTTGTGCTGATGGGCGGAACGGCAATCGCCGGCACGAAATCAAATGAGATACAGGTGGATTGCGAGACCATCGAGATTGCGAGCAGCACCGATCAGGGATGGACGCATTACCTGGCAGGCCGTAAGTCATGGAGCCTGACTGTCAGTTGGCTGCTGCTTGCAAACACCGACGTCAGGAAGGCACTCCAGGTCGGTTCATCTGTCACGATCAAGTTCAAAGGACGTGGAGCAACAGATGCCAACGGCCTGAGCGGTTCTGCGATCATCCGTACTTGCAAGATTTCCGCCGTCAGGGGAAACATAGCAACTGGCTCATTTCAATTCGTAGGTAACGGCGCATTATCATAAGGTATTATGGCAATACATTGGACAGTGACTTTTAAAACGATCAGAGGCGGTAAGACGCTCACGGCATCCGTCTATGACAGCACCTATTCAGGGAATCCCATACCTCTGAAGGGTGGTGCTGATCCGTTCGTGACGGACGAAAGCGATGATGACGACCCGTTCAAGGCCATTCGCACACAGTCCGGATACCTGAAGATCGTCGACGACGGCTATGATGCCAACGGAAATGCCTTCAACTGGCGCGATCTCCAGCCAAAGAGTGACTATGACCGTCCCGTAGTATTACGTGACAGCAACAACACCATTCTCTGGCAGGGGTTCTTACAGGCGCAAAATTTTTCCGGCACACTATACGAACCTACACAGGAACGTGAGTATCCTATCCAGTGCGCCCTCTCCGTTCTTTCGTCGCAGTTTCCGACTACCACAGACCAGGGCATTGTCAATTTTGCCTTCCTGCTGAATTACATCACCACTTGCATCAGCACACTTAGCTCATCGGCTGTGGCCTTCACGGAGATCATCGTGCAAGGTGGCGGTGACGCGCAGCGATGGCTGCTGAAGATGTTCCATTGGGCCAACCTGCTTACAGAGGATAACGATTCAAACGTGACGGCAAAATATGATCTGTACACCTGTCTTGAGGACCTCTGCAACTTTTGGGGATGGCAGACACGGACAGAAGGCACGAAGCTCTATCTGATGTGTCAGGACGATGGAGACGAACAGCGAATCGTCACCTTTACGCCAGCACAGCTTGCGTCGCAGGCGTCAGGCACGAATAGTGGAACGACAAATGACTCACCATTCGTCCGTCAGGACTTGACGGGCAACATCTTTGCATCTAACGCAAATGATGACATGTGGATGGGAGGCCCCAGGAAAGCCATCGTTAAATCTGACTGTAATGAGCAGAGCACATTCGTTACATTTGCACCGCCGACGGTACAGAAAGCGATGGAGGATGCCGGCAGCTATTCGTGGGTTAGCGGTACGGA
>Ga0310696_10005613_pt1 | contig 15091 bp, 7 predicted proteins | sample AusTroGonzalo_MG_4_FD_203885 | JGI IMG/M metagenome (GOLD analysis project Ga0310696, IMG submission 203885) | Bovine rumen microbial communities from tropical cattle in Woodstock, Queensland, Australia - Gonzalo_02 (v2) (version 2) | ecosystem: Host-associated > Mammals > Digestive system >...
GCTGCCTGGTACATAACCGAACATGGAAATAATAATGCCAGCGATAGCACCACCAAAGCCCAAGCCTAACTTCAGGGCAAGTACGATACCTGCGAAACAGAAGCCTGTAGCACGGCGATGGTTCTCATACTCCACATGATCAGCTACATCACCAATCATGGCCCACAACAGGGGAACCGTTGGTGCATAAGCCAATGACTTCAGGATATTCAATACAAATATCAGACTCACATCCGTTGGTGAGGGGATATAGAACATGGCTGTGAAGAAGGCCGTCAGCGACAGACAGACCATGAATGTCTTCTTCTTACCATATTTATTAGCCAGATACCTCGACAAGAAGATAATACCCAAGAACTGCACAATCGCATTCGTCATGTTAAAGGCAGAAAAGCCCACAGAATAGGCATTATTCTGTTCGATCTCGATAAAATGAGACAGGAAATCGTAGAGTGACTTCTGATCCACATTATACTGGAAATAGAAGTTCATGGCCGAACCCCACATAGCTAAAGTGACAAAAATACAGAACGTCAACAGAGCCATTGAGTTCCATGAAACATCTGAGAATGTTTCCTTGATATCAGCACGTATGTTTACCTTCTGTGTTGATGGCGGCTGGATACGCTCCTTAGTCACCAAGAATGTAACCATGAACAGACAGAAAGCAATAATAGCATACAATATAATGGTTGATACCCATCCTCGCTGGAGATTGCCATTACCGAAATGATCCACCAAAGGAAGCGTCAGACCTTGTACGACAAACTGGGCGATGGTCACGGCGATGAAACGGATGGTTGTGATACTCGTACGCTCCTTGATATCACTCGTCATCACACCGCCTAAAGAAGTATAAGGTATATTATTAAAGGAATAGGCGGTCATCATCAGCACGTAGGAGATCGTGGCATAAGTTGCCACCAGTTCCTTATCGTGAATACCTGGATTATAAAAAGCCAGGACATAGAAGATGCAGAAAGGAATAGCAGTCCAAAGAACCCAGGGACGGAATTTGCCCCAACGGCTACGTGTTCGGTCAGAAAGGATGCCAACCGTAGGATCGACGATGATGGCAGAGATACTGCCTATCATCAAGATACTGCCTGCCACGGCACCATCCAAGCCGAAGACGTCTGTATAGAACTTCAGCTGGAAAATAACCATCATCTGGAATACCAGATTGGCAGCGGCATCTCCCATGGAGTACCCAAGTTTCTCTTTGAACGAAACTTTCTGTGATGTCTGAACCTTCATCGCAAAACGTTGCTATTTCCGTTTGCAAAGATAGTAAAAACCTTTTCACTTAACATTCTGATTTGTTACAGATGTTTTTTCAAATGTTTCATTCTGTAATAAAAACGAAAAAAAAGGCCATTCCAACGAAGTTTTTTTGTATTTTTGCAACATAAATCAACAACTATATGAAGAAAATCTTGTCTTTGTGCATCCTACTCTTCTGTGCTATCTGCGCCGAAGGAAAAGTAAGTTTGCCACAATTTTTTCAGTCGGGCATGGTTCTTCAGCGTGGCAAACAGATACCCATCTGGGGTAAGGCCGAGGCAGGGGAACTGGTCACTGTCAGATTCAATAAGAAGCAATATGCCACCACTGCCGACCTGGATGGTAACTGGCGCATCAACCTCCCGAAGATGAAGGCCGGAGGTCCCTATACAATGACTGTAGGCGACCTGGTGCTCACTAACATATTAATAGGTGACGTATGGCTTTTGTCAGGACAATCTAACATCGATGTCACAATTGAACGTGTCTATCCCCAATACACGAAAGACATCGACACCTATGAGAATGCAAATATCCGACTGTTCCGGGTACCTAATCAGGCTGATGCCCATGGTGTCAAGGACGATATCACAACCCCAACCACCAATTGGAAACCCGCCAACAAAGAGAACGCCTGGCTGTTCTCAGCCGTCGGTTATTTCCTCGGGCGTCGGATGTATGAGCAGACCAATGTGCCGCAGGGTATCATTGTCAACAGCTGGGGAGGCACACCCATTGAGGCTTGGATCTCTGCTGACTCCTTGGAGAATGATTATCCGATGCTCGTGAAGAGAGCCCAGTTCTTCCAGAACGATGATTACGTCAAAGCCCAGGCCCAGGCCAATATGCAGGCTGAGCGCCAATGGCAGAAAATTCTGAACACACAAGACTTGGGTGTTGAGGAAGAATGGGCCTCTGCTGACTACGATGACAGTCAGTGGAAGAGCGTCAGTCAGTGGGATCGTGAGTGGGCCATGTCGCCTACCACCCATCGTCCCATCATCGGCACCATCTGGCTCCGTCAGCACATACAGATCGACAATGCCCATGCCGGAAAACCCGCCCGCCTGTTGCTCGGCACCCTCTTCGATCAGGATATTACCTATCTGAACGGTCAGGAGATCGGACATACCTATTACCAGTATCCACCACGCCGTTACGACATTCCAGAAGGTTTACTCCGTGAGGGCGATAACGTGATTACCGTACGCTTTATCAATAAATACGGTATGGCCCACTTCATTCCTGAAAAACCATACATGCTGGCTTTCGGCGACGACCGTATGAGCCAGAACCCCATGCCGACAGACGTTATCCCTCTGAGTGAGCAATGGAAGGTAAGTCTCGGCACAGAGATGCCATCTTGTCCCAGTGGTGATATCTCACTGCAGAACATCCCTACGACTCTCTATAATGCCGTACTTTATCCCTTAGCTCCATACGCACTTTCTGGTGTCGTCTGGTATCAAGGTGAGTCGAATACGGGTGATCCCGTCCCTTACGCAGACTATCTGAAGAAACTGATGGGTTGTTGGCGCGATACCTGGAAGGATCAGCAGATGCCTTTCGTCATCGTACAACTTGCCAATTATGACGGACGCCAGCAAACAGGCTTCCCGTCGCCCATCGTCCCCCAAACCTCACCCGTCAATAGCGGTTGGGCTCAGCTCCGCGAGGCACAGCGTACAGTGGCAGAAGCTGATCCTAAAGCCGAACTGGCCGTCATCAACGATCTTGGTGAGACGGTTGACATCCATCCTCTGCGTAAAAAGGAGGTGGCAGAGCGCATCGGCCTCGGCTTCGATCGTCTTATATATAATAATAAGGTGAAACTCTCCCCGAAGGTCGTCTCCTCAGAAGTCGCCGATAGGAAGATTATCCTCACTTTAGACCAACCTGTTAAGGAAGGTGCGGTTTATGAGTTCGAGGTGGCAGCAGCCGATGGCGATCAGGTTTTCCAGAACGTCAAAGCCTCTGCAGAGGGTAGCAAGATTACCCTGCATCTGCCTGACGGATTCCATCCACAGAGCGCTGTCTATGCTGTGCGCTATGCCTGGAAGGACAATCCCATCAACGCCAACGTGCGCTCACTCAGCGGCCTGCCGATGAGCTCATTCGAAATAAAGGTAAATAAGTAAATAATAAAATTATAAAAAAAATCAACTTATGGCAACAACAAATGAAACCAAGGGCTTCTATAAGCTCTCATGGGTACAGCGCATCGGCTTCGGCTCTGGTGACTTGGCCCAGAACCTGATCTTCCAGGTAATCTGTACTTACCTGCTGTTCTTCTACACCGACATCTACGGACTGACACCATCTGCAGTGGCTGTCATGTTCCTTGTGGGTAATGTAGCTAACGTGATTTGGGATCCCATCGTAGGTACGTTAATTGACAAGAGCAACCCGCGTTACGGAAAATACCGTTCGTATCTGCTCTATGTGGGTATTCCCCTTTCGGGTTTCGCCATCCTCTGTTTCTACAATGGTTTTGCACCATCGCTGATATATGCATACGTTACCTATATTTCTATGCAGTTGCTCTATACGTTTATCAACGTACCTTACGGCGCATTGAACTCATCACTGACCCGCGACACAGATGAGATTACCATCCTTACCTCTGTGCGTATGTTCATGGCCAACCTCGGTGGTCTGGCCGTTAACTCTGGTCTGCCCCTGTTCATTGCCCTGATTGCTGGTGCACCGTCTGATAGTCTTCCGAAAGATCCTTCGGCATGGTTCACCACGATGACTATCTATGCCATTGTAGGTTTCTGCCTGCTCTTCTTCTGCTTCACGCAGTGTAAGGAGCGCGTCGTCATGGATGCCAAGACTACTGAAGATGTGAAGGTCAGCGACCTCTGGATGGAGTTCCTTCGCAACCGTCCCTTGCGCGTCCTCGCCTTCTTCTTCATCACCGCCTTTGCCATGATGTCTGTGGGCAATGCTGCCGGTGCTTATTTCATCAACAGCAACCTGCACGGCTCGGCTCAGGAACTGTCTATCTTCATGGCCCTGGGTTCGCTGCCCGCCTTCATCTTCATGCCATTAGTTCCCTGGTTCAAGCGCATGGTAGGCAAGAAGAATATGTTCTATCTGTTCCTTGGTGCCGCCATTGTGGGTATGGGTATGCTCTATTTCATCTCCAAGATGGAGAATCCCAGCATGATGATGATCTATGTGGCTCAGTTTATCAAGAGTACGGGCGTCATTGTGGCTACGGGTTATATGTGGGCACTCGTTCCTGAGGTCATCTCTTATGGTGAATATACCACTGGTCGTCGTATTTCCGGTATTGTCAATGCTTTGACGGGCTTGTTCTTCAAGGCTGGTATGACCTTCGGAAGCATCGTAGGTCCTGCTGTCCTGGCATTTGTAGAGTATGACAGTCAGATCATCGAGCAGACTCCTTTAGCCGAAGAGGGTATTCTCTGGCTGGTATGCGTCATTCCCGCCATCCTGCTCGCCCTCGCCATGTTTATCATTTCCAAGTATGAGCTCACAGACGAGGTGATCGACGACATCAACAAGAAGATTGAAGCTCGCGAGAAAGAATAATCTTTCACTAACCCAATAACCAAAGGCTTGCGAAATTCGCAAGCCTTTTTTTCGTTTAGAAGTCATCAACATTGCTCATCAAACGTCTCTCTCATACATGCAGACGTCACCCCTAAAAGTAAAACAAGTTGTTTTACTGTTGAAGGAGGCATACTTTACGACCGTTCAGACGTCATCTTTGAAGGTAAAACAAGTTGTTTTACTTTTAAAGACGATATGTCCTTCACAAGCAAGCGACTGGATTGTCCTGCGTATAGTACTTAAATCATAGGAATATCCTCTATATGAGTGATCTCAGGTGGGCCGCCTTCGGGTGTGCCCACCACTGTTATCACATCTAAGCGGAACTCGCGGTTGATGCGTCGGGACTTGACATAGTAGTTAATGGCTTGGCGCAGATTCTGAAGCTTCCTGTAGTCGATGGCTTCCTCGGGCTCGCAGAACACACGGTTACGACGGGTCTTAACTTCTACAAAAACCACCTGACCGTTGTGCTGGGCAATGATATCAAGGTCGCGATGGCCCGACTTCCAGTCACGCTCAACGATGGTATAACCTTTTTGCTGAAGAAAGGCTGATGCCTGTTCTTCGCCCCACGCCCCAAGTTCATTATGTGCAGCCATGTTTGGTTTTCTTTGCTTTCGGCCTACAAAAGTATGGCTTTTTTCCCATATCACCTCATCCTTTTGGTTTTTTTATATCTTTGGAATTGCGCTAAATCAATTTTTTGCACTACCTTTGCAGCCGAAATTTGAAAATACGTATTTTTATATAATGGAAAACAAGACTTTTAAGCGTACGACGGTGACGTCGGCGCTGCCATACGCCAATGGTGGTGTACATATCGGGCACCTGGCTGGTGTGTATGTACCTGCTGATATCTATGTGCGTTATCTTCGCTTGAAGAAGCGCGAGGTATTGTTTATCGGAGGTAGTGATGAGCATGGTGTGCCCATCACCGTTCGTGCCCGCAAGGAGGGTATCACACCTCAGGATGTAGTGGATCGCTATCACAAGATGATCAAGGATTCTTTCGAGGAGTTTGGCATCTCATTCGACATCTATAGCCGTACCACCAGCGAGACGCATCACAAGTTTGCTGCTGAGTGGTTCAAAAAACTCTACGACGAGGGTAAGCTGACAGAAGAGACCACAGAACAACTTTACGACGAGGAGGCCAAGCAGTTCTTGGCTGACCGTTATGTAACTGGTGAGTGCCCTCACTGCCACAACGAGGGAGCTTATGGCGACCAGTGTGAGAAGTGCGGACGTGACCTTTCGCCAACAGAGCTGATCAATCCTAAGTCAACCATCAGTGGTTCTACGCCCGTGCTGAAGAAGACCAAGAACTGGTATCTGCCTCTGAACGAGTATCAGGATTGGTTGAAGCAATGGATTCTGGAGGAGCACAAAGAATGGCGTCCGAATGTATATGGACAGTGCAAGAGTTGGCTTGATATGGACCTGCAACCTCGTGCGATGACTCGCGACTTGGACTGGGGTATCCCTGTGCCTGTGAAGGATGCAGAGGGTAAGGTGCTCTATGTATGGTTTGATGCTCCTATCGGCTACGTATCAAATACCAAGGAACTCTGCGAGAAGGAACCTGAGAAGTGGGGCTCATGGGAGAAGTGGTGGCAGGATGAGGATACGCGTCTGGTGCACTTCATCGGTAAGGACAATATCGTGTTCCACTGCATCATCTTCCCCGTGATGATGAAAGCTCACGGCAAGTATATCATGCCTGACAACGTGCCCGCCAACGAGTTCTTGAACCTTGAGAACGATAAGATCTCTACCTCTCGTAACTGGGCCGTATGGCTCCACGAGTATCTGGTAGATATGCCTGGCAAGCAGGATGTGCTGCGCTATGTATTGACTGCCAATGCACCTGAGACCAAGGACAACAACTTTACCTGGAAGGATTTCCAGGATCGTAATAACAACGAGCTGGTGGCTGTTTATGGCAACTTCGTGAATCGTGCCCTCCAGTTGACCAAGAAATACTGGAACGGTGTGGTGCCCGCTTGTGGTGAACTGCAGGATGTAGATAAGGCAGCTCTTGAGGAGTTCAAGGATGTGAAAGAGAAGGTTGAGGCTCTGCTGGAGCAGTTCAAGTTCCGCGATGCCCAGTTCGAGGCCATGAACCTGGCTCGTATCGGCAACCGCTATATCACAGAGTGCGAGCCTTGGAAGGTCTGGAAGACTGATCCAAAGCGTTGTGAGACTATCCTGAACATCTGCTTGCAGTTGACGGCTAACCTCGCTATCGCTTTCGAGCCATTCCTGCCATTCTCAAGCAAGAAGCTGCGCGAAATGCTGAACATCGAGTCGTTCGAATGGGAACAGTTAGGTAGCACAGACCTCCTGAAGGCTGGTCATCAACTGGGTGAGCCCGCCCTGCTCTTCGAGAAGATCGAGGACGAGGTGATTCAGAAACAACTCGACAAACTCGAGGCTACCAAGAAGGCTAACGAGGCTGCTGCTTATAAGGCTGCTCCTATTAAGGATACTGTTAGCTTCGAGGAGTTCGAGAAACTCGACATCCGCGTAGGCTTGGTAAAGGATTGCCAGAAGGTAAAGAAGAGCAAGAAACTGCTCCAGTTCACGATCGATGATGGTTCTGGTGTTGATCGCACCATCTGCTCTGGTATCGCTGCCTTCTATGAGAACCCCGAGGAACTCATTGGCAAGCGCATCCTCTTCGTGGCCAACTTCGCTCCTCGCCAGATGATGGGTATTGAGAGTCAGGGCATGATTCTCTCTGCCGTCGATGCAGACGAGAGCCTCAGCGTGGTAACAACAACAAAAGATGTAAAACCAGGAAGTCAAGTAGGATAACAACCATATAGAAAATCTTTAAAACATGATCTCTTTTTTACTATCAGCCATCGTCGTCATTAATGAATTGATGGCTGCCAACGTGGGAGATGTCATCAGCCCCGCCATTAATTTCGACAGTTGGATAGAACTTTATAACCCCTCCGACGAGGACGTCAACCTCGTCGGAATGTATTTGAGCGACGATGTAAACAACCTCCAGCGATGGAAGATTCCTCATGGCACTGTTCCCGCTAAGGGGTATCTGGTGGTATGGCTCGGCTCGTATGACATTGACGACTGGCAGGCACCTTTCAAACTCGACTGCGATGGAGGAACCATCTGTCTGAGTGATGCCTCAGGAAACATCATCGCCAGCGAGGACTATCCCAAAGCCTTTAGTCATACAGCGTATGCCCGCAAAACAGATGGCGGTGAAGAGTGGGGTTGGACAAACGATGCCACCCCTGGCGAAAGCAATGCTACAGCCAAGTTTGCCAGTTCGCGCCTGGAGGCTCCCAAAGTGAGTGTTGACAGCAAACTCTTCACTGGGTCGCTCAACGTCACGGTTGACATCCCCGAAGGTGCGCGCCTGATGTACACCACCGACGGTAGTCTGCCCAGTGCACCTGCTACACCTGGTGAAGTGGTATCGCCTTGGAAACAATATGTGATCAATGGTGATTGTGAAGGCTCTGAGACAACCAGTCTATCTTATCGTGATGCAGATCATAACAAGGATGCGTCAGATATCACAGAGGGAGTTGGCGTCAATGGCTCAAGAGGTATTAAGGTACACTCTACAAGTACAGCACAAAATGACCACGATGCCCAATTCTTCGTCTATACGCCTAACCACATCTGGCATACAGGTGAGAGATATCGTTTCCGTATGATGGTACGTGCCGACAAAGCTGGTAAGATGTCAGCACAGACACATACCACTCCCCATAACTACATCCATTATCAGATGTTCGATGGCAAGACCTATAACGTCACCACAGAATGGAAGGAATTCACATATGAAGGTACTATTACCGACGACCAGGTTGGCAAGTCGGGTGGTGGCTGGAGTTGGTGGGGTACAGAGCCTGTGACCTACAAGGATATGCAGACCATCGCTTTCAATCTGAACATTGACAGAACGGATAACAATTACTATTTCGACGAAGTATCGTGGGAATTTGACACGACCAGTGGCGAAGAAGATACAACGGAGGAGAGCTTCGATGGTAAGTTCACCATCTCGAAGACCACCAACCTTGTGTTCCGTCTCTATCAGGACGGCTATCTGCCCAGTGCACCAGTCACCCGCAGCTATATCCAAACCAACAACCAATACACACTGCCCGTGATCAGTATTGTGGGCGACAAGAAGTTCTTCACGGATCCCAAGATTGGATTCGATTGTGACGGTGACGGCACAAACGGTAAGACTGGCAATGGTCAGAACTCGCCTAAGAACTACAACTGTGACTGGGACCGTCCTGTAAACTTCAGCTACCTTAGCCCCGAGGGTGAGATGCTCTTCAACCAAGATGTGAACATTAGTGCCTCAGGTGGTTACACCCGCTCACAAAAGTACCGTTCGTTCAAGTTGAAGTCGAGCAAGATCTTCGACGGGCAGAACAAGATGGACTATACGTTCTATCCCCAGAAGCCTTATAACCGCAACAAGACCCTGCTTGTGCGCAATGGTGGTAACGACGTCTGGAGACACAATGCCCGTTTCATTGATCCTGCTCTGGAAACCGTTATCCAGCGTTCTGGCATCGATGTCGATGTGCAGTCGTACGTTCCTATTATAGAATATGTGAATGGTGAGTTGCGCGGTGTACTGAATCTGCGCGAGCCCAACAACGATAAGTTTGCATACGCCAACTGGGGTTACGACGATGAGGACCTCGATGCCTTTGAGAACGAGACTATCAAGAATGGCGACGAAGTGGCACTTGAGCGCATCTATGAATTAGGCAAACACATTAACGATGCCGGTGCCTACGACGAACTGAAGACGCTTCTCGACATCGATGAGTTTACCAACTACATGGCCGTCACCCTATTCCTCTTCAACGACGACTGGCCCAATAACAACATCAAGGGATATCGCAGCCGTAACGACGGTCGCTACCGCTTTATCAGCTTCGACCTCGACTACTGTTTCGCAGGCTGTTGGGGCAATAGCGGTGAAGACCCCTTCAAATGGTTCAGCAGCTTTAAGGACAAGAACGAACTGAATAAGGACTTTGTAGTCTTCTTCCTCAATTTGCTGGGTCACGATGAGTACCGTCGTAAGTTCATTGATACCTTCTGCGTAGTGGGAGGTAGTGTCTTCGAGCCTGATCGTGCCGGAGTGATTGTCGATGAGCTATTGAACAACGTCAAGGATATGTGTAAACTGATGAGAGATCAGGGTATCAATGATGGTCATGAGCCCGAAAAGGCCGCTAATACCATCAAGAACAACCTGAAGAATCGTTCGTACAAGATGGCTGGCTACATGAAGTCTTTCTCATACTTCAACCTCAGCAACAATGCGCAGGCCGTTATCCTGAACACCAACACTGAGGGTGCCCGTCTCTTTGTGAACGATACAGAGGTTCCCTATGCAGACTTCAATGGTCACCTCTTCGCCCCTGTAAAACTGAAGGCCCAGGCACCTGCAGGCTATAAGTTCGTTGGTTGGAAGAACGGTAGTGAGACTATTTCCACAAGTGCGATTATCGACTTACCTACCAGCAGTTCTGTGAGTCTCACTGCCACCTTCGAAAAGGCAGGTGAGAGCATTGCTCCTGTACGTGTCAACGAGGTGAGCGCTGCTAACGGTATCTTCGCCAATGACTACTGGAAGCGCGACGACTGGGTGGAGCTCTACAACACCACAGATGCTGACATTGACGTTGAGGGCATGTATCTTAGCGACAATCCTGACAACCCAACGAAGTGTCAAATTACCAAGGGCAACAGTATGGCTTCTACCATCATTCCTGCTCATGGTCACCTCGTCATCTGGTGCGATAAGGAGAATCCCGTATCACAACTCCATGCTTCATTTAAACTTGCTGCCGAGGGTGGTGACGTGGTACTCACAGCCAAAGACGAGAGTTGGCACGACCAACTCACCTATTCTGCTTTGAAGAGCGATCAGACAGTAGGACGCTGGCCTGATGGTGCAGAAGAAGCTTATGTGATGAACGTGCCTACTATCGCACGACCCAATATCAACACAAGTTATCTGAAAGCTGTCCAGCAGTCTGGCTTCACTGGTATCGAGGACATGATGGCTGATAATAGCGGACTGGCTATAGCCTACTCTGGAGGTTGTCTCATCATTAACGGACGTGCTTCAGGCAACACACAAGTTCTTGTACACAACCTCTCAGGACAGACTGTTGCCTCACTTTCTGTATCGCTCACTGGCGGATATGCAGAAGTGCCGCTTACCAGTCTCTCCAATGGTGTCTATGTAGCCGTAGTGAAAGATGCTGAAGGCCACAAGACCAGTTGCAAGTTTGTGCTTACTTCGAGATAATCTCTGATTTCTCTCTGACGAAGACAGGAATAAACGCTTTTGTGACGGGGGTAGTGACATACTGACCCCCGTCATATTTTTTACCTGTGCGATAGTCGGTCCAACCACCATCGTTCTTGGGAAGATAAGTGCGCCAAGAGGTGATACCTGGTTCGGTAACAGGACTGATAAGAAGGTCGGGGCCAAACATATACTCATATTTCTGATGGAGAGCCTCAGGATCATTAGCAAAGTCGAAGACCAAGGGACGCATCAGGGTATAACCCTCTTCACTAATCCTTCTGGCACACTCCTTCAAGTAAGGCTGAAGTTTTTCGCGCTCTTTCAGACAGTTTGTGATGATGGTCTGTGCCTCTGGACCATAGTTCCAAGGCTCGGTGTTGCTCATGTAGCCATGCACACGCATCAGAGGGAGATAGACACTGGTCTCTATCCAACGGAGCATACGTTCGATATAAGCGCTATCAGTATATTGGTTCTGAGGACGGAAGAAACCACCTGCATCGTAAGTCCACCAAGGATGACCAGCTGCCTGTACACCAAGACCTGCCACAATCTGACGACGGAAAGTCTCCCAGTCATTACCCACATCCCCACTCCAAAGGGCTGCACCGTAGCGCTGGATGCCTGGGAAACCACAACGCGTAAGGATCATCGGCTCTTTGCCTGCCTCCAAGAGTCCTTCATAAACGGTCTTACAAACCATCAGAGGATAGACGTTACGCACCCTCTCACCAGTCCACTTGCCTTTGTTCACTATGCGCCCTGCAAGATCGTCGTTCTCAGGCTCTGTTGCATCTTGCCACCAAGCATCAATGCCAAGAGGAACGAGGCGCTCTGAGAAGTTCTTCCAATAGGCTGCTGCCGCCTCAGGACTGAAGAAATCGATCCAATCAGTACCTGGGATATAATGACCGTCTGCCTCCATCTGACGCCCCACCTCGGAAGTCTTGTCAATCTTCGACCACACACTGACCATTAGGCGGATGCCCATTTGGTGCAAACTGTCGGTGAGGGCCTTCGGATCAGGGTAGAATTCCTCATCGAAGCGCATGGCGTTCCAACCATACTTCCCCCAGTACTGCCAATCCTGCACGATCATACTGATAGGCATCTGTTCCTGCTTGAAGCGGTTAGCTGTTTCGAGGATCTCTGCAGAAGAGTGGAACCGCTCCCGACAATGGATATAGCCCAGTGCCCAGTCTGGCATCAGTGGCGCCTGTCCTGTGAGTTCGCGATAGGTGGCGATGATCTCATCAGGCGTCCCTATAAACACCGTATAATCCACCATATCAGCCACTGGTGAACTGAACACCGTTTCGTCTTTTACCTTATTATAATATAAGAGAGGGGCATCGTCTTTTGTGAGTTCTGCCGTCACCACATGCTTTCCCGCCTTCAGGTGTACTATTGTTGAAGCCGTGGGCGGTAACCAGAGATTCTGCATCTCAATCACAGTTTCGCCGTCAATTGTAAGATTATGCCGACGTGCCATCTTCTGTCCTACGTCAAGAAGCAGTGCATAGTCTGCCTCTTCACCTATGTTGATCTCAGCCTCGAAGATATGTCGTTGGCGCACTTCACGCTTACCACCTTCCGTAGAGGTAACATCTACAATCTCGCGCTGACCTTCCCCTGAACGCTTTGTCAATGCGACGCTTTGTTTACAAGGGTTGAACTCCGTAAGTCCATAGTTGTTCCACAAAATACCATAGCCCTTGCTCGATATGAGCATGGGCAGACTGATCTGAGTGTTGACCTGTGTGAGACGTCGAGACAATCCTCGCACATTGCTATAGCCATCTTGGAATTGGCCGAGTCCGAAGAGACATTCATCCTTTGGCGATTCAAAAGCCAAAACGGCCTCACCGTTCTCAAGTTCATGGCGCAAGGCTTTAAACACTTGACGCCCTTGTTGGTCTCTGATGGTCAAGGTCTTTGCTTGGGCATCGGTCTCCACCTGCAGATCGCATGCCGTTTCCCCCTGCTTCACATAGAGCCAATCAGGCAATGATTCTGTCATTTCGCGCTCCTGATACTGAATCCTGACAGCATTGCGAGCCACTTTTTTTATAATCAGATTACCCTGGGCCTGAACCATCATGCCCACGCCAAATATCACGATTGAGAGAAGCGTTCTTTTCATCATTTCTATGTCTTTATGGATCAATAATATCGGCAAAGATACAAAAAATGCCTAATAATCTATGTTTTTTTCGTGTTTATCTATAACTTTTTCTGTTTTTTTGTCATTAGTATCATAGATTTTTCTTATATTTGCAGCTGAAATGGCCAACCTAACTAGAATTCTTACCAAGACCTTATCCTTTAGGCTCAGCCTAATGGTTATAGCTGCTTTGGCTACACTATTGATGGTGGCATTGATCATCGTGTTTATTTTTTCGCGGAAACTATTAAAGGAAGAGGCCCTACAAGATGCAGGACAAACCCTTGAGGCAACCGTTCTTCAAATCGACAATATCCTGTTGGATGTAGAGCAGGCATCGGGCAATATCTATTGGAAGATGATAGCCCACATCAATCAACCTGAAAAGGTAGAAGTCTATACCCACAAACTGGCTGAAATTAATCCCTACATCTCAGACTGCAGAGTTATCTGGGATACCGACTCTGATGCGATCGACACTAACACCGCTTATTGGATAGAACCCTCGAATGAGAATGAAGGTGTTTTCTCATTCCTATTACCCATCTATCAAGGTCAGCAGAAGGTGGGAGTGCTCAAATCCGACGTATCTCCATCATTACTGTCGAAAATCATCCGTGATACCAAACCCTCACCCAACTCTTTCTGTATGTTATTAGGTAAAAGCGGATCGTTTATCGTTTATCCTGATAGCAGTTTACTGAACACTAACATATTAGAGTTGGCCAGCGAAGATCCCACAGTAGCAGATGCGGCAGAGTCTATGCTTGCGGGAGAGAGGGGTTACAAACACATCAAATTAGATGGAGAACACTTCTATGTGTTTTTCAAGCCTTTTGAACGCATCGCTGTGAGAGGGCGCGCCATGGAGGAGCTTAGATGGAGTGCAGGTATTATCTATCCAGAAGACGACATCTTTGGCGATTATAACCGTCTGCTCTATTACGTGCTGATTATCGCCATTGTCGGACTCTTGTTGCTCTTGTTCCTATGCAGGTATTTCATCCATCGCCAGTTCCTACCGTTGCGCCAGTTAGCCATGTCGGCACAGCATATTGCAGAGGGACGCTATGACGAACCTATACCCGATTGCAAGCAACAAGACGAAGTGGGTCGTCTGCAGAAACACTTCATGCAGATGCAACAATCCCTATCCACTCGCATGGGTGAAATGCAACAACTGGCTGATACCCTCAAAGAACGAGGTGATGTGCTTCAGGCTGCCTACGAACAAGCTGAAAGTGCAGACCGTATGAAGACCAACTTCCTGTACAATATGTCCAATCAGATGATGTCGCCTGTCAGTAACATCTATCACAGTGTGATGGCCATCAGTAACAACCAAAACAAACTGAACGAGGAAGAAACCAATCAAATGGTAGAAGAAATACGGCAACAGGGTGGAAAAGTCACCTCCCTGCTTAACCAACTGATAGAAGACTCGGAGAAGATCATAAATAAAGAATAGAACAGAAGCATGCGCAATTTTGTCACCCAAATCCGCCAATCGCTTGCATGGAAGCTCAGCCTCGGCATACTGCTGATGGCGATTCCTATCTTTATGCTGTCGTTGGGTGTCTTGTTCATGCAGTCGAAAAACAACCTCAAGAACGAAGCCACAAAACATGCCAACAGTGTGCTCAACACTACGATGCAACGCATCAACCGTCACATGAAAATGGTGGAAACCGCTACTGACATCAACGATTGGGAAATCATCGAAAACC
>Ga0310696_10005614_pt1 | contig 15091 bp, 14 predicted proteins | sample AusTroGonzalo_MG_4_FD_203885 | JGI IMG/M metagenome (GOLD analysis project Ga0310696, IMG submission 203885) | Bovine rumen microbial communities from tropical cattle in Woodstock, Queensland, Australia - Gonzalo_02 (v2) (version 2) | ecosystem: Host-associated > Mammals > Digestive system >...
AAGTTTATAGTATTTGCCTACAAAGTAACAAAAAATAAACCAAACAAACGAACGAATATGCGAAAAAAAGATTTAAGGGAGTGTTAAAAACACCTAAACTCGCGTTTTCAGGAAGTCTGCCACCACATAATTGCTACCTCCAATGAATATTATGTCCTTATTTTCTGCTGTTCTGATAGCAGAAGAGTAAGCTTCTTCAACGGTGGCATAACTCTGGCCAGACAGGTTGAATTGCTGTCCGAAGACCAACAGCGACTGTTCTGGGAGTCCACGTTTCGTAGACGGCTTGGTGAAATAATAGGTAGCTTTCTTGGGAAGTAGTGACATGACGCCATATACATCCTTGTCATCAACCATGCCAAAGATGATGTGCAGGTGATTACACTCGACGGTTTCCAGTTGCTTGTTCAGTTGTTCCCAAGCCGCCACATTGTGACCTATATCACAGATAACGGTGGGTGAAGTTCTGATGATCTGCCATCTTCCTTGCAGTCCGGTGATCTCGCTGACATGGAGGAATGCCTCGCTGATTTCTTTCTGAACGGCAATTTTGGCATTTGCAGATTCTGGTTCGATAAGGTAACCTTGATTCATCAGTTCTTTGAGCGCACTAATAATTGTACGCGTATTCTTTATTTGATAGTCACCACCAAGCTGACCTTTGAACATTCCGGCATGGGCTGTTTCATAATAGATACCACTACCGTCTTTTAATATTTCTGCAGATAGAATTTCCTCATTATCTTCAGCATAGATAATGGGGGCATCACATTGCTGTGCAAGTGCATCGAAGATGGGACGGATTTCTGCAGAGGCTTCACCAATGACAACAGGTATGGTATCCTTAATGATACCACCTTTCTCAACCGCTATCTGTTCCACCGAAGAACCTAATATTCTAGTATGATCCAGACTGACGTTGGTAATAACAGAAAGTATAGGGTTGATGATATTGGTGCTGTCAAGTCGTCCGCCAAGACCAACCTCTACTACGGCAATGTCAATATCGCAGTCTTTGAAATAGCAGAAAGCCATTTCGGTGGCAATCTCAAAAAAAGTATTTCCCAACTGTTCGAAAAAATCCTTACCCTCTTCAACGAACTGGGATACATATTCTTGCTTGATGGGCTGCCCGTTAACGCGGATGCGCTCGCTAAAGTCGAGCAGGTGAGGTGACGTGTAAAGCCCCACTTTGTATCCGCAAATCTGTAATATGGATGCAATTGTGTGGGAAACAGAGCCTTTGCCATTGGTGCCGCCGATATGAATACATCTGAAGCTCTTGTGCGGATTTCCATAATGCTCATCAAGCTTCAGCATATTGTCAAGACTGGCCTTATAGCCTCCTTGGCCTTGGCTTTCATAGTTGGCAGTCTGGTTAAACAGCCAATCGCAGGTCTCTTCGTACGTCATATTTCTGATGGGTGATTAGTTGAAATAGTTCTTGAAACGTTGGAAAATTGTGTCCTTCGTCTGTTTGTCACCTTTGAAGTTATCGCTGTCCCCAAGTTTCTGGATGATATCCTTTTCTTCACGGCTCAGGGTCTTTGGAACATAGACGCTGATGTTGACCACCAAATCACCTTTGCCATTGCCGTAACCTTGTACGGCAGGCAGTCCTTTGCCACGCAGACGGAGTGTCTTGCCAGGTTGAGTGCCATTGTCAATTTTCACTCGGACTTTAGATCCTTCAATGGTGGGAATCTCTACTTCGCCACCAAGAGTTGCCGTGGGGAAGTCGAGCAGCAGGTTATAGATAAGGTCGTTACCGTCTCGGATAAATGTATCGTTAGGTTCTTCTTCAATGAATACCTGTATATCACCATTCACACCGTTTCTAATACCAGCATTTCCTTTTCCAGGAACATTGACGACCATACCTTCAGCAACGCCAGCTGGAATCTTAATCTCGACGACCTCCTCGCCCTTGATGACTCCGGAGCCTCCGCACTCATGGCATTTGTTTTTGATGACAGAACCTTCACCGCCGCAGGTAGGACAGATGCCCTGCGTCTGCATCATGCCGAAGATGCTCTGCGTGGTGTGACTGATGACACCCGAACCGTGACAGGTAGGACATTGCTCAGTACCGGAACCTACCTCAGCTCCTGACCCGTTACAATGTTGGCAGGGAATGTCCTTGCGAACTTTGAACTTCTTGGTAACGCCCTGGTTGATTTCCTGTAGTGTCAGCCGTACTTTCAGACGCAAATCGCTGCCACGATGCTGCTGAGGACGACGGGTGCCGCCGCCAAAGCCGCCGAAACCATGTCCACCGAAGATGTCGCCGAACATGGAGAAGATGTCATCCATATTCATGGAACTGAAACCGGCATCGCCGAAGCCTCCGGCTCCTCCAAACGGATTGTTGAAGCCAAACTGGTCATACTGTTGACGGCTCTTAGGATCGTGCAATACGTTATAGGCTTCTGCAGCCTCCTTGAACTTCTCCTCGGCTTGCTTGTCACCAGGATTGCGGTCAGGGTGGTATTTGATGGCTATCTTGCGGTACGCCTTCTTAATCTCGTCTTCTGATGCGCCTTTCTCGACGCCCAGCACCTCGTAGTAGTCTCTTTTCTGTGCCATGTGTTGTTATTGTCCAACTGCCACTTTGGCGTGGCGTATTACTTTGTCGTTTAGTTTATATCCTTTCTGCAGGCAGTCAATAACCTTGCCTTTCTTTTCGTCGCCCATTCCAGGAACCATAGCTACAGCTTCATGAACATCGGTGTCGAAATCGGCATCTTCTGTCTCGATGACGGTTACTCCCTGAGCTTCCATGGTTTTCAGCAACTTGTTGTAGATGATTTCCATACCTTCGCGCAGCACTTGCGGATCATCTGTCTTAGCGCCGTTCTCAATGGCTCGTTCCATGTCATCAACAACTGGCAAAATGGCAGTCAGCACCTTCTCACCACCATTTAATATAAGTTCAGCGCGCTCTTTGAGCGTACGTTTACGGTAGTTGTCGAACTCTGCCACCGAGCGCAGGTATTTGTCTTTCAACGAGGCAATCTCATCGAGGGCTGTGTCCAGCGGGTCTTTATCCTCTGGGACTTCTGAAGTCTCTGAGACTTCTGGGGTCTCTGCGTTTTCTGTGTTCAGGTTCTCCTCCTCTTCGATGTTAATATCTTTTTCTTCCATGATAAACAATGCTTAAATGTTTCTAATACGAAGACAGCAAAAACCGTGCCATTAAGCGTAAAGTTCGGCTTTTTTCTCTTTGATGGCTTCGTCGTAGATGTAGTCGTCGTAGGTCATCAGTTTGTCGATGGTGCCCTTCGGCGTCAGTTCGATGATGCGGTCGGCCACGGTGTTGATGAACTCATGGTCGTGCGAGGCGAACAGGATGTTGCCCTTGAATTGTATCAGGTTGTTGTTGAAGGCCTGAATCGACTCCAGGTCGAGGTGGTTGGTCGGCGTGTCGAGTATCAGGCAGTTGGCGTTCTTCAGCTGCATACGTGCTATCATGCAGCGCATCTTCTCGCCACCGCTGAGCACGTTGACATGTTTCAGCACGTCCTCCTCCTTGAACAGCATGCGGCCCAAGAACGACTTCATCGTCACCTCATTGCCCGGTCCCCATTGCGACAGCCAGTCGACGAGGTTCATTTCCGACTGGAAGAAGTTGGTGTTGTCCAGCGGCAGGTAGGCCGTCGTGATGGTGACGCCCCACTTGTAGGTGCCAGCCTCGGCCTCGCGGTTGCCGTTGATAATCTCAAAGAGAGCGGTCATGGCCTTGGGGTTGTGCGAGAGGAAGACAGTCTTCTGTCCCTTCTCGATGGTGAACGACACGTTGTCGAACAGCACCGTTCCGTCAGCGTCGACGGCCTTCAGGCCCTCTACCTCCAGAATCTGGGTGCCCGGCTCACGCTCCATCTGGAAGATGATGCCCGGATACTTACGTGTTGACGGTGTGATTTCCTCAACGTTCAGCTTCTCCAGCATCTTCTTGCGCGAGGTGGTCTGCTTCGACTTGGCCACGTTGGCCGAGAATCGGCGTATGAACTCCTCCAACTGTTTGCGTTTCTCCTCGGCCTTCATCTTCTGGTTCTGGGCCTGGCGCAGGGCCAGCTGCGACGACTCGTACCAGAACGAGTAGTTACCCGAGAATAACGTTACTTTGCCAAAGTCAATGTCAACGGTCTGGGTGCTGACGGCATCGAGGAAGTGACGGTCGTGCGAGACCACGAGCACACATTGCTCCAGGTTCGACAGGTATTCCTCTAACCACTGCACGGTGTCCAGGTCGAGATCATTGGTAGGCTCATCAAGCAACAGGTTGTCAGGATGTCCGAAGAGGGCCTTGGCCAGCATGACGCGCACCTTCTCGTTGTTCGATATGTCGCTCATTTGTTTGTAGTGCTGCCCCTCCTGTACGCCCAGGTTCTGCAGCAACTGTGCGGCCTCGCTCTCGGCCTCGTAGCCGTTCATCTCAGCAAAGGCCATCTCCAGTTCGGCGGCGCGGTTGCCGTCCTCCTCGGTCATCTCGGGTTTCGAGTAGAGTGCCTCGCGCTCCTTCATGTTGTCCCACATGGGCTTGTGACCCATCAGCACGGTGTCCATCACCGTGTATTCATCATATTTGAAGTGGTCCTGTTCCAGTACCGACAGGCGCTCGCCCGGCTGCATCTCGACCGTTCCCTTGTTGGGTTCCAGCTCACCGCTGATAGCGCGTAGCAGCGTAGACTTTCCTGCGCCGTTGGCACCGATGATTCCATAAATGTTTCCACTTGTAAACTTCAGGTTCACGTCCTTGTACAGAACCTTCTTTCCGAATTGAATAGCCAGATTTGTGACTGTAATCATGTCTTCTCCTTATACCTTATTATATTAATTTGGGTGCAAAGGTACAAAATAATTATGAATTACGCGTATTAATTATGAATTATTTCGTAACTTTGCAACCGTTATGAGAATAAATACAAACATAGGTACACAGGGCGATTACAGTCATTACACCGTTGAGGAGGCTGCTCCTTTATTGGAGTGGCTGCTCAAAAACGTATCGCAGAGTCGTTCTAAGATTAAGGCTACGCTACAGGGACGCGGAGTTAAGGTTGATGGCAAGACCATCTCCCAGTTTGACTTTCCCCTGCAGCCTGGCATGAAGATTGCCGTGTCGAATACAAAGCGCAATCAGCAGGGGTTCAAGAGCCGTTATGTCAAGATTGTCTATGAAGACCGCTGGTTGATTGTTATAGAGAAAGCCGTCGGCATTCTCTCGATGGCAGCTGGCCACTCGACGCTGAACGTGAAATCAGTACTTGACGACTATTTCAAGAAGTCGCGCCAGAAGTGCAATGCCCACGTTGTCCACCGGCTCGATCGTGATACCAGCGGGCTGATGGTCTACGCCAAGGATATAGAGACGGAGCAGATTCTGGAAAACAACTGGCACGACATTGTCTACGACCGTCGCTATGTGGCTGTGGTCAGTGGTGAGATGGAGGACGACGAAGGCACTATTGCTAATTGGCTGAAAGACAACAAGGCATACATTACCTATTCGTCACCTACGGACAATGGTGGCAAGTATGCCATTACCCACTTCCATGTTCTGGACCGTACGGCAGACCACTCATTGGTGGAATTCAAGTTGGAGACGGGACGCAAGAACCAGATCCGCGTCCACTCGGCCGACATGGGACATCCCGTCTGCGGCGACATGAAGTACGGCAATGGCGACGACCCGCTGCACCGCCTCTGTCTGCATGCCTGGCTACTCTGCTTTACGCATCCCGTGACGGGGCAGCCCATGGAGTTTGAAACCCCTATCCCCGTAGCATTCCGTAAAATGTTCAAATAATTAGCGTATGGAGAATATTGGCTATTACATATTCCTGTTGGTCGCCATTATCGTGGCCTTCCTTATTATTAAAAAGGTGACGACGTGCGTCCTGAAGTCCGTCGTACTGATTGTACTGGTTATTGTGCTGGCAGCTGTCTATTTCTTGTACTACAGATGACCGGCGAATATCAGATACGGGTGCTGCCACAGGTGGCTGCCAACGAGCAGAACCTGAAGGCGTGGCTAGCTGACGAGTATGGCTTCGATGTCCGTACTTGTACGGCGGTGCGTATATTGAAGCGCAGCATTGATGCCCGTCAGCGTACCATCTTCGTCAACCTGAAGGTGCGTGTCTATATCAACGAACAGCCTGCCGACGATGCCTACCAGCATGTGGAGTATGGCGATGTCTCTGATCGTCCACAGGTCATTGTGGTCGGAGCAGGACCAGGTGGACTCTTTGCGGCATTACGACTCATCGAGTTAGGTCTTCGTCCCGTCGTATTGGAACGTGGAAAGAATGTCCATGACCGCAAACGTGATTTGGCTGAGATTTCGCGTACGCAGCATGTCGATGCCGAGAGCAACTACTGTTTCGGCGAGGGTGGGGCAGGAGCCTACTCTGACGGCAAACTCTACACCCGTTCGAAGAAGCGTGGCAACATCGACAAGATACTGAACGTCTTCTGCCAACATGGTGCCTCAACGGCTATCCTGGCCGATGCCCATCCGCACATCGGCACCGACCGTCTGCCTAAGGTCATCGAGAATATGCGCAATACCATCATCCGTTGTGGTGGCGAGGTACACTTCCAAACGAAGATGACGGGACTGATACTCGATGACGACAGGGTTATCGGCTGTATGGCCGATAAAGAATATCGGGGGCCGGTCATTCTTGCTACCGGCCATAGTGCCCGCGACGTCTATCGCTATCTGGCTGAAACCAAGATTGAAATCGAGGCCAAGGGCATTGCCGTGGGTGTCCGTTTGGAGCATCCCTCGCAGTTGATAGACCAGATACAGTATCACTCGCGTCAGGGACGTGGCAAGTACCTGCCTGCCGCCGAGTATTCCTTTGTTACGCAGGTCGACGGTCGAGGCGTCTATTCGTTCTGTATGTGCCCTGGTGGTTTCGTCATTCCTGCCGCTACCGATAAGGAACAGATTGTCGTCAACGGTATGAGTCCTGCCAATCGCGGTACGGCGTGGTCTAACAGCGGAATGGTCGTGGAAACCCGTCCTGAAGATGTTGAGGGCGACGACGTGCTGCGTGTGATGCGCTTCCAGGAGAAACTGGAACGGATGTGTTGGCAACAGGGAAATATGAAACAGACGGCGCCCTCGCAGCGCATGGCTGACTTCGTCAACAACCGTCTTAGTTACGACTTGCCCAAGTCGAGCTATGCTCCTGGGTTGATTTCGTCTCCGTTGCACTTCTGGCTGCCTCCGATGATTGGTCACCGTCTGCAGGAAGGTTTCAAGACCTTCGGCCGTCAGGCTCACGGATTTCTGACCAACGAGGCGGTATTGATAGCCGTCGAGACACGTACCAGTAGTCCAGTCCGTATTCTTCGTGATGCGACCACCCTGCAGCATGTCCGCCTTCGTGGTCTCTTCCCTTGTGGCGAGGGTGCCGGCTATGCCGGGGGTATCGTGTCGGCAGGCGTTGATGGTGAACGCTGTGCCGAGATGTGTGCGGCCTATCTTTCCACTTCGACGAAGTCAGAATAAAAAAGTTGGCAGTTTTCTTGGTCAATTGGAAATTATTTGCTATCTTTGCCAACAAAGATACTAACCTTTAAAACATAACGCTATGAACAAGGAGGATAAATATGTAATAACTATCAGTCGTCAGTTCGGAACTGGTGGTCATGAGATTGGTGCAGAGTTGGCACGTCGCTTAGGTGTCAAGCTGTTAGACAAGCAGATTTTGAACGAGGTAGCACGGCGTATTAGTGCCGTTGAAGATGCTGTGGAGAAGATTGAGTCGCGCAATCCTTTGTGGCGTGATGACTTCACCAACTTCTACCGTACTTACATGTCGAGTGCAGAGTACAACGGTGCAGAGCACGACCAGACGAGTCATGAACTGTTCAGGGCGCAGGCAGAGGCTATCCGTCAGATTGCCAGCGAGGAGTCGTGTATCATCATCGGCCGTTGTGGATTCGATATTTTCAGGGATCATCCCAATGCCTTGAAGATTTTCATCCATTCTCCACTTGACTGTCGTAAGCGCCGCATTGCCGAGAAGTATGACCTCAGCGAGCAGGATGCCGCTGCCATGATTGTCGACAACGACTACAGCCGTGAGCTCTACACCAAGACGTTCACGGGCAGCGACTGGACTGACGCCCGCAACTATGACATTTCGCTCGATGTGCGGAAGTTCGGTGTCAACGGTGCTGTTGACTTCCTGATGAAGGCGATAGAAGGCTAAGGTATAGCTGTTCGTACTGGCGGGCTACCTTCAGGTAGTCGTGATGCCGCTTGACGTATTCCCGGCTTTGTTGTTTCAGCATGGGAATACGTTCGGGGTGCAGAATTAACTGCTCCAATTCTTGATAGACACTTTCATAGGTGGGCTGCAGATTGATGATGGGTCGCAGTTCGTCCTCACCCAGTATCTCATAGTTCTCAGGCTCACCTCCGCCGATACAGATGATACCTTTTGACATCGCTAATAGCGGATTCATCGACGGGGTATATGCATACAGCTGATCGAGAATGGCATCAGAACCTTCCATCATCTGTTGGTATTCTTCAAAGGGTACGCCCTCCGCAATGTTCAGTCTCATGCGGTAGGCGTATTTCGTATGCAGGTCCTTGGCCGCCTGCAGCATGATGTCTGTCCCCTTATAGGCTGACCGTCCGCGACTGATACCGATGAATACGGATACCTTCGACGCCTTGCAGCGTTCCGTGCTGTACGTCTCGGGCAGCTTGATGGGGAAGGGGATGAACTGTGTCTTCTCAGGGAAGTGTGGTCGGTAGCATACGTCGTACTCGTAGAGTCCTGTGACGATGGCGTCCGCATCTTGGGCTATCTTTTTGTTCAGCGTTTCCTTTGCGGTGCCGAGCCAGTCGTGCTGTTCCCTTACTGCCGCTTCATCTGTGCGTACCTGGTCGCCGAAGTTGAAGTCGCTGTAGCGCAGGGGCTTTTCCACGGTACAGGTATGTACCCAGTACCAGTCCATGCCGAAGGCACCCAGCACCACCTTCTTGTTGTGTCGTCTCAGGTAGTCGTAAAACCAGAACAGCCGTTCGGCCTTCAGTTCAAAGAATACGGGATTGATGAGTTGTACGATGTCGTAGCCGCGCATCCGTGGCAGCAGGCAGTAGAGGCGCATCAGCAGCCGAAGTCCGGCCAGCGGTCCCTGTGGACGGCTGACGTCGATGTCGCGCGGATAGTCCTTCCAGAAGTCACCGTTGCTGACAACAGTCACCTTGTGCCCCCGCTGCCGTAGTCCGTCAGCCAGCGTGGCGTGGACGTTGCTGTATTCACCTATCAACAATATCTTCATCGTTCCTTGTTCATTAGGGGTAGGACGTTCATCAGCAGCGTCAATCCCACGCTGCTATTGGTGAGCTGGCGGAACCATTTGTACTTCGTCGTGTAGTCGCGGTCGGGCAGGGGGAATAGTCCTTTGCGTCGCAGCTCGTTCAGTTTGCGGTCCAAGTAGTGCCGGTTCCGAGTCTGTATGATGATGTTGTAGATGTAGTCCATCGTCAGCTGGGCCACGCGTCGGATGAGTGCCAGCCGTTCGTTGTTGGGTAGCGTGTCGACCATTGAGCTTAGTTTATCAATGACCGTCAGGCTGTCATTCAGTCGCTTGATGACCTTCCGCTTGTCAGTCTCAGTAGTGATGGAGTGGGGACGACGGCGGTAATAATAGGCCGGAGTGCTGGTCGATGCCACCGTTTCAGCCCTGAGCAGCAGCTGAGGTGTGAACTCCTCGTCCTCATGGTAGATACCGGGCGTAAAGCGCAGGCTCCCCAGCATGTCACGCTTGAACAGATAGCCGCAGGCCGAAGCATGCAGGTTATGCTTCATCAGGTATTCAGCGCCGCTCTTCAGGTCTTTCGAGCTGCAGTCGTTCATCTCCCCTTCGTTGGTGTCATCATCGGTCAGGTCAAACATCACGATGTCAGGTTGTTGCTGACGCACGATGTCGAGACAATGATTATATGGCGCTTTCAGCAGCCAGTCGTCGGCATCGACGAACTGTAGGTACTGTCCGTGACTCATTTGTATTCCCAGGTTGCGGGCGCTGCTGAGTCCTTCGTTCAGTTGTCGGACGTAGATGATGTCGTCCAGGTAGTCGTCAAGCTCGCCGAGGGGACTCTTCGGTGAACCGTCATCGACGACGATAATCTCACGCTCGTTCCTGGTCAGCGACAATGCCGTCAGGCTGTCAAGACATTGACGGAGCATCGTCACGGGCAGGTCGTAGTAGGCAACGATGAACGTCACTAACGGCAGGGCTTCCTGACCTTGTGTATGATTTTGCTGATATTGCATATTCCTTTGATTCCGAACATATTAAGTGCGACTGCTTTCAGCGTCTGACGAACCGTCCCCGCAGGTCTTACGTACTTTGGCTCCAACCGTGGTTCGTCGCCCGTCAGCTCACACACGTCTATCTGAATGTTCACCAGTTTCAGGTAGTAGCGGTCGTCCATGGGCATCTGGGCAGTCAGGTGCGCATCCAGCAGTTGGCGCAGTTCATTACCCTGGGCGGTGCTGGTGATGCCCTTGGCGTTCCAGCAGTAGTAGTAGCAGCCGGCACTGGTGGTTGCCACACGGCGCACTTTCCTCAACAGGCGGGGCAGGGTATAGGCATCCTCAAACACCCGTCCGACGGGAAACCTGACGTCGTCGAACAGTCGGCGGCGATACACCTTGTTGCAGGCGTAGGTATGGTCGTAGGCCTGACCGTCGAGCCAGTAGTCGGCGATGTCATCGTAGGTGGTGTCCGTCAGCTGCAGCAGCGACTGGTGGGGTGCTCCGTAGAACCGCCAGATGGGGTATTCTATCAGGTCGATGCCGTCATCCAGTCGGCTCATGACGGCCTCCAACGTGCCTTCGCCGATGTAGTCGTCGCTGTCGATGAAGGTGATGTAGTCGCCTTGTGACAGCTCGATGCCCGTGTTGCGGGCGGCGCTGAGTCCGCCGTTCTGCTGGTGTACAACCTTGATGCGCGGGTCTTTCCCTGCCCACTCGTCACACAACTGCGGGCTGCGGTCGGTCGAACCGTCGTCCACGAGGATGACTTCGTAGTCGGCAAACGACTGCTCCACCACGCTCTTCAGGCAGCGGTCGAGTGTGCTTTCCACACCGTAGACAGGTATGACGATACTTAGTTTCACGCCACAAAAGTACGAAATTATTTGCAATTTCGTAATAAAATGTGTATTTTTGCGTTCAATTTAAGGAAAATGAAGGAAGAAAGCAGCGAAAACTACAGTCATGTGCTGAAATACACGGGCGTTTTTGGCGGCGTACAGGGACTGAACATCATCGTCAGCCTTGTGCGCAACAAGCTGATTGCCGTGCTGCTGGGCCCTGAGGGCATGGGACTGGCCTCACTCTTCAACTCCACCGTCAACTTCGTGTCGCAGGCCACCAACTTCGGCATCTCCTTTTCAGCCGTCAAGCATATCTCCGAGCTCTACGACCGTGGCGACGATGCTGCCCTCAGCCATTTCATCAAGGTGGTGCGCGCCTGGTCGCTGCTGACGGCGCTGCTCGGCATGTTGGTCTGCATCGTGGCGGGACCGCTGCTCAGCAACTACACCTTTGCCTGGGGCGACCACACGCTGCACTTCGTCCTGCTGGCACCTGCCGTCGCGCTGATAGCCATCACGGGCGGCGAGACGGCCGTCCTGAAGGGTACCCGCCAGCTGCGCTCGCTGGCCGTCGTCCAGATCTATGCCGTACTCTCGGCGCTGGTCATCTCTATACCTATTTATTATATATTCGGCCAGGCGGGCATCGTGCCTGTCATCGTGCTCATGGCCTTGGTCACCATGCTGCTGACCGTGCGCCACTCCTACCGTCTGTTCCCTATGCGCCTCCGTGGTGAGAAGGGACTCCTGGGCGAGGGTATGGCGATGGTACGTCTGGGCGTGGCCTTCCTCATTGCGGGTATCATGGGAAGCGGAGCCGAGATGCTGATACGATCGTTCCTCAACGTCAGCGGCGGCGACCTCGACGTAGTGGGACTCTACAACGCAGGCTTCATGCTGACCATCACCTACGCCGGAATGGTATTCTCGGCTATGGAGACTGACTATTTCCCGCGGCTGTCGGCGGTGAATGGTGATGTCGCTGCCACCAACCTCACCGTCAACCGTCAGATAGAGGTGTCGCTGCTTATCGTCTCACCCATGCTTGCCGCCCTAATCATCGCCCTTCCCGTGCTGATTCCGCTGCTCTTCTCGGCCAAGTTCCTGCCTATGGTGGGCATGGCTCAGGTCGCCGTCTTCTCCATGTATGTCAAGGCCGTCTCGCTACCCGTCTCCTACGTAACGCTGGCCAAGGGCGACTCCGTGGGCTACATGGTGCTCGAGGCCGTCTACGACGTGGTGCTCGTGCTCCTCATCGTCTTCGGCTATCGTCATTGGGGACTCCTTGGCACGGGTGTCGCCCTGTCGCTCAGCTATCTGTTCGACCTGCTGCTGGTAGGTGCCTACGCCTACCTGCGTTTCCATTACCGCCTTTCCACGCTCGTGCTTCAGTATGCGGCCATCCAGTTCTCATTAGGCGTGGCGGTCTACATCGTCACGCTCATCGACAATCCGCTGATATATTGGTCGTTAGGACTGCTGCTCTGTTTGGTCAGCCTGCTCATCTCCGTCTATATCCTTCATCAGAAGACCTCCCTCTGGGCATCGCTCACGAAAAAGTTGAAAGACCGTTTCCATCGTCATGCCTAAAGTCACCGTCCTCATAGCCGTCTACAATGCCGAGGCCTTCCTGCCGGAGTGTCTCGACTCGCTGCTGGCGCAGACCCTTCCTGACTTCCAGGCCGTCTGTGTCGATGATGCCTCTACCGATGCCTCCCTGTCGATACTCCGCGACTATGCCGCCCGCGACCCACGCTTCGAGGTCATCCCCCTGACTGAGAACCAAGGGCAGGCACACGCCCGCAACGTCGGACTGCAGCAGGCCCGTGGCGAGGTTGTCTGCATGCTCGATGCCGACGACTGGCTGTCAGCCGATGCCCTCGAGCGTCTTTACCAGGCCTTCGACGACGATACAGACAGCGTACTCTTCGACGTCGTCAGCGTCTATCCCGACCGTGAGGAACCTTACCCCATGCCCTCGTTCCAGCGTCTGGACGGGCACGAGGCTTTCCGTCTCAGCCTGACGTGGCAGATTCACGGACTCTACGGCGTACGGGCAGACATCCACCGCCGTTATCCCTACGACGAGACCTGCCGCGCCTATAGCGACGACAACACCACCCGCCTGCACTATCTTGCCTCCCGTCAGGTACGCTGTTGTGCGGGTATCTACTATTACCGCCAGCACCCCGCCTCGGTCACCCATCAGGTGTCCGTCTGCCGCTTCGACTATCTCCGTGCCAACGAGAGCATGCGCCGCCAGATGCTCAGTCTGGGGGTGGGGCAGGACCTGCTCGCCCTCTACGAGAACCACCGCTGGCTCAACCTCGTCGGCGTTTACATGTTTTACCACGTCCACGGCCGCGAACTGTCGCCCGCCGACCGTCAATACGGTCTGCAGCTGCTCCACCATACATGGGCCACCATCGACCGCCTCGCCCTGGAACCGGCTACCATCTCTAAGTTTGGCTACCGTCCCTGCGCCACCTTCCGCCTCTTCCGTCTTCAGGAGTGGCTCTACTTCACCCTCCGCGGCTTATTAGGACGTAACTATTAGTTTGCTGACCCCAACAGCTAAGAATTATATGGTTGATAACTATGAAAAAAGGAAGAACACTTTACCTCCCGATTCATTAGTGTCCCGTTAAATGGGACACTTATAATATAACGTGAGTTCGACGAAAATAGTTACAAAATAAACATTTGATTATTGGATAATTAGCGATATTTTTAGTAACTTTGTAGTGACCAAACCACAAATGCTCACTAAAAGATATCGCTAATGTTTACGGAGGACAAAATTACTGAAATTTTCTGTATGGCAGATGATTTTTGCAAATTTTATGATGCAATGATGGCATAATATACCATTAAAGAGGCAAAAAACCGAGATTACCATCGTGACGGGACACTTTCGAAGGCGGAAGTCATGGTGATAATAATCCTGTTTCATGGTTCGGGCTACCGTTGCCTGAAGCATTTCTATCTGGAGCATGTCACCAACCATCTCCGACACCTGTTCCCTGAACTGGTATCCTATAACCGCTTTGTGGAACTTGAGAGGGAAGTTGCTGTTCCCCTGGCACTTTTCATCAAGACAAATGCACGGGCATCAGCTTTGTTGACAGTACGCCGCTCAGGGTCTGCAAGAATCAGCGTATCCATATTCATAGGACGTTCAAGGGTATAGCCCAAAGGGGAATGTGCTCGATGGGCTGGTTCTTCGGATTCAAGCTGCACCTCATCTGCAATGAGAAGGGAGAAGTGCTCAACTTCATGATTACTCCTGGCGATGTCGATGACCGCAAGCCGCTTGAGTACAAGGCCTTCGTAGAATTCCTGTATGGCAAGCTCGTTGGAGACAAAGGATATATTGGCAAGGAACTCTTCCAACGCCTCTTCGTTGACGGCATACAGTTGATAACAAAACTCAAAAGCAACATGAAAGGTGCACTGATGAGTATGTCGGACAGGCTACTGACCAGAAAGAGATTAATCATAGAGACCGTCAATGACGAGCTGAAGAACATCGCCCAAGTCGAACATTCCAGGCACAGATCGTTTGACAGCTTCATGGTTAACCTGCTTGGCGCCTTGGCTGCATACTGCTTCTTCCCCACAAAAACATGCATTTCATGCGAAAGGACTTGGGACAACCAATTAGCATTATTCTAAATTCATCGAACTCACATTATATATAGCGTGAATTCGATGAAAATGGAAAAAAAATATCATCTGAATATCGGCGACATTAGGTGTATTCTCACTGTGTCTCACGATAGCACCTGAAGAAACGGTCAAGACCCCCTAAAATCGATCCCTAAATAGGCTCGGGGTGGAAAAATGCAAAAATAGCTAAAATAGCTTGGAATAACAAAGAGCAATTAAGAACGCTTAACACAACAAAAGCCCTCAAAATGAGGACTTTTGTAATAATTTGTCCAAATTAAT
>Ga0310696_10005615_pt1 | contig 15085 bp, 29 predicted proteins | sample AusTroGonzalo_MG_4_FD_203885 | JGI IMG/M metagenome (GOLD analysis project Ga0310696, IMG submission 203885) | Bovine rumen microbial communities from tropical cattle in Woodstock, Queensland, Australia - Gonzalo_02 (v2) (version 2) | ecosystem: Host-associated > Mammals > Digestive system >...
GGTATTCAATAGCCTCTGCGTACATTTTTTCTTGTTGCAAACATTTCTCTTTATTTTTCTTGGTTGCGGTTGCGTATGTTTTAATATCAAAAATAGCCTTCTCTTCAAACTTTTCGTTCTCAGTAGTATAAATCCTTAAGAACTCATAAAACTCATCTGTATAGCCCTTTAAATCGTGTTTTAGATAGTCTTCTATTTCTTTATGAATTAACTTTCCTCTAAGTCGAGCGTGTTCTAGTATGTCTTCAGGTATTCCTACATAAGTTCCATCATCTAATAATTGCGTAACACTTGGTATTATTTCTCCATTAAATCGGTATGTATGCCAATCTTCTGAGTAAGTACAGGTGGATTCAAAGTCTTCTATTCCAGTTATAATATCCACCGTACCTCCAAACTTATTAGTGTTTACTATCTTTTCACTTAGTACCATTAGTCTTTCTCTCTATTACTTGTTCAGCTACGCTTGATGACATATCTTCTATTTTGTCTAATTTGTAATAGTTAAGCATAGCAGGAATATCATCAACTAATTCTTTTAATTTCTCGATTTGTTCTTTAGTGATTCTATCTTTTACATATCCATTAGTTGGACTAGCATCTTTATCAGGATCGTCTCCTGTTGCTACTTTATAAGCCTTTAATAAGGAATATTTATCACTATAAGTCATAGCCTTTCCTGGTGCTTTATCTCCTGTATCAATTCCATCTCCGTAAGAAATCATTGTTACTTTCTCTTCAGGATTATCTATATTCACAAACTCATAAGTTGTTTCGATTCTCATATATAAACTTTTTACTAAACCATAATTTGTTTCTTTCTCTAAAATTGAATTGTCGATTATTCTTCTCTCTTTTGGGTAAGAATAAACTCTATATTTTTCTTCTAGTGGTTTAATAGCATCTAAAACATCTTTTTCTTGCACCGCTTTATACGCTTTTCCTTTTCCTAAATCTACGTTTAGGTTTTTAGCAACTATTCCTAATTCGTTAGTTATTGCAGACATCTTTTCATATAAGTTCATTTTGTTTTCCATTATTTCTCCTCCATATCTAATGTGATTACATTTAATTCTTTTAGAAATTCATATATTTTCTCTTTTACTTCTTTTTTGTTGAAACAATTTACTTCGATAGTCATTTCTAGGCTTATTAGTTCTTTATCCTCTATCATTGTCTTTCTCCAATCTATATCTTTTATATCTTATTTTTCTTCCTACTCTATTTGTTCCGTTTATCCATTGGTCAGTTATGTTATAGTTTTCATTTCTTAGTTCCATTATGTAGTGTTGAGGATCCATTATCCCTAATTGCATCACACTTTCTAAAGTAGTTATTGTGCCGTGTTTTTCAAGATACTGTAACAACCTATCTTTTTGATTCATACAATTTCTCCAATTCTTTTTTCTTTTCTATACATTCTCTTCTAGTTCCTTTGAATATTCCTTCAAAGTTCCATCCGTGTTCTGTCGAACTTTCTAATACTACTATGTGTGTGTTTTCTTCTTCAGGATATTTACTCTTCTCTACTCTAAAATTTACTTTTCTTTCCATTTTTACAACTCCACTTCTATTTCTTCTTCTTCTAAATCTTCAAGTTCTCCCATATTTGCTTTTATATAACTTTCGATAAAATCTTTATCCCAATCCTTTGGTACTTCTATCATTCCTCTATATGTTACTGTTATTCTATATTCAACTTCTTTTTCTTCAATTTCTGGTGGTTCAGGATAACTTCCTGCCCCTAGTCCTTTAGTCTCCATTTATTAACCTCTCCATTATTTTTATTTTTTTTAGATCATCTTCCGTTTTGTATGGTATCCCCTTATAACAAGGAATATCTCTTTCAAAACAAGCCTTTAATATATAACTCGGTACTATATCTTCTAAAATCGCTACATCTTTCCGTACACTAAATAATAACTTCATTTTTCCGTAAACTTTGCTAAACAGCTCATCCGTAGGAAGTTCCACCTCATATATCCCATCCTGTTTCCCTTCCTTTTTTAAAGATGGATAAAAATCAAACAATAAATATTTATAATTCTTAGTAAAGTATTTTCTTAATACTTTTTCTTTCTTTCTAAATTCGTTCTCATCAAGATAAGTTATGATTGCCATTTTTATTCCTCCAATTCTAATGTTTTGTCTTCCACCTTTCCTTGAGCGATTTCTAATAACAACTTTGTATCCCATATTCCAGTTGAATCTCTATACTTTCCGATTTCTTCATCCCATTCGGCGTAGTCTTTTATCTCTCTATCACTTAGAGTTCCTTTTCCGTAATTGACTACTATTGGTTTATGTTCCTCAATAGCGACCTTCAACTCTTCTAATGAATTCTTTGTCTTCTTCACTAAGTTCATCCTCCTCTTTAATATCTTTTTCAAACCAAGTTGGTGTCGGTTTCTCTATTCTTTTTTGATTTTTTAATTTATCAAATATAATTCCTTGATAGTTGTTGCTCATACAAGTATCAATTAAATCTATTACTTGTTGCTCTCCGTACTCATTAACATTGTTTTCGATTTGTTTAAGTAGTTTTTTAAATCCTATTTCTGTATAAGGTTTATCTTTTCTTTCTTTTTTGTACTCTAACCATTCTTCAATCTTCTCCCTTAACAATCCCTTATCTTTTAAATAAGAAATATTAGAAATAAGAAATAAGAAATTATTATTTGTTTTCTTTTCGGTTTTAATTCGGTTTTTTGTCGGTTTTGTTTCGGTTTTTTCTTTCTTAGGTCTTCCACCTCTTCCAGCATTGTTTTTGCTTGTATCTAAAGGCATTTTTAAGTTTATCCATATACCTTTTTTTAAATCACTAAAATCAGGCTCATTATCATCAAACATATAATTAAAAATTGCATCATATAATTCAAGCCTATCCTCTTTAGGAAGATATTTGATTAACTCATAGTAGTTTCTATAAAATGAAAAACTTTTAATATCATTCATTTCTTCCTCCTTATTTTTGTGTTATAATTAAGTTGAGAAACTTTATGTCGGGGTTTCTCTTTTTATTGTTCTTTTTTAAATAGTTCATAAAAGTCTTTGCCGTAATGTTCACAAATCTTTTCGATCTCTCCAATAGTCCATTGGGTTTTCCCAGATAATCTTCCTGTGATAGAACCATTAGTTATCCCAAGTAGTTTTGCTAAGTCTTTTCGATACTCTCCGTGTCTAGCCATCTCTACAACTAATTCAGGATATACAACTTTCTTCATAATCCTCCTTTCCGAATAACAAAAAACACCTAAGACTTTTGTGTCCTAAGTGTTCCAACTTCTTGAAATTGATATTATGTTAACTTCTTAAGACACAAAATTAAGTCGTAATCTTGTTACCCTTACAATTAACATTATACTCTTCTATTTTAATTAGTCAACACATATTTTAATTTTTTTATCGTTCTTTTATTTCGTTGCTTTTTTGAAAATCAAGAAGCTGATGCATTTCCTATACACCTATTAGCATTTTAAAGAAATTAATTAGCAATACTGCTATAAAATAATACATAAACTTTTTAAATTCATTTATACATACCTCTTTATTGTGAGCCTTTTTAACTGAATTTTGTTTCGTTTTATACATTATTTTATTAAATTCACTTTCTGGATAATATTGATTATTATATTCATATTCAATATTCAATACTTTCCAGCCCATAGATGTCGTATCTCCAATCTTATAAGGTAATACTGTATTCCTTGTTCTTTGGATAATACAACCATCTCTTTTCTGGTATGTGATTTGCAACACTTCTCCTCCACCTCCCTGATAGGGGAGTATATTATCATAGTTTGTTCGATATTTCAAGAACAAATTATAAATGATATAATATAAGCGAGGAGGTAATATGAGGTCAAAAAGAACTATAGCCTGTGATATTCCTCAACAAGTAAAGCATAAAGTATGGGAAAGAGACAGACACCACTGTATTATTTGTGGTAGTCCTTATGCTATGCCTAACGCCCATTATATAGCACGTTCTCACGGTGGTTTAGGTATAGAAGAAAACATAGTTACATTATGTTATAAATGCCATAATAACTACGATAACGGAAGATCTAAAGAAGAAGCCGATTGTATTAGAGAAAAAATAGAGTACTACTTAAAAAAACATTATCCTAATTGGAATAAAGAATCATTAGTATATAAAAAGAGACCATAGAGTCTCTTATTTTATTTTCCAAGCACAACGCATTATTCTATCACTAGGATTAAATGTATCATATATTACTCCGTCTATTATAGAAGTTATATGTCCTTCCATAGTTACGGCATACTTACCTAAGGGGTATTCCTTTGCAAATTCTCCTACTCTTTTAGAATAATGGCACTCTCTTGGATATCTTTCGTCTAAATAGTCCTCAACAAATTCAACATTATCAGTCATATATCCCTCTAATGAAGAATAATATGCTAATTCTCTATATGTATCATCCCAATCTTTATTAGTTAATAAACTAAGACTTCTGATAACACAATCCTCAATATGTCTATCGTGAGGATTCATATTATAATACTTATACATTACATCTCACTTATTTTCATAAAATGTCTGCGAACTATTTCTTGTTCTTCAGGAGAAGATGCTTCTTCTTTTATAGTTTTAGCAAATTTTACTAAAGCATGAAGCATATATTCTAGTTCTTTTAAGCCGTCTTCTTTAGCACCATAATTACCACGATTATATTCTCCCCTAGCCTCTTCATAGGCTTCATAAGAACCTCTCATACCATCCATATACTTTCCAGCTCTATAACGTGAATCTACTCCTCTACGACCATATTCGTTGTATTCTCTATAGTCTCCATAATTTCCATAATTGTTATTCATACACTCTACCTCCTTTAAATCTTTATAAATATCTACTACTTTTCCTAAATAGTCTATATCTACAGAGTCTAATTCTTTAACATTATCAATATAATTTTTAACTTTTTCTATCATTTTCTCTCCTTTCTAGGAGTTCTATAATTCTCTCATTTTGTTCTATTATTTTTTTTAAATATACTTCGTCTTGTGTTTGCAATTCATTCATTAAATCACTATTATTATAGTCTTTTAATAAAATCATAAGACTATACATTTGCAATATAAATGATGCACTATCTACATTATTAAGCATATCTCTTTATATAGATATTTGCGTTCTTTATAATTGGAATCTCAGTATCAGTTGTTGTTCCATCATAAGTAATACTTGGCAGACTTCTTACTGTGATTGATACGCTTCCCCTACCACATACTCTTACATATTTTGTAGAAGATAAATTAGTATATACTCCAACAGTTACAGGAGTATCCATTTCGCTTCCTGCTAATTGAGTTCCATCAGCAAAGATAGCTAATGCCACGTTACCTGCTGTTGCTGACGTTACATTTGCATTGAATCCAATTTCGTAAATACCTCCTGCTACTATATTAAAAGTAGCACTTCCTTCATTGTGATTTAACCATCCACTAAAGCAATTAGCACTTGCTGTTCTTAAATCAGTATCAGCAAAAGTTATTGCAGAAGTGTTTGATGCTAAAACTAATTCTTGTTCTTGTACACTTTCTATCATATTTGCTCTCCTTTCGAAAAAATAAGTACATTTTTTCACAATATTTTGTGGTTTTTTGCAGTTTTTTTGCAAATTTTAACAAAATTTTTGGTTTTTTTGTGTTTATTCTGTGTAATTACACCTAATTAAAAGAGAATAAGACTTGCCTATTCTCTATGGATATATACATACCCTTTAGCAAGTTCTCGCTTGAGATTGTCCTAAGACATTATGCTATACAATTGTGTTACCATAGAAACCATTTCCATAAGTATATAATCCTGTGTATGGACTAGATACTGGATATGCTGGAATTGGATATGGTCTTACTTGGTTTACTATAGAAGTTCCTATACCATTAGCAGTAATAGTATTCTTTAAATCGTTTACTTGACTTCTTAAATCATCAATAGTGTTTTGATTCATAGCATCTAAGATTTTTTGAGTATTCTCAATACCTTGAGCTCTTAAATCACAGCAACAACTATCCATCTTTGCTTGATTATTTAAAGCAGTAGTTAATAAATTAGTATTTAATTCATTAGTTTGAGTTAAGATGTCTCTTTGAATACTATTAGAACTTCCTAGAATAGAGTTTTGTAATCCCATGTTTCCAGTTAAAATATCACTTCTTACTCCACAAAGATTAGTGTTTAAATCTCCAAAACCACTAGAAATTAAATTATTAGTGTTTTGGAATCCATTATTTACGTCTCTTTGAGTAAATTCACTAGAAATGTAATCAGTAGTTGCTAAGTTATTGAATCCACCACCGAATCCATTACCCCATCCGTTATTTCCAAACATTAAGGCTAACAATACAACAATCCAGATACCATCTCCACCGAAGAATCCATTTCCACCATTAATTGGCATTGTAGGTACTATTCCTGTATTCCCGTTCATAATATCCTCCTTTCTTAATTTATATCCACATTAAATGTCGATACCTTTTATTTGCTCATCAGTTATTCCAAAACTTTTTAAATATTCTTTAAATTGAGTCTTTTGTTCTGGACTATAATTACCTGTTATTTGTTTAAGTAATTCTTGAGGATCTTCTTTTTTTTCCATCATTGATTGGACTTTTTGAAACACTTGAGGGTTTTTAGCCTTCACTTGATTCATTAGCAGATTCATTATTTGATTTTGCATTTGATTTCAACTCCTCTATTTGAGCCATTAAAAGCTCGATTTTAAGGTCTTTTTCATCCTTCTTGATAATTTCCTTTAACTCGTATGTTTTTATGTCTCCTGAGGTGTATTTAAGCCATAATACAGTCATATCTTTACTAAAGAAAGGTGTATCAGTTGCGATTATCTCTTTTTGTACTTGTTCTATTGAATCGGCTTGCTTTAAACCAACACTAGGAGCAAGTTGAAAGTTTTGAGTTAGATTAGTAGGTTGAGATATTTGCTGTTTCATCCTCTCTAGTTCTGCTATTTGGCTATTTATCCTATCCATACTAGCCTGTGGGCTATAATATCCGTTATACATAATTCCCTCCTAAAATATGAAAAGAGACAACTTTATAAACCTTTCAAGACGTGTTTTAAACGAATTTAATTGGTCGTTGTCTCCTTTCTAGATACATTTTCCCATACTTTAAGAGTGTAAAAATGCCTATATAGTGCCAAAAAAAGGCCAAAAAAAAGAGAGAGTCAAATGACTCTCTTTATCTTACGTTTTAATTCCTTTATTCTTCTATTAGTAGTTCTCTCACTTATATTAAGTTCCATACTTATTTGAGTTATAGAGTATCGTTTTATCTTCATTTCTAGGATTTTAGACATTTCTTCATTTAGCATAAGTTTTTCTTTAAGTTCCTCATACTCACTTCTTGTTAGATCGAACACTTCGATTACCCCTATTTCCAATAAATGCTCCACAACTTTTGCATCTTTTAGGAGTTCCTTTTGATTTTCTATATGTTACTTTGCTTTTAGTTATCTTTTGTGCCATTGATTATATCTCCATTATTTCCAATATAATTATTGTTTTCTGCATCACTCTGCTCTACTCTCGTTGTTTCAATAGTTTCTATATCATTTAAAACATATACTAAATATCCTATAGTACAAAACCACATTGTTAGTATTACTAAGACTATTACAAATAGTCTATTATTCGCTTTCTTATAGTCTTGTAATAACTCTAACGCTAGGCTTTGTTCTTTTACTTCTTCTACTTCTTTTTTCATTTCTAACAAATCCTCTTTTAATCCCAATTTACTCACCTTTATTATGATAAACCTTTATATGTTCTTCAAATGCTTTATTGATTCTCTCTTCGATTTCTTTGTCATAAGTATCTAACTTTTCTAAAATCTTGTCAAGTTTCTTCTCAACTTGTTCTAGTCTATACTCGATTAGTTTCTTGTCAGCTACATCAACTACTTTTTCTTTATTCTCTTCTTTTACTTCTCCTACTACATCTTTTTTTCTATTATTAGCAAATGTAACAACTCCTAAAACACAGTTTAAAATAGTGATCGCTAATGCTATTGTTAATTCCATACAACCACCTACTTTAATCTAATTTGGTTTGTTCCAAATACTTCTCCGTTTAGTTCTCTAAGTTTTTCTTCACTTACTTTAAACTTTTTGGATACTTCTTTAAGAGTTTCTCCCATTCCTAATACATAAAATTCTTGTGTAGGTTCTGTTCCTTGTTCAATAATTTCTTCAATTATTTTCTTTCTAGCCATTATTCTTTTACCCATACTTGCCCTAAATCTACTAAGACAAGTCCTTCCTTTCTATCTAATACTTTTAATTGGATGAATTCATCCTCTTTTTTTGGATATATAGTAGTCCATTCTTCATTAGATGCTATCCAATTACTATCGGATATTCTATACCATACATAATCATCAGCCTCTACACTTTCAAAATAATTATAAAATCCTGGATTTGCGTATCCTATAATATCTCCACTCAAAGATGGTACCGTTCTTACTCTTAATTCAGGTACTTTTACTTCGATTTGATTCTTAGTTTCATCTCTTTCTACATTTGGAGTAATTACAGGTGTAGGTTCTGGTGCTGGTGGTACAGTTCCTTTTCTTCTAAATGCGTGGTGTCCATCCATATTTACAACCATTACTCTACAAGGATTTGGGTTTTGTGAAAAGTAATAACAGTTATTATCCTCAGGATTATAATAGTCGAATATAGCAATATGGCAATTTTGTTCATTGTTAGTGTCTGCCCAAATACATACATCTCCTTGTTTCATATCATAAGTAGATACTTCATCAAAGTATTCCATTAGTTGAGCATATTTCCAATCCCATAAAACCATATTTCCAACCCAACCACAACCAGATAAAACTGAATCAGGTACATTTAATACTTCTGTGAAATAGTATTGTCCTAAATCCCAGCACTGAGAACCATAGTGTCCATCATAGTCAATGTATCTTTCATTGTACTTATTTTTAAATTCTTGATATGTCATATTATCACGCTCCTAATAACCAAGTAGATGGACCATTTGTTTGAGGAACTTTATCTACATCATCATAAATATAAGTGTTATTTGCTACTACAATATCATTATATATTTCATCTGCTATATTATAAAAATTATTTGCAATTTTGTTGTTTGTATATAATCTATAAGCACTTGGAACATACTTATAAATTCTATAACCATCACTTCTATTAAACATTACATAATAATTTCCATCACTATCTATTGTATATCCTTCAATTTCAGTTGATAAACCAGTTTCAACACAAGAAATTATTTTACCTTCCCAATTAAAATATACTAAATTGTTTCCACCGCCATAGAATATTGTGCCAATCATATTGTTATGTAAATAATTTCCACCTGTTACTCCACTACTACTTATAGAATATTTTAAATTTGTTATATCTATTCTTTCAACAAAATCAAAATTACTATCAAGCAAACTATACACAAATCTGCTATTTGAACTATATAAAGTGCTTCTGTGGCATACACAATAAAGGTTAAAATCAGGATTATAAGAAACTGATGATACTGTTTCTACATCATTTATTTTTTCAGTAATATCAATAGTGTTAAGTAATTCAAATGTATCTGCATCAAGCACCCAAATATATTGATTTGTTCCTCCAACAACTAATGTATTATTATTAGCGTTATAACAACAAGAATTTCCGTGATGATATGGTAAGTTTTCTACTTTTGTAACAGTTAAATCTGATTTTTTGATTTTTGATACAGTAACATTGTCGTCTCCTTTATTACCTGTTGTATAGATGTAATCTTCATCATTAGATATTCCTTGACCTGATAACGCAGAGTCTAATTCTGAATAATAGGCTTTTCTTTGCTTCATTACAGGTATTTTATAATAGTTTGTATTTTTTTCGCTGTAATTTTCCGTTGTGATTTCAAGAAAGTTATCTAGTTCAAACGGATTTACTCTAATGTTTGACACACCATATACGCACAAACAAAAACAATAGTCCTTTTTCACTAAAATATCTAAATCTTCGTGCAAATTTGTTAGCCAACCAATTACATATTTGTCTTCGTTAAAAACAAAAATTTTGTACCCCAAACTACCTGTACTTATTAAATCATTTTTGTATTTTATTTTTACTATTGTATCTTTGTCAAAATGATAAGGTGGTAATATATAATGTGAAAAATTCCATTCTGAACTTGGATGATACCAATTTCCTGTTTGAGCAGCAACAGTTACACCACCAATTTCTCCTCTTACTAAAGTTTCTGGTATTATTTTTTTATCATCAAAGTAATAAAAATCAATATTTCCCCATAAGGTTTTATAATCAGATGAAGGTATTTCAGTTCCATCATTTTTTATTACAACAACTCTCATAAGAGCATAATTAGGATTTAAGTAGTGAATATTGTTGTCTTCTATTGTTATATACGAATTTTCATAATAATAATAGTAAGTATCTGGTGCTTGTCTATAATACAAAATTAATAATTTATATCCAACATTGTTGTTTTGAATTAAACATTGAGACCTCATATATTGCGGGTTTTTAAATCTTGATACTGTTGCTGTTCCCGAACCTGTTGAAGTGTTATATCCACCTGGTTCAAAATATATGTTTTGTGGAGTTATTTTTTTAAACAACGGTTTTAGATTTTGAGCACTAAACGAAGATGTTAAATATTGCCCCCCTATCTCCCAAGAATCTCCATCATAATAATACCAATTATTATCAGTAGTGTTTACATATATTTTTGTTGTGTCAGACATTTCTGAAACACTTGATACTGGTATAGGCGGGCTACTTACTAACCCACTTACTTCATTTTGTAATGCTTCTATTTGACCTTCGTGTACATCAGTTTTATTTTTTGCCTCATTTGCTGTTGCAGTTACATCTGATAAATTTTGTCGTGCTTGTTTGTCGGCTATCTCATAGCCATTTACATAATTAATTTCTGCCATTTTATTCCTCCTTTCAGACAGACGTTATAATAAGGTCTTTAGTTGTTCCGTCATAGTCTATTCTTCCATTTCCTGATATTGCTACTGTTAGATTCTTTGAAAATTCATCATAGTATATCCACAAAGTACCGTTTACCAAGATTTGCCAATACTCATCATTTGGTGGTTCTTGACCTACGGAACTTTTTAATGCTAAATAACTAGAATTTTGATATGTTACTACATCAAGTCTTTCGTATGTTGTACTTGCATTATAAAAACCTCTAGGGTTAAATCCTACTGGTCCTAATGTGTTTATTCTTGACATTTATATCACTCCTCTACACTTGTTCCTGTTGCATCTACCCAATCTGTACCATCATACCAAATTGGTTGCCCTAAAGTTGTATCAAAAAACATTTGACCTATTACTAAATTTTCATCTGGTCTATCTTCTGTTTCTCCGTGCATATATCTAACTCCACCACCAATTAGTTGCCAATACTCTTCATCAGTTGGAGGGTTTCCATTAGTCGCTTTTTTAGCCACATAACTAGAACCTTCATAAGTTACGACATTTAGTTTCTCATAATAAGCACTTGAATCGTATTCTCCTTTTGGTACCATAGCAACAATTCCTAAAACTTGTGAAATTTCACTCACTTAGAACCACCTCCAATTTGTTTCCATTTAATTGGAATTCATAATCCGTATTTTCTCTTGAATAATAAGCTATTAACTTCCCATCTACTACATCAAAAGTCGTAAAGGTTGTATCTCCTGTATCCCCTTTATCTCCTTTCAATCCTTCGGGTATTCCAAAGTTATAATAAGCTGTATTATTATCTATGTTTAATGTAGCAGTAGCAGGACTTCCAGGTGGTAAGGTCGTTGTATTCCCAATTTCTGGGGTATATGTATTTCCATCTTGTCCTCTATCTCCTTGTATTCCTTGTAGTCCTCTTGATCCTGCATTAATCTCTATTTCAATTATCTTTTTATCTTCTGTTCCACTTGGTAGTTCTAAATCAATACTTTCATTTAATCTCATTGTTTGACTCCTTTCTTAATTACAAAGTATAAAGAGTCTCTTCCTCTTGGTAGTAAAGTATCTCTAGTACCATCAGTTCTTATTACTACTAAATCGTAGATATAAGTTCCTTCATTTAAGTTTTCCGTATCAGATGTTTCTATTTCTATTACTCCTACTCCATCCTCAAATGTGTTGGTTTGTTTAGTTAGTAAAATACTTCCATCTTGGATTTTTCTTAATGTAAAGTATAGAGTAGAACCATCAGTTAAAAGGTACTCATTAGTACCTTTTATCTTTGGTCTTACGGAAATCGGTCCAGTATCTCTCTTTACCATCTCTATATCCATTGTTACTGGGTTAATTCTTATCATTTAATCACCTCTTTATTTATAATATGAAATTATTCCTTGATTTTTAACATAGTCGTTATATAATCTATATTTTTGTTCCTTAGATAGTTTTTGTTCTTGAATCCAGTTGACTACTTTTTGTTTCTTAGATAGTCCACCATTTTTAGAGTCTCCTGATACATTACTTACAAAACTTCTGAAATTAGTATATAGATCATAGTCAACACCTATATCTTTGGCTCTTTGGTATCTTTCTCTTTCGGCATCAGTTATATATTCTTCGTATTTTTCTTTTATCAACTCTTTTTGTTTCTTACTTAAATCACTATTTTCTAATGTGTCATATAAGTCTTCTTCATCAACATAATATGCTCTATTATAGTAATTCATTATTGCACCTTTTTGTGCTTCACTAAATCCTGCCCCATTTAATTTTTCAAGCATATTTACAGCACTATCATTTCCAGATACTCCGTTTTCTACATATTTTTCGTATGGTATATCAAAAGCGTCTATCATAGCGTAAGAAGTTTGACTTCCACTATCAAAGTTGATTCCCTTCTTCTTAGCGTAATTTTCTTTTGCTTTATATGAAGCATAATCATACAATTTGCCTACCATACTTTTCTTATCTTTATCACTTGCCTCTTTATAAGCATCACTCTTAACTAATTCATCCAAGTTCTTCTTAGCTGTTTTACCGTATGTTTTTTGTAGATTAACATAGTCTTTTCCTTTTAGTTCGTAATCTTCTCCGTTGACTCTTAATGATTTGTTTTTAACAGTCGGTAACACAGATGTATCATCCATTTCTTTTGCAAGTCTTTCAAGTTCTTTTGTTGTTTTATCTACTTTGTAATCTTTTCTATTTGCAGGAGATATTAAAGCCTCAAACATCCTTTGAGGAACATTACTTGCTGTTTTATTAGCATCTCCCCATACATCTACTTTTTCTGGTAATGTGTTTCTTGCACCAGGTATTTTGTATTTTATTTGATCCCAAGTCTTCTCTACAACATTTCCACCTGTGTTAGTATTTCTTTGTTTAGAATCTCCGATTTGAGCAATTTGACTCAATAATGTTGGAATATATTGTTGTAAATAACTAGAAAATGTTGTTGAAGTTGCTGATTTTACGGCATTTCCTCCATACGCAACGGAAGTCATTATTCTTTCAATAGATTGTAATACACTCATATCTGTCATTGGGTTTAATGTTCCAAACATTGTGTCAATTAAATCTGCCGTATCAGTAGCCTTTATTCCATCTTTTGACTTTGCTTTCTTAAAAGCATTGAATATTTCTACTCCTTCAAAAAATGGAATAGCTGTTGGAGATAACCAAGACATATCATAAGTACTATTTCCTAATTTTATTGAATAACTAGCATTTCCTAAAGAGGCTTCTGTTTTGTCTTCTTTATCGCCTTCTCCAGCACCTTTTACTTTTCCTAATGATGCTAAATAAGCACCTACTGCCATAAGAGCAGCACCAGAGAATTGTTTAGATATACTATCAATAAACACATTCGCCTTCATATTATCAGGGGCTTGTTGAAGTTGTTTATTAATATCTCCAAAACCTATTACAGGAGTATATTCTAAAGCATTTTTAGCAATATTTGCAGGAGTACTAACAAATGGTAATGTAGCATCTACTGCTAGTCCACCAAGTTGAGAATAACCACTTCCTGTATATAATTTATCTCTAAAGTTTCTTATAGCGTTTGCCGTTGTACTATCTTGATGGAATGTTGCCTCTTTTCCCTTAAAAATAGCATAATCAAGTGCTTGTGCAACTAATTCAGGATGTGCTTTTATATCTGCCTCAGTTTCTATTCCATTAGCCGTTAAAAAGCCTTTCATAGCCTGTTTAGTCATTTTTGAAGAGAAATATTTATCTTCAAAGTCTAATGCTTTGCTATTTATATTAGACGCTCTATTTAATATCCATCCAATAGGGTTTTTGTCATTAAATTTTTTAGTTCTATTTTCTATGTCGCCTTTCATACCACGACTTTCATTATATTTGTTTGTTTGGTCTTTCATAAATGAGTCAACGGTATCACTTACATACTTTTTGACTTCTTTTGTTGCAGGTTTTAAGGTTTTACTTCTTGTTTCTAGTCCGTTTTTACTTACTTTATCGTAAATATCTTCTCCTATTGCAGCAACTCCATCTTTGAAAGATTGTAAAGAATACATACCAGCATTACCAAGTATGTTTCTTCCGTGTGTTTTAAAGTTTCCTAACATTGAAAGGAATCTAAATTCGTTCGCTTTATCTGCAAATGTTATTTTTAGTTGTCTTGCAGTATCATCTTTTAGTTGTTCCATTAGTACATCTCGTTGCTCATCAGTTTTCGCTTTTTTATATTTCTCAATTAAATCTTCGTTTAATTTTACATTCTCATATTTCTTGTTTCCTTTGCGTTGTTCTCTTTCTACGACTTTTTGTAATACATCAAGTTGAGTTTCAGGATCTAGTTCTTTGATTACTTTTGAATATTCAGTAAATTGTCCTGATTCACTCAAAGCAACCGCATAATCTCCTTTTAAAGTTCTAAATTGTTCCATTCTTCTATCGTATTCAGAGTCATTTCCGTTCTTTATAGCCTCATCAGCTAACGCTTTGGTTTGTTTCATTAATTCCGTTATTTTGGCACTATCTACATTCGTTAGTCTTTCAGTTCCTCTAAATTTAGCGTGAATATCGTTAATGTTTGTATCAAAGTCATTTCC
>Ga0310696_10005617_pt1 | contig 15083 bp, 5 predicted proteins | sample AusTroGonzalo_MG_4_FD_203885 | JGI IMG/M metagenome (GOLD analysis project Ga0310696, IMG submission 203885) | Bovine rumen microbial communities from tropical cattle in Woodstock, Queensland, Australia - Gonzalo_02 (v2) (version 2) | ecosystem: Host-associated > Mammals > Digestive system >...
GCGAATTGTGCGGATGTTGCGAATTGGATTGTCAAGTGCAAAGTCACTACACTGTCACAACCGCTCGCGTTGGTGAGCGTCCGCGTGAAGTCGCCGGAAGAGGTGAAGGCTTCCCCGTTCCATTCGAAACTGTCGCACGCTGTTTCTGCGAAGTCTGTGGAGTCTGCGGGGAAAATAGTGAGGTTGAGGGTGACCACACTGTCGCAGCCAGTCGCGTTTGTCAGCGTGTAAGTCGCGGTGCTATTGCTTTCGGTGTAGGTGATACCGTCTATCCAGGTGTAACTGCCGCAGGCGGTCTGCACGTCGGTGCCGGTAGACGGCTGGTTGACGATGAGGTGCAAGGTTACGACGGAGTCGCAGCCGTTAGCGGCGGTGAACGTCTGTTCGTAGTCGCCACTTGACGTGTAGGTTTGACCGTTCCACTCGTAACTGCCGCAGGCGGTGTCGGCGAATTGTGCGGATGTTGCGAATTGGATTGTCAGATGCAAAGTTACTACACTGTCACAACCGCTCGCGTTGGTGAGCGTCCGCGTGAAGTCGCCGGAAGAGGTGAAGGTTTCCCCATTCCATTCGAAACTGTCGCACGCTGTTTCTGCGAAGTCTGCGGAGTCTGCGGGGAAAATGGTGAGGTTGAGCGTGACAATGCTGTCGCAGCCCGCTGCGTTGGTCAGCGTATAAGTGGCGGTGTTGTTGCTTTCGGTGTAGGTGATGCCGTCAATCCAGGTGTAGCTGCCGCAAGCAGTTTGAGCATCGGTGCCAGTAGTCGGTTGGTTGATTGTGAGGTTGAGGGTGACAACGCTGTCGCAGCCCGCCGCATTGGCCAACGTGTAAGTAGCCGTGTTGTTGCTCTCGGTGTAGGTGATGCCGTCAATCCAAGTGTAGCTGCCGCAAGCGGTTTGCACATCAACGCCAGTGTTGGGCTGGTTGACGGTGAGGTGCAAAGTCACTATGCTGTCGCAGCCATTGGCATTCGTGAACGTCCGCGTGTAGTCGCCGGAAGAGGTGAAGGTTTCCCCATTCCATTGGTAACTACCGCACGCCGTTTCTGCGAAGTCTGTAGAGTCTGCGGGGAAAATAGTGAGGTTGAGGGTGACCACACTGTCGCAGCCAGTCGCGTTTGTCAGCGTGTAAGTCGCGGTGCTATTGCTTTCGGTGTAGGTGATACCGTCAATCCAGGTGTAACTGCCGCAGGCGGTCTGCACGTCGGCGCCGGTAGACGGCTGGTTGACGATGAGGTGCAAGGTTACAACGGAGTCGCAGCCGTTAGCGGCGGTGAATGTCTGTTCGTAGTCGCCAGAGACCGTGTAGGTGGTTCCGTTCCACTGGTAACTGCTGCAGGCGGTGTCGGCGAATTGTGCGGATGTTGCGAATTGGATTGTCAGATGCAAAGTTACGACACTGTCACAACCGCTCGCGTTGGTGAGCGTCCGCGTGTAGTCGCCGGAAGTGGTGAAGGTTTCCCCGTTCCACTGGTAGCTCTCGCATGCCGTTTCTGCGAAGTTTGCGGAGTCTGCGGGGAAAATGGTGAGGTTGAGCGTGACAATGCTGTCGCAGCCCGCTGCGTTGGTCAGCGTATAAGTGGCGGTGCTGTTGCTTTCGGTGTAGGTGATACCGTCAATCCAGGTGAAGCTGCCGCAGGCGTTCTGCACGTCGGTGCCGGTAGACGGCTGGTTGATAATGAGTTGCAAGGTTACGACGGAGTCACAGCCGTTAGCGGCGGTGAACGTCTGTTCGTAGTCGCCGGAGACCGTGTAGGTGGTTCCGTTCCACTCGTAGCTGCCGCAGGTGGTGTCGGCGAATTGTGCGGATGTTGCGAATTGGATTGTCAAGTGCAAAGTCACTACACTGTCACAACCGCTCGCGTTGGTAAGCGTTCGCGTGTAGTCGCCGGAAGAGGTGAAGGTTTCCCCATTCCATTCGAAACTGTCGCACGCTGATTCTGCGAAGTTTGCGGAGTCTGCGGGGAAAATGGTGAGGTTGAGCGTGACAATGCTGTCGCAGCCCGCTGCGTTGGTCAACGTATAAGTGGCGGTGCTGTTGCTTTCGGTATAGGTGATACCGTCAATCCACGTGTAGCTGCCGCAGACGGTCTGCACGTCGGTGCCGGTAGACGGCTGGTTGACAGTGAGGTGCAAGGTTACGACAGAGTCGCAGCCGTTAGCAGCGGTGAATATCTGTTCGTACTCACCACTGGACGTGTAGGTTTGGCCGTTCCACTCGTAACTGCCGCATGCAGTGTCGGCGAATTGTGCGGATGTTGCGAATTGGATTGTCAGATGCAAAGTTACTACACTGTCACAACCGCTCGCGTTGGTGAGCGTCCGCGTGTAGTCGCCGGAAGAGGTGAAGGTTTCCCCATTCCATTCGAAACTGTCGCACGCTGTTTCTGCGAAGTCTGCGGAGTCTGCGGGGAAAATCGTCAGGTTGAGCGTGACAACACTGTCGCAGCCCGCTACGTTGGTCAGCGTGTATGTTGCGGTGCTGTTGCTCTCGTTGTAGGTGATACCGTCAATCCATGTGTAACTGTCGCACGCGGTTTGAACATCGGTGCCAGTGGTGGGCTGGTTGATGATAAGGTTGAGGGTGACGACACTGTCGCAGCCCGCAGCGTTGGTCAGAGTCCAAGTTGCGGTGTTATTGCTCTCGGTGTATGTGATGCCGTCAATCCAGGTGTAGCTGCCGCAAGCGATCTGTACGTCGGTGTCGGTAGTCGGTTGGTTGACGGTGAGGTGCAAAGTCACCACCGAGTCACAACCGACCGCGTTGGTAAACGTCTGCACATAATCGCCCGACTGAATATATACCGAATCATTCCAAGTATAGCTTTCACAGGCAGTTTTCGCGTATTCCGCCGTTTCCGCATATTTCAGCGTAAGATGCAGCGTGACCACACTGTCGCAGCCGTTTGCAGCAGTGAAGGTCTGTGTGTAGTTGCCGGATTGGGTGTAGATGCTGTCGTTCCACTCATACATGTCGCAGACGGATACGTGCAGATCCGTGTGATACGCGGAATTAATCGTGAGGTTGAGGGTGACCACACTGTCGCATCCCGCCGCATTGGTCAGCGTGTAGGTTGCGGTACTGTTGCTTTCGGTATAGGTGATACCGTCAATCCAGATGAAGCTGCCGCAGGCGGTCTGCACGTCGGTGCCGGTGGTGGGTTGGTTGACGGTGAGGTGCAAAGTCACCACGCTGTCGCAGCCGTTGGCGTTGGTGAGCGTCCGCGTGTAGTCGCCGGAAGAGGTGAAGGTTTCCCCATTCCACTCATAGCTGCCGCACGCCGTTTCTGCGAAGTCTGCGGAGTCTGCGGGATTAACTGTTAGACGCAGCACATACACTGTGTCCTGCATCGGATCAGGATTGGCGTGAACCCTGTATGTGCCTTCGGCGTCAAATTCCGTGCCATAAAACGTCACACTATTGCCCTCGCAGATGGTGTCAAACGTCTCTACCACCGGCACAGGGTAATACTCGTAGGCCCCCATGTCGATGCGCCCGTCCAGCACGCGCGGCAAGCCCTGCAAATCCACGGACGGCAGTCCCAATTCGCTGATGTCGGGCGTACCCGCGTTGATGCAGGCGGAGCCGTAAGCCAGGTGGAAGTCGCCGTTTTCCGGATCCACGAAGCGGACATAGTTGGAGTCGGGCGAGGTGCCGTCGTTGCTGCGGGCGAGGAGGAGGTTACCCTCGCCGCCGCCGTTCCAATCATAGAAAGCAGAATGACAGACGGTGTTGTAATTTCCCCAAACATCAAGTATGATTGAATTGAAGATATTTTCGAAAGACAAGTATCCGCTGTTATTTACAAATGTAGAATTGATAACGTTCCAATTTTGTATTGGTGTTTCATTGTTGTAGAATAGGCAATTCTGTGCAGTTACTCCGAGGCATGGCAATATGTAGGGTGCGGTATTATTCCGAATAATGCAGTTTCGTAATAAGCCTGTTGATACTGAAAAGGAACTAAATCCGGATTCTCCTGCATTTTGAAGGACAAAGCCATCAATGACAAAGTCTTCAGCACCACCAAATAATCGTTGTACACCACCGCCATCCAGTACGGTGGCATTTTGAGAAAAATCTCTTGTTGATAAATCAAAAGTGGGGAACTCAAAACCGCTAAATCCACCATACATTTCGATGTTGCCGAGGGGGAAAGCAGTTTCCGAAACACCATCTCCATAATAAGTGCCGGACGCTACCCAAAGTTTTTTATTCAAATAAGAGGCAATTGTGATTCCTGTCTTGAGGTCAGTGGCATCAGTCCAAGATGACCCATTCTTATTGCCACAAGGCTGTATAGATGCATATATGATTTCATCGTAGTCTTCTGCACGAAGCACCTTGATGGAGTAGGGAGTCCATGAGCCATATCCATATCCGTCGATGTACCACCTGGCGTAAATTGTGTCATTATTGCCGTCAAAACTCGAGGTGTTTATAATGAGTAATTCATCACCATAGTAGGTGCTGACCCAAGAAGGAATTTGCCATTCCACATCATCGTATGCGTACGAATCATTGACTTTAATTCTCGGAGGTCCCCAGCCATAATCGTAATTTGTGAGAAGAAAGTCAGTACCACTTAGGTGAAGGGATGGCGGAGTCCCTAATACTAAGAAATGAATCATCGCTGTATCTGCGCAAGCACCGCACCCATTGGATGCTACTACATACAAAAAAGCACTGTCAATAGCTTGATTTACAGATACAAGAATGGATGTGTCCGATGTTTTGACAATGGACAAACCTTCTGAAACTGTCCATTCAATGTTGTCGGCATTTAAAACGTTATTGATGCTAAACGGGATATTTTGTTGGAAATGATAAATGGTGTCCGGACCGTTGATGGTCTCAATGCATCCGGGCAACTGCGGTGACAGAACAAGGTGAATGACACTGGATGTGTCAATCCCAATGGCGTTAGAAATAATACAGTAATAGTCGCCTTCATCGTTGGAGGCAACCGTCTCAATATGCAATGTATCGGAATCTGAATTTGGAATCAGATTGTCGTTATGATACCATGCAAACGAGCATTGTTCTCCTCTATAAAGCATTGACATGTCAACAGATAATCCCACACACGATACCACAGTATTATTTTCTGTAAAAAAGCAAGGGTGTACGGTGTCGGACTGGTTTTCGTATGCGCCAACGTCCAATATCCTGTTCATGCGCGGAACGCCAGCTAAATCAAGTTCTGATATTGTCATTGTGGAATCGTAATAACCATTGTCAATGGCAGGGGAAGATAATGTCAATTGAAAACTAACATGATCTGGAACATCGACAGGACCAATAGATGTGGTGGGATTGATAAATGCAGGGTCCTTATCACAAGTATTACGGATAATGCTATTGGGGTTTGTACTCATGATACTTGCACTTCCGCCTTTTACGATGTTGTTATAGGAAATTAGAGGACCTTCACCCGCGTCTATTTCGGTGCCACTATTCCAAAGGATATTATTACGTACATCACACAAAAAGGTACGATTGCTTTCGCTGCTTCCTAAATAGCAATGACCAATACCATATCCATTATTTATTATAGTGTTGTTGTAGATTTGGACTTTTTGATTCATCATTCCCCAAGTACTTGTATGGATTCCTCCATCATTGTTATATATCAGATTGTTCACAATTTCTGATCCGGGATCAGCCCAAATCACGCTGCCTTGGTTTCCATAAATATAATTGTGTTTAATTGATCCCCTACCAAATATTACACTATAATAATCGGAGCATACGTTGTCAAATATTCTGTTTGAGATTACGTTACCTGAATTAATACAGATTATATATGCTTGGTTTTCAATGCCTCCATTTCTATATACTTCGTTGTTTTTGATAAAAGAATTCTCTATTGAGGAAAAATCCATATCAATTAAGGCAGTGGTATTGGGCGCAAAAGAATTCATGAATATGCTATTGCCTGCAACCAGTGTCGGTCTGTCAAAAAATTCAGATTGATTATGAAAACCGATGCATCCTATATTGTGATGCAAGGATGAGTTCCTTAATTCTATCGCACCAATATTCACATAAATCGCTCCTTGTCCGTTATGATGGATGTTGCAACTATCCAATTTGACATAAGCAAAGTTTCCGATAATTCCTTTAGTGGCATTATGACTGATGTCAGCATTGTTAAACTGGACACCTTTGTGGACCACATTTTCCATTGTAGCTGGAAAAAGGAAATAATTTGGCCACCCAATGTTTACACCTTCGTTAATTGAGTAGGAAATTGTAGTATGATTAAGGCGCAATGTGTCGGGTTCTTGTCCCATTCTATAACAAATCATAGACGGATGGATTTGCAGTCCACCCCACCCAACAGTGGTGTCCACCGCAGTAATAACAACTGGGCTGTTTTCTGCTCCATTTGCCAATATACTTCCTGAAACACACAGGACTTTCTCTGGGGCGAATTTTAATTCCGTTCCCGGCATAATGGTGATGTTTGAAAAAGCTCCGCAATACAACGATTCATTAAATGAAAGAGATCCGGATAAAGTGTCATTTCCACTCAAAGTATTGCCAGTTGACGGCTGTATCCCTATCAATATGGATTGGTTATGATTAAAACCCCATAATCCTGCACTAATATTAGACAGATTATAGTAGCCGTCGCTATCTCCTCCCCACCCGAAATTGAAATGGAACATGCTGTTGGCATCATATCCATCGCATACAAAAGCGTGAGCAGTTGCAATCCATGGGTCTTCATGGCTCTGACCTCTGTAATAAACGGGCCTGTTGTTCTCCAGTTCGTTTTTTATCAAGGAAATCCAAGAACTATCTTCGATGGTGCTTCGTTCTACTGCTTGCATTGAAAAGTAGTCGTAGTTGAAAACGTCTGCAAGAGTCTGAACATTTTCAAAGGTTCCAGATTCTCCAGATGAATATTGCATAAATAATGATTTCCCTATATCCGCTAGTAACTGAGCCATTGATTCATAACCAGAGGTCACAAATCCGTTAGGCATGTTCTGCCAATCGTAATAAGTGGTGTCAAAATTGGCTGTAATGGTGTCAAGGTTGTTGTCCAAGGTGTAATGCACATAGCCGTAGCCTTTTTGTGGATAACTATGGTATTTCATGATTTGTCCCAATGCTACTGCGACACACCCGACCATACATCGGTCACCATTTTCATCCACAGGACATTTATCATTCCAAGGCCACCCTTGTCCCCACTCCGTCGTCAACAGCGGCCCCACACTTCCCCCGCTCTTGGCACTGCTCATCGCCTGCCCGCTCTTAAGCCGCGTCCACTTGGTCTGGGTGGCGGGTTCGGCTTGGAGATTACTCTTCGCCACTTCTTGGATCTGCTTCTCGTAGTTGCCGAGCCAGCCGCGGACGTGGGCGGGCATGTTCGTCACTACGAAGTCGTTGTCGTAGGAGTAGCCAAGGATGGGCTCCACGCGGTCGTCGGCCGCCACAATCACAAAGCCCTTGGGTTGTAGGGCGAAGACGTAGTAGCAGTCGGTGGTGGTGCCGGTGAGGCTGTCGTAGGCCTGGCCGGTATAAATCAGCTGCATGGCCTGTTTGCTCACGCTGCCGCTCTTGGTGCCGTTGCCTTTCGAGCCGTCGCCCGTGCGCATGAACGTGTAGCCCACGTTCAGGGCCTGCGCGGGTGTCACGTGTGTCTCGTGCTGCGCCACCGCGCTGCCAGCGTCGTATGAGGGGGCGTTCTCCTGCGCGAGGAGAGCGGACGGGAGAAATGTTGCGATAATCAGTGTCAGAAAGCTCCAAATGTAGATTTTCTTCATTGTGGTATTCTTTTGGGGTGGTGAAAACTCGGGTTGATAGTTCAAGGGCGAAGATACGAAAATTATTCGCTCTGTTGCTGTTACTCTTACTCTTTGTATTTGGCTATCGTCTGATCATCAAAGTTTTCTAACAGATAGTGGCGGATCTCCTCTGTGGAGGGCAGTTGCAGTTGGTATTTGCTCACGAATAAGTTCTGCGATAGGCCTTCGATGGCGTAACGGACGGTGGTTTCACCGTAGTATGTGCAGAGAAGCAGACCTACGGGCGGGTTGTCATCGGGTTGCATCACTTCGTGCCGATAATAATTGAGGTACATGTTCAGCTGCGAAGCATACTCGTGGCGGAATCGATCTGTTTCTTTCTCCAGTTTTGTTTCAGTATAGACCTCTTGCTGCTGCAGATCAAGGAACTCAAGCGAAACGGGGTCGTGGATAATGTCTTTTGGCGTGAGAATGCTGGCGTTGTCAGACACATGCCGCTGTAATGCTTTCTTGTCCTTGGAGGCTCCCATGCGTTCGTAATATAACGAAGCCACCTGCCGTTCCAATTCTCTCACAGTCCAACATCCTCTGATGGCCTCCTGCTCATAGAAAGCCCGTTTTAGGTCTTCTTTAATATTAGAGAGGCAGATGAGATGCGAAGCCGATAGTCTGTTGAACAGTCGATCAGGAGGTGTTTGCCAGTTTTCCAATTTGGCGGTCAGTGTCCGCCAAATTTCATCTTGCTCATTATTAGAGATTTGTAAAATGGCGGACGCTGACCGCCATTTTTGATTCTGATCAAATGAGTATGGCAAAACAGCTTGTTTTTGGAGATAATTCCCCACTTCATAACCCAGATAGGGATAAGAGATATAAAACTGTCTATACTCACGCAGTCGGCGTGGTTCCATACCAGTCCGATTCAGCCGTTTGGACAGTGTATTCAACAGGTTTGTACCATATTGCGCCCTGTCTTCTCCATGCTGCTCGTATTCCACAATATAATACCCGACCAGCCAGTTGCGGGCAGTCAATGAGAGATTGATGGCGTGTGCCGCAATGCCTTGCAGTACCTCTTGAACTGTTGAAATCTGTTTTACAAGGGAATCCAACCCGGTGTTGTCGTTTGGTTTAATTTCATTTTTCATAGTTTGTCATTTTTTTGTTTTTAGCGAAAACGCTTTATGTCAATATGTTAAACTGTCAGTTTTTCTTTTTGGTGTTTTTTTGGGTTTGGTGAAAAATTGGGGTTCTATTTTAGGGTGCAAAGATACTTTTTTTCTTTAACCCCTCATGGAGACGCAAAATTTTGCGTCTCTGCATCGTCAAAACCCACTCTCGCCAAACCGTTTAAAACGAAAAAAGGCGGGCAGGCGCCCACCTTTCTTCAACCATGAAAACAAAATATTACTTTTTAGCCAAAAAGTCTTTTACAGTGGAGGACTCTACAACAGCCTCTTTGAACGTGTAGGCTCCAGTTTTCGGTGAACGCTCCATCCGCACAACGCGGGTATAGGTGACGCCACCTTCTCTCTTCAATGATGCAACAACTTTCTTTGCCATCTCTTCTCTATTTTAGTATGTTATTTAACTTCTTTGTGAATTGTCATTTTCTTCAAGTACGGATTGTACTTTTTCAATTCCAGTCTGTCGGGAGTGTTCTTTCTGTTCTTTGTCGTAATATATCTTGACATGCCTGGCACTCCACTTGCCTTTTGCTCTGTGCACTCCAGAATCACTTGCTGGCGCGCTTCTTTCGTTTTCTTTGCCATTTTTTTTCGTTCAATTATTTACGGCGCAAAAATACACTTTTTTTGGATTAAACGACCCTGCCCTATCTTTTTTTTGATATTTTTTATTAACAGCTGTTAATTTGCAGATATTCAATGTTTTATAAGGATTCTTCGGGCTGAAGTAGTTCCCATAATTTGTCTTTAAGCTCTGTCAACCGCCAGTTTGTGACGGCAGAAATGCATAAAACAGGCGCGCTTTTCGCCAATTTCGTCTCCAACGCCGTCGCTTCTTTCTCGCTGATGATGTCGCATTTCGTCACTGCAAGCATCCAACTCTTGTCCAACAACTCTGGGTTGAACTGCTTCAACTCGTTTTGCAGGATTTTGAGCTCCTTCTTGATTTGCGTCACGGTCTTCACATTTCCGTCCTCATCGGCAGCTGGAATCATGTACAGTAGGGCTGCGTTTCGTTCGATATGACGCAGGAACCGGAGTCCGAGCCCTCTGCCTTCTGACGCTCCCTCAATGATACCGGGGATGTCTGCGATGACGAACGATTGGAAGTCGCGGTAGGCTACCATGCCGAGGTTGGGCTTGAGCGTGGTGAACGGGTAGTCGGCGATCTTCGGCCGTGCGTTCGAAAGCTGTGTGATGAGGGTGGATTTACCTGCGTTCGGGAATCCCACTAACCCGATGTCTGCCAGCACTTTAAGCTCTAACGAGAGCCAGCCTTCCGTTCCCTCTTCGCCTGGTTGCGCAAATCTCGGCGTCTGGTGTGTGGCGTTCTTGAAATGGACGTTGCCTAATCCGCCGCGTCCGCCTTTCATCACGACCAACTCTTGTCCATCCTCTAGCACTTCGCCCACGATTTCGTTGGTGTCGGCGAGGCGGATGATGGTGCCGAGCGGTACTTCGATGTAGGCGTTGTCGCCGTCTTTACCGAAACATTGGTTTTTCTGACCGTTGCCGCCGTTTTCCGCGAACACGTGTTTGGTGTAGCGCAGATGCAAGAGCGTCCACAGGTTGCGGTTGCCGCGTGCGATGACGCTGCCGCCTTTGCCACCGTCGCCGCCGTCTGGACCCGCCTTCGGGTTGTGTGCTGTCCGCGCCAGATGCGCTGATCCTGCGCCGCCGTTGCCGGAGCGGCCGTAGATCTTTACGTAGTCGATGAATTGTTCGTCTGCCATTTGTTTTAGTTTCAAGTTTCAAGTTTCAGGTTTCAAGTCTTAAGTCTTAAGTCTCAAGTCTTTCACACGGTGGCAAAAGTACGATTTTTCGGGACATCATCGTATTAATGTCACGTTGCCCTTTATTTCCGTTTCGTCGCCGTCTTTGCAGGTGCCCTTGAAGTACCAGTCGTAGGTGGCGCGGGGGCACTCCTGGCCCTTGAAGGTGCCATCCCAGCCGATGGTGTTGTTCCGCGTCTCGAATAGCTTCTCGCCCCATCGGTTGTAGACTACGAAGTAGCACTCATCCAAGATGTCGCTGCGCACGTACAGAACGTCGTTCACTCCGTCGCCGTTGGGCGTGAAGCTGTTCGGGATGAAGACGAACGGCATGTCGCACGTGATGGGCTGCACCTTGATGGTGACGGTGTCAGTCTTGACGCAGCCGAACGAGTCGGTGACCGAGACGGTGTACGTCATTGTCGTGTCTGGAGTTACAATGGTGTTGGGCAGGTTCGGGGTTGTCATATTGTTGGAAGGCGACCATTGGTAGGTGTAGTCGCTGCCGTAATCTGTCGCGTGCAGGTTCGCCTCACGGTAGGCCACAACCAGGCATGGATCGCACCAGGCGTCCAATTCTTCCGGAAATGTGCCTTCCCGCACGGTAATGAAACCGCCGGCAGTGGCGGTGCAGCCAAGGGCATCGGTGACGGTAACTTCGTATGTTGTAGAGTGTTGCGGGGATACGTTCGGATTTGCGCCGCTGTAGGTGCTTCCGTCGCCCAATTGCCATGCATATTGGTAGGGAGGGATACCGCCGCTGCAGGAAATCCCTAACTCAAGGTAGTCTTCAAAGCAACGGAGGTAGTCCTGATTTCCGGAAAGGATTACTTGGATAACGGTCACAGTGAAAGCGTAGATGCGGGTGCACTGGTCGGTGGTGACCCGTGCGTAATAGGTTCGGGTGGATGTCGGTGATACCTCTATTGTGCTTGTTTGTGAGGCTATAAGCTGTTGGAAATCGGCCGACTCTGACCATTCGATGTGATAGATGTCGGCACTTTGGGCGATGACGGTCAGCGTTGCCGTGCCGCCAAGACAAATCAAGGAATCGCCGGTGAGCGTGGCGTCCAACGTATGTACATCCACGTATTGCGTCAGGGTGTCCACGCAGGCGGTAGTGGCAGCGATTAGCGTGTAAGTGGTTGACTGTTCTGGAGTTGCAATTGGGTTGGAGATGTTGGGATTGCTTAGCGATTCGGCAGGTGACCAAAGGTAGTTGACGCCGACGGACGGCGGGAGCCCGATTTCGGCAAAGTCGCCTTCGCACATCGGGACGGTGGGTAGCGTGGAGGTGGTGTTGGCGAGCACGAGAATCCGCTTCCGCAGCGTGTCGGCCGTATTGCAGCTGCCCAAGTCCTGCACTACGAGCGTCACCTCATAGTAGCCAGTGCTCGCATAGATATGGTGGGGCTCCCACTGCGTTGAGGTGGTGCCGTCACCGAAATTCCACGAGATAGAGGTTTGGCTGCTAATAAGTTGCGAGTAATTTTCGAAGAAGACGGTGTCGGGGAGGCAGACGACGTTGGGCATTAGGAAGTCGGCGACGACCACGGGCATGTTGAAGTCGATTTTGATGGCGCCGAGGTTGCAGTTGGTGCTGCCGTTGACGTTGGAGTAAGCTCCCGGCGTGGTCGGGAAGGTGCTCTGCCCACCGCAACCTGCGCAGACAGCTTGGTAGATCCGGCCGTGCTTGTCGAAACGGCTTGTGCCGCCGTCGACGTGTTCCCGCGCACTGCTGGCTGCGCCGCCGAGATAGGTGGCATACACCAGATTAGCGGCATCATTGCTGAGTGCCATGAAGTAGAAATCGCTGCCATCGGTGGTGGTTTGGAAAGCGTCTGCCGTGACTGGCAGTCCGCTGGTGCCGCCGAAGCCGTTTAGATTTGCGGAGCCCCAGCCGGAGAGGTAGATGTTGTTGCAATAATCGACCATCAGCGCGGTGGGCGAGATGTCTGGACCGCCATTGCCGCTGCCGAATGCCGTGGACCATAATACATTCGTGAGATCTTTCGACAGTTTTGTCAAGAATTGGCCGCCGCCCGGCACGTAGTAGGCGGCGTTGTGCACCCACTGCATTCCGTCTGCGTATGTCTGGCCAAAAACGTGTGGAAAATCTTCGTCGTCGCCCTTGATGAGGTAGGCCTGGTCGTAGTTCGGTTTGCCGAGATAGGTGCTGTGCAACAGGTAGTTGCCGTTGGCGGAGATATGTGCCACGAAGCCGTCGGAGATGCTTGCGCTGTCAGCGTAGGTCGGCTGAAGGGCATTGACCGTCACGGGAAGATTCGGTGAGGTGGTGCCTCCGCAGAAATAGACGCTCTTGTCAGTCGCAAGGTACAGACTGTAACCCGCGTCAAGCCCTGAACCACCGTAGAGCGCGCTCCAAACCAAAGTGGACAAATCCTGACTCATCTTGAAAACACAGACTTTCTGTTTGCCGGAACTGTCTGGTATGTAGATGTTTGATGTGGTCGGGAAATTTGCTGAATGGGTGGAGGAAACCACATAGATGTTACTGTTCTCATCCACGATGATTTCGCCTCGGTTGTCGTCGGCGTAGTTGATGCGCAGCCCGTAGGCAATGTTGATGCCGTCGTTGCCCGTGCCCCCGACGTACGTGGAGGCGGGCAGCTGCGTTCCGTCCGCGCTCAGCTTAGCAACGAAAATGTCGGAGCCGCTGAGGAACTTCATTGAGGTGGAGAGCGTGGTGTTTGGACCGCCGTTGAATGTAGTGTCGTAGGCACCTGCAGTGATGGGAAAGTCGGTGGATCCTGTAGTGCCGAAGATATAAAGTTCGTCGTTGGCGTTCACGTGCAGGCTATGCGGGATGTCGGCCACAGTGCCGCCGAGGTAGGTGGCGTAGTGCATAAAGCTGCCTGTGGCGTCGAATTTGGAGATGGAAACGTCCACCTGTCCGGCGAAGTCGAGCTGGTATGCCCCGAGCGTGACGGGGTAGCCAGTTCCGAACACGATGCCGCCGCCGTAGAGGTTGCCGTGCGAGTCGTAGGTCGCCGTATAACCCCAATTGTCGGAGGTGGAACCCGAGTAGGTGGAGAAGACCACCGTCGGGTCAATGACTAACGGCAGGGTAGGGGAGTAGTCGCCAAGTTCAAAGGTGACGATATTTCCGCGTAGCCGGTAAGAGCAGGGGACCTTCAGTGTATCTCCTTGGCTGTTAATCTGATAGGCGTAAGGTGCCAACTCCAATACTCTGTCCACGGCGGTGTGTAGAAGAAGCTCCTCCCCGTTTTTTGTCATGCTTTCCAGCCCGTCATAGCGCAGTTGGATTTGTTGAGGGTCGCCCCCTGGTGCAATGTGGAATTCGTATTTGAAATAGTCGTTGTCTTCTAAAAAGAGAAGGTCTATCTTGTTGTACAATTGTCTGTACTGTAATGTGTTGTATACGGAAACATGCGAGGCCCAATGTTTCGGGTTGCGACCGAGGAAATAGTTGTAGTAATGCTTGTATGGGTCGAGGCCGCTGACTTCCGGCACGGAATTGGCGTTGACGAAGGTGATACGGTAGGCTGCGGCGTCAATGAGGGTGTTGGAAATCGGTTTGCCAGAGTGCTTGGCCTCGTGGAAGGCCTGCAACTGTTGAGGATGTAATTGTGTGATTGTGAGTGTGTTGTTCTCAAAGAAGACGTTGCCATTGTTGGTACGGGCAGCATACAGGACATTCGGTTGCCATTGTCCGAGGTTCTGCACAAACTCCCAATGCCGCGCCGACAGTGTGTCGGCAGGCTTGCGCGCGCACAACGTCGCGAGCGGCAGTAACAACAATAGGATGGCGAACAGTCTCCTCATAAAATTTCTTCTAACATCTGCCATAACAGTCTTGTCGGCAGTCCCATAACGTTGTAGTACGATCCGCGCACCTCGCGGATGCCCACGTAGCCGATCCACTCCTGCACACCGTAGGAGCCGGCCTTGTCGAACGGTTTGTACGTATTAATATAATATTGTATCATGTCGTCGGGCAGTTTCTCGAACACGACATCCGTGGCGCGGTAGTCGGTGAGTGTCTTCTGCGGCGTGGCCACCGTGAGCCCGCTGTAGACTGTGTGTGTGTTACCCGAAAGCAGGTGGAGCATTCGTGCGGCATCGTCGGCATCCTTCGGCTTGCCGATAATCTTCCCGCCGACCACCACGATGGTGTCGCACGCGATGAAGATGGTCTTGGGGTCGTACTCCGCCATGTCGATGGGCGACAGTTTCAGACGCGACAGGTGCATCACGATTTCCTCGGGCGTCCACTTGGGATCGTAGGTCTCTTCCACATCGGTGGTGAGGATTTCGAAGTTCACGCCCATGCCCGCAAGGAGCTCGCGCCGCCGTGGGGACTTCGAGGCGAGATAGAT
>Ga0310696_10005618_pt1 | contig 15083 bp, 4 predicted proteins | sample AusTroGonzalo_MG_4_FD_203885 | JGI IMG/M metagenome (GOLD analysis project Ga0310696, IMG submission 203885) | Bovine rumen microbial communities from tropical cattle in Woodstock, Queensland, Australia - Gonzalo_02 (v2) (version 2) | ecosystem: Host-associated > Mammals > Digestive system >...
CAGGTATATCGCGAGGAAGAGCATATATGGGAGTCTTATATCGTTGAATTCGTTTATTCAAGTGATTTGACTCCTAACATACATGATGTAGCTTACTCTGAAAATCTCGGTATGTATCCGTATGAGAATCAGCTTTCTCTTACATCATCTGAGATACTTACGTTTAAAGCTGGAGAGAAATATCGTTTTGCTCTTAAGTTCCAGGATGAGAACGGAATTGAAACTGATGCATATTGGATTGGCGACGTCATAAATCATAAGTATCCGTACATAGACCATACCACAAACAAGATTAAACGTGTTGTGGCAAGATGTGTGCTTCCTGATGCCATACGCTCTGCAGCTGTGTCATGCGGAATGAAAACCGTCAGACTGATGATAGCCGAAGTTACGGATGCTGATCGCTCCGTCAAAGCTCAGGGTTATGTCAATCCTACTGTTTTCAATACTTGGGAGAGAAACCAGAAGCGTATTTATGCCATGCCGTCTTGGGTTACAAGACCAAGACGTTCGGGTATATCATATAAGCATTTCGAGCCGATCAAGAATGCCAATACTACCAAAGGCGAGATACAGTGTAATTATTGGAAGCTGAGTCAGGGTAAATCTCCTACTCCTTATTACACTTATTCTTATCCATCGTCAGTTCCTTCAGCTCCACAATATAATGAAGGTTATGACGGAAAGCCGACGTATAATTTTGTCAATATTGCATTTCAGGTTTATCATACTACATCGGAGGTTGTAAATGAGAAGTATGAGGTTACTGTTTATATGCTTGAGGCATTGGCCAGTTCAGTAGAGAATATTCCTACTGACGCCATTCATTTCTCGGATATAAACAAATGGGATGTCGACTCTAACGGTAAGAAATATAAGACATATACAAACTGTACTTTGTATTTCTCATCATACACAAGAGTTACTTCTCATTTCTATACGGACATAGCTCAGGATACGGCATATGAGAGACTGAAAGACTATATGAACAATACATTACGTCTTCCGGATTTCCTCATATCATCACCTGCTTTCCATAAATTATGTGCACAGGCTGACAGCAATGGAACTCGTGCTATAAACAGTATAGACACCACTACGTATTATAGTGACGGAGATACTGCATTGAATTCTGCACCAAATGGCAAGTGGCGTTCTGTAGGAGATAATACCGGCGCATCAATAAACGGAAATAACACTCCGTCATTTTTCAACAAGCATCTTATGTTTGTCGATGAGAATGTCGTTACTCTTGATTCGCCTGAGATTTCATTTGGCTATACGGCATCGCTGGCTGATGACTGTAAGTTCCGTATAGTTGGTATATCCAAACTCTGCAGTATCTATTCTGATTATACTATAGACGCCACACCAGGCATTGCATCAGGTGATAACGTAAACCTTTTCTCTGTATCGTCAAAAATTCCTTCTGGCAACATGACTGACGGCATCATATCATTCCCGTTATGGAGAGACCGTTCGCTGGATTTGAAGGATGGTGTCACGAAAGACATAGATCAGAGAAACGAGGATGATTATGAAGTTGGCTCCGGTATAGTACACTATATGATGTATATGTGGAACCACTCAGGTAGCATAACTTCTTTTGATAAGGACAATGACGGATCTGCCGTGCTTAACGAGAAAACCTTTGCCAACATGAAGGTTTGTTATGACACTATATATCTCAGCACTCCTATCGAGATGTATGATATCAGAGGCGCTTATATCGTAAATAAGAATGATGCTTCCCATACGACTATACCGGGTTTGCTTGATGAAAACAGATATTATAGTGGTGTAATAAATCAGGTGCTTTCTCTTCCCGGTTCATGGAGTTATCCGCTATTATATAATGAAAACAGACCGAGCGAGAGTGATGCCGACATAAAGATTGATGACTCGAACGCATTTCTTACGTCCACATCTCCTGTTGAACTGAATTATACGACAGACTCGCATGCCGTGATCTCGCTGAAGGAAGTTCTCAATTCTTCTACTCTTGAATTCCAGCAGAACTTGCTTCCTGTCTTTTCACAGAATGAACAGGTTTCAGTTCCGGTTGCTGATACAAGTTCAAGCACACAAAAAAGTGGAGCTATTCTTCCGTGGCTTTCATTTGATGAGATTGTAAGCTCGGTAAAGAACATCATCGTATGGTCGAGAGATAACGTAGCTTGGGGTGATGCATATTTCTATGACTCTTCTATGTCGGATGAAAATCATCTCACATTCACGTCGGGTTATATTCAGTCTGATGACTGGAGATATGTTTCATTCTATCCAAACATAAAAGCTGCATTAGGAAATTTCGATCACACCGAAACTGTTTATGCTCCTATCATAACACTTAACAACGGAGACAACAAGAAGTATGTCAATCTCGTTCAGATAGACAGCATACAGGTTGAACGCGCTACATCTGGAATTGTCGTAAAAGTGGTAGACGGAAAACTTCTGTATAGAGAGGAATATACAACAGAAAGCCCGTATACGCAGAATAAATGTAATGTGTATGTAATCGAAGATGCTGATACTTCATCGCCTTCAAGTTATTATACCGGCATATGCAGTGTCACTCCTAAGACAAATAACATCATAGCTCTGTCTAAGAGATTCCCTGATTATTCTCTAACGAATAACATAATAAGAACTTTCTCGCCCAATAATGCTAATGCAGGTAATCTCTATGAGTCCGATCAGTATCTTCTTATAGGAGAGATATACAAGGAATTCGGAGAGGATGAATATGATACAAGATACGGAGGAATATCTCTGTCTGCAGTACATAACAACAGATTTATTCCTGCAGGTCCTGCATATGTCCTGTCACAAACTCAAGGAACTCAGACCTTCTACGGAAACAGAGGTGATACTTATTTCCAGAGGTGGGATTCTATGCGAGTTAGAAAAGGCTCCAATCCTGAGAACAATGTTCTTGATGGTGTGTCATTGATGCTTGAAACGCATATCAATATTGATGGATGTACCGAAAGGAAAAAGAACTATTCACGTCTTGCGTCTGTTGATGCTTCATCGTTCGACAAGATCAATCCTGTTTATACGCAGCAGGATAACTTCATAGTAAGAAGAGATAATGATGAAGAAGCTCTTTCTGATAGGTATCCTTCTACCGTGACTTGGACAATGCAGAAGAGTGATATGTCTGACATAGATGAATGGACTCATATCACGTTGGCCAATTCTATTACACTTGACGCCGATAAGGGCTCTTGCGTTGCTCTGAGGCGTATGCAGAATAGTATAATCGCATTCCAGGATAGAGGCATATCTGAGGTTCTGTTTAACTCAAGAACACAACTTTCGACACAGGACGGTGTCCCGGTTGAGATAGGCAACTCAGGTAAGGTGGACGGAATACGTTATATAACCAATAAGTACGGCTGTACCAACAAGTGGTCTATCGTAGAGGGAAAGCTTGGTCTGTATTTCGTTGACAGCATAAACAAGTCGTTCTGTTCGTTTGACGGAGAAAACATAAACAACCTGTCTTCAAGACTTGGATTTGATTTGTGGTTTAAGTCAAATAACAGTACTGCGCAATGGACTCCTAATAACTTCGACAGCATAAACTCTTATTATGACAAGCTGCGTTCTGATATATATCTTGTGAAGAGTGATACTGACGATTATCCATGCTTGGTATACAATGAAACTCTCGGAGTATTTACGAGCTTCTATGATTATGGTTCTATACCGATGATGACCAACGTAGAAGATAAGTTCATATCATTCAAGAACAACAGGATATGGCTTCAGAACGAAGGTTTGTTCTGTACGTTCTATGGAGTTGCCAAACCATTCTGGATTCAGTACCGTGTGAGTCCCGATCCTTATACCGATAAGGTTTGGACCAATATAGAATATCGTGCCGATTTCAGGAGAATACTTGATGTAGATCATGGAATTCCCGTTCTTGCCAGTCCGAGTAAGACTGAATATGGAGTAACAGAAGATACGACCTATCAGTATGTAAGCGATGAGACGTTTGATTACTTCAGGTTCTGGAACGAATATCAGACCACTTATCCTGAGAGCGCATATCACACGTTTAATCCTATAAAGAAGTTCCGTATATGGCATATGCCGATACCGAGAGCTATGACCGGTAACGACAATTCAACGTATGGACTTGACAGGATACGCAATCCGTGGGTCAATATTCTTCTAAAGAAAGGAACTTATCTAACGGATCAGACGAAAGATATAATGGAACTTCATGATGTTGTTGTTTACTATTACGAATAAGTATGAATACATATTTGAATCAATATAATAGCGCCAGGACAGGACTGAAAGACTTGAGTGGACGAGAACTCAATGACGAAGAGCTGTTAAAAATGGATCTTTTGCGAGCTCAGAGAGATTCCGCTTTAGCTGAAGGTTCTTTGGCTATTCTTGGTGGAGCATCAAGTCTTGTCGGAATGTCTAAGGGTCTTGCGGACATAAATGACACATCATATATAGAAGGAGGCATAGATGACATCTCAAGAATTGGAAGACGCAATTACAGTTCTTTCGGTGAGATGGTAAGTGATTATGACAGATTACGTTCGTCTGGCGTCGACATCAATTATGATGATATACGCGGTGCTTCCACAAGAGAACAGATAGGTGGAATTCTTTCTTCAACTGCCTCAGGCGCAACTACTGGCTTGACCGTAGGAGGTCCTTGGGGTGCTTTGATCGGCGGAGTTGTTGGTCTTGGAGCTGGAGCTCTTGGTGCTATATCAGGCAATGATGCAGCAAGACGTAAGGAAGAACAACTCAGAAGTTCTGCTCAAACTGCAACTTTTCTTGCGCAAAACAACCTGAATTCGGCAGCTGAAAGATATTCAGAGTCTCAGTTCAGAAACCGTATGAATATATCCAAAAACGGAGGAGAGATCGAGCGTTCATTGACTGTAAAGGAATTCGCCGATAAGGTTCTTGGAAACCAGAGACGAAACGACATAACACATTCATCAGGGTTGATGATACGAAAATGTAATGGTGGAACAATGATAAGAATTAAACGATAAGATATATGGGAAAGTTTGATACACACGGAGGAGTCTTCGCTCCTCAGGGTTTTATGAAGATAGAAGCCGGCGGAACTCATGAAGAAAATCCGAATGGCGGCGTTCAGGTTGGTGTCGATCCGAACGGCGTTCCTAATATGCTTGAAGAAAACGAACCCGTATATCAGGATTTCGTTTATTCTGACAGTATAGTAGCTGACGGAAATATTCTCAAAGAGTTCAATCTTCCTGAGAAATTCGGAGGCAAGAAATACTCTGAAATTGTTGACCAGTATGTTGATGAAGAAAGACCGAATGATGCCATAGCAAACAACGGAATGAACGCTATGCTTGTTCGTCTTGCCAATGCTCAGGAGGAACAGAAGAAACGCACTGAGATGAAAGAGCTTGAGGATGAGCTCTCTAAACTTACTCCAGAACAGCTCGAAGAGCTTGAAGCGGCATTATCTCAACAGGAGAATCCTGATGTCGTAGAACAACCCGCAGAAGAAGCTACGATATTTGATAATGGAGGGGATATGGAAAGAATGAAAGCTTGGCTCTCTGAGAATGTTGACGTTAGTGATGCAACGAAAGAAATTCTTCTTGAGCAACTAACTGGAGAAAATAGGTCTATGTCTAATTCCGATTTAAGATTGAGATTTAGAGAAATAGTCCCTACTTTATTGTTTGGAGAAAATAATATCGGAAAATATATGAACAAGTTTCAGGAATGGGGTATACCTTTTGATGACGCATGGGAACTTGCTCATATGTATAATGCAGATATGCAGAACCCATACAGAAAGCGCTATTATGATAATATGCGAGAAGAGTTTGAAAAGAATTATTCTGTTTCTGCGGAAAACAATAAGAACTATGACGAAGAAGTAACTCTTCCGGATGTAGATGTGATAGCCGATAAAATAAATCATGGTGGAGAAAAAACGGCATCTGCTTCGGAGGTAGCGGCAAAGAAGAGTTCGGTTTCTTCGGGAGCAAGTGAAAAAGTAGATTTCAATAAGTTCCTTCAGACACCTGTACGTGGTATTAATTATCCGAATAGCGACGTAAATGTTCCTTCTTTGCTTTCAGCTCCTGAGCTGACAGCGATACCGTATGACGGTCCTGCTTATGAAGGTTTGTCCGATAGTGAGTTCAACCGTTCGGCAAACGAATACGCAAATAAGAAAGCCGCTGAAGCATCAGGCAGAACAACTTCGGAAGCTCTTCTTACGTTTCCAAGATATGCCGGTGCTATCACGAGTGGACTCATGGGGTTGTATAATGCTTTTCAAGAGCCCGATAAATACAAGATCCCAAGAGTAATACCTGTATTATCCAACACAAGACTACAGACAATCGATCCTGTTTACAGACCTGTTGACGCTAATATGGCTGTTAATGACGTTCTTGCAAGTGGAGCTGGTACGACAAGAGCTTTGAGAAATTCAGGTTTGGGTCCTTCTCAGGCTGCCGCACTTCTTGCCGCAGATTATAATATAGGACGCAACATAGGTAATGCAAGAACTCAGGTTGCTGATTACAACAATAATCTGTATAGCAACATAATTGCTCAGACCAACGCCAATCGTCAGGCTCAGGCTCAGGTTGATCTTAACAGAGAACGGAACAACACAATGTTGTTATATGATGCAGCTATACGTAATGCTCAGAATAACCTTATGCAACAGAGATATAACTATGATGCAGAGGGTCAGAAATATACAGCTCTTTCCAATCAGATTGATCAGGTGGCTCAGGCGTTGGCGAACATAGGATATGAGAATTTCGCTATGAATCAGGCGAACAGCTCAGGCTTGGATTACAGAACCGGCAGAAACGGAACAACATATTATGTTGGCGGAAAACGTTGTGGTGGTTTGTTGAAGAAATATAAAAGATAAGAGATATGGCAAAGTATATAGTAACAAGCGGCTCTAATTTTACGCCGTATTCATATGATGAATTGGTTAAGCCTCTTTCAAACATTCAGGCTCGCCACGATGCTGCACAGGAAGTATATGATGCACTTGAACTTGATACCGAGTCATTGAACAGATATATATCCGATGCAGAAGATGACGCACAGACTCGTGCGATGTACGACAACTACCGCAATAAACTGAATGAGCTTCAGGAGGATTTATATAACAATGGATATACTCCGAGAACAAAAAGAAATCTCTCTGCTGCCCGTGCTGCATATGCCAGTGATATAACTCGTATAGCCAAGGCCGTCGAGACTCGTCAGCAGCGAAGTCAGGAGTATTGGAAGTATAAGCATGAACATCCTGATATGATTATGGGTACTGATCCCGTTTTAAGCGGACTTGATAATTATCTCAACGATGACTTGTATGGTCAGAATTATTATCAGTATAGTGGTAATGATTTTGCTAATCAGGTTGCTGCGGATGCTCAAGCAAGAGCAAAAGAGGTTTTCAGCATGCCTCAGTACAGAAATAATCCGTATGTCCAGGGATATATTCAAAAGATAAAAAGAGAAGGCTTCTCAGACAATGACATATCAGCTGCTATTGATGCGGTTCATACGGGGGATACTTCCGATCTTGATGTCACTTCTCGTATACTTTATGATGTATTAAATAGTCATCTAGACTCAACAGGAGCGTTCGGTAATGTATCAGACGAAGAATATGAAAGACTTATCAACTATGGTAGGTCTGGACTTTCTCGTGCTATCGGAGGTGTCGATGTCGATGACCTTCAGGATAGGGCTTTCGTTGCTCCTTCAAAGACATCAGGAAGCGGCACAGGCGGTGATGAAGCAGGAGGAGGATATTCGATAAACAGTCCTATTATTTCTTTCCAGACTCCACAGTATAGCGAACTGTCTAAGATGTGGAAGAAACAGAATAGAAAATATGATGACGGACCTAAGACAATATTCAAACCTGATGGGACAAGCGAGAACGTAGACTCATTCGAAAGCATGACCAATCTTGTCTATAATCCTGAAGTGAGACGCGAGACTCGTCAGCTGTTTGGAGGTCTTGATGTTGCTTTGTCTGCAAAAGACCTGGAGGAACAGACGAAGAAAAAACCGGCAACATACAGCGAGACAGGAGATCAGAATCTGTCTATCATAGCCAAACGTCTTGATGGCGACAGGGTTGGCATATATTACAACAACGGTTCTGATTGGAAGCTTGATGATACTCTTACAGAAGAGTTTAATAAACGTCGTCAGCAATATCAGGATCATGTGAAATCTTACACTGATAATGAAGACAACAAAAGACAGATAAAGAACTTTGGCAAATATGCTCTTACTCATGAAGAGGAAAAAGAATGGAGAGATAAATATAACATAGATCCTTCTGTTGATACTCAAGATGTATTCTATATTCTTGCTGCTAAAGAACGCGTAGGAGATTACCACGAAACAACTCTTGCTGATGCTTCTTATGGGATGGATGCCGCAATGCAGACTCTTGCTACTGCAATGCTCAGAAGCTATAAGATAGGCCAGTCAAACGGAAAGATCGGTAAAGACTCTAAGTACGCTCTTTATCCTGTAGCTGAAGGTGGGCTTGGTAAATCAGATAGAAAAAGAGATGCCATAACAGATTGGTCTGATGTTTTCGATAAGGAAGACATTGACAAAAACCTTTTGAGTATTTCATTTACTCCAGATGATATTGCAGCAGGTGCTGGAACTGGAAGACCGATGTTTAGACTAACAAGCAAAACTGCGCCGGGCGAATATATGGCTGACGCAGAAGTATTAGGCGATATGGTTTGGAATACCCTTAAAGAGCCTATAGCTTATCCGCCTTATTACGGAAAAACTATGTGTGATGTCGTGTCAGATATGATGGCTCCAATACTTAGGCCTGAAGAAGTAATGTCTTGGTCTGATGACGAGAAGATTGACTGGCTCAATGAAACTACAGCAGTTCTTAATGGTATGAATATGGAACGTGCTGAGAAAACTGGTTATCTGTCTGGCCCAATAAACACACAAGGAGGAACAATGAGTTATATCGATCCTGCTGATATAGTAAGATTTGAAGCTCACAGGAACAAACTGTATAATGACATATCCAATTATATAAAAGAATTCATAGCTAATCCACGTGATAGGATACAGCAGGATCATACGCAGTATAAGGGCGCATCATCAACAAAAGCTGAAGGATTAACCGAGTAAAGACTATTGTTATGGAAAGAGGAATAAAGACTACTGAGGAATTGCAGCAACTAGTACAGGATTATCAGTCTGGAACACCGGAAGTAGAACAGCCTGATTTGAAACAGTCTGCGCCACAATATCCTTCGTACTATGATATAGCAAATCGTAATGTAGCTACAGGAGTTGCAAATACGTATACTCGCGAAGCATTATCGCAAGGATATGGAACAAGCCGTTTTGATAAGGAGTTCTATGCCGGCGAGGATATTGAAACAAGAAGAGCTATAGCACAGAGTGATTTCGGCAAGATTACTAATTATCTCGGCAAGGGCGCTGTAACTGCAGCTACTACTTTTGCCAATGGCACAGCCGGTCTCGCTTTGGGATTGGTCAATAGTGCGATTGAAGCTGTGGCCGATCCTGATAATAATGGTCGTCATCCACTTGATGCGTTAGTCAACAATCCGTTCAGTGATTATATGGAACGTTTGCGTGATTGGAGCGACAAGGCTATTCCTACATATCTTACTGCAGAGCAGAGGACTGAAGAATACCAGAGAGAATGGTATAAGCATATACTTACTACAGACTTTGCCGGTGAATTCATTCAGAACTTTGGTTTTACTGTAGGTGCTTTACTCAGTGGTGCTGCGTGGGCTAAAGGATTATCTGTACTTAAAACAAAAGGTTTTGCAGACAACATACTCAAAGGCGCTATCGTAGCATCTGAAGGTGATGCAGCTGCAACACAGGGGCTGACAAGAGCATATGAAGCTTTGAAAGCTGGTAGGATAACTCGTGTAGATGCCAATAAGCTCACACAGAACGTAAAGGATATAGCTAAACAAATCAATCGTGCCAATACTGATGTTCAGTTGTTCGGTGCTATGGTTGGAGCTATGTCCGAAGGAGATATGGAGGGTATAATGGCTCGCAATGAGATGCTTGCTGATTTCAATAATAAACTTACAGAAGAGCATGATACCAAATATAATCAGGCCTTGGATGATGTACTTAGCAGCAATGATCCGTTACTGACAACACGTTCATCTGAATTCAATCCTGAAACAGGCGAGTATCTTCCGATGCTTACCGAAGCAGGAAAAGCTGAGGTTCTGAAACGTCAGCGTGAGATAACCGATAATGAACGTAAGCAGCTTGAGATTGCTACTCGTGAAGGTGAGAGAATAGCATCAATTACTTTCGCTCTAAACTTGCCGGTATTGACTGCATCAAATATGGTTCAGTTCGGACGTATGTTATCCGGCGGATGGAAGACATCGAGAAAGCTTCTTGGAGTCCAGGGCGGAGTTCAGATAGGAAAAGATGCCATAACTGCTGCATATGCGCCAAAAGGCTCTATCGCAACAAAGACTGTTCTGAAGTCTCTTGAGAATATACTTACTGAAGGTTCTGAAGAAATGATACAGGGTTACATCTCAAGTGGTAATCAGAAGTATGCAATGGAGAAGATTGCCTCATTCAATAATGATGCATATGATGAGAAGAGTATCAATGCCGTTCGTGATTGGTTGTCTAACTTCAATGCAGGTGGTCTTGAATATCTTAAAGATATAAAGAACTGGAAAGAAGGTGCTCTTGGAGGTCTCACGGGTTTGTTCGGAATACCGGGGCGCAGATGGAACGGCGGAGTTCTCGGAGCTCGTTCTGAAGCAAAGGAAGAAGTAGATGCTTCAAGACGCGCTGCAGAGGAGATGAACCGAAGAGTCAACGATCCTGAATTCAGATTGAGATGGAACGGCTATATACGTCATATGAAATATGATGACGCTATGGCACAAGCTGCAGCAGCTGATGATGAATATGCATGGCACACAGAAGATGACAAACAGCTTATAAGTGATGTAGTCATGTTTGCTGACGCAGACAGACTTGATGATTTGGTAGATATTGCCAATTCATTTAAGACTGTTTCTGCAGAAGACATAGAAAGCCTGAAACAGAATCTTGACTGGGCTAAGGGCCAGAGTAATGAGACAATCATAAGCAAGATATCAGATCAGGCTGACAGAATGGTCAATACAGTTAATGAGTATCGTGAAATGTATGATGCTCTTTCTTCAAGAGCACCAATTAATGCATCAAAGGAATTTCTTAAGGAAATGACTGTTACAGCTCAGTATATAAAGGCGTATGAGAAACGCTTTGCTGAGATGCTTGCAGATGTAACCAAGATGGCAGAGCCGTTGCTTGTTGATTACGCTAAGGTTACTGAAGAAGGCGAGAAGAATGTTACAGAACAACAGCAGAAACAGAGACTTACAGAGCTCAAGGAGTACTTCGCAAGTGTCCTTGAGACAATTCCTGTAAAGTATATCTCAGATGATATCATTGAAGAAATTGATAAAGACCTCACTACTCTTATGACTTCTGCTCAATGGGATGATGCGACAAAACAAAAGATCAGAGATATGCGTAAGGCTATCAATGACCGTCAGATGTTTTATCGTAAGCTTCAGTTCCTTCAGGGCGACGCAAAGAATCAGGAGACAGGAAAGAAGATACCACAAGAGGATGCAGAAAAAGCATTTGAGAAAGCTTCTATGACTCCTGAAAAAGTAGAACAGGCTGCTGAGAAGCAGAATGCCATAGACGAAACAAAAGATCTTAGATCTGTTGATGATGTTCGTCAGGCTTATATAAAGAAAAAAGCTAAAGACAGAATTGAGTTCTTTGAAAACCTGCGAAGAGCATCTAAGAAAAACGATGCGATAAAGACATTCGTAGACATGAAAGAGTTCGTTGACGGCTTCAGAGGATATGTAGAACGTAATGCTTTCGATGTAGATTTCCCGGCAAGAAACCAGGATCTTTCTCGTGCCGTAAACAGTCTGTTGGATTATGCTGAGTCTGTTGATGATATAAAAGAATTATCTGATGATATGTTTGAGTCTTATGACTCTTATGCAAATTCACATAGTTCAGTATTCAAAACACTTCGTTCCGGTAATTATGATCAGGCTCGTTATGAAGAGATAAAGACTATTTTTCGTGATGCTATGAAGAATTATCTCGGATTGAAGTCGGACACACAGGCTACTCCAAAAGCAAAACCGATGGATACCGGTGCAACGCCCGAAATTCTCACTGAGGGTGGAGGATATGACGCTGCTCCTCCTGCCAGTGCTACAGGTTCACCTGCGATGTCAGAAGAAGAGCGCAAGGAGAATAAAGAAAAGCCTCAGGAAACTCAACCAGAAATTCCAGAAATAACTGAGCCTACTCCTCAGGAAGTTGAAACATTCTCGCTTGAGTCTCAGCGTCCTGAGAATCCAATGCTTGAACAGAGTATTGATGACGACAGCATAGAGGATAATAAAGGAAACTATAAATATGTTTATTGGAGAACAAGTGTTCCTGAAATAAGCACAGAGCAGGCTAGAAAAGCTCGTATTGCAATTAATAGCAGGATGACTAAAGATTACAAAGATGCAGATCTTTCTGATTTTGTAATCAAAAATCCTGAGTATAAAGAGATTTGGAATGCTCTTAATGATAGAGGCGCATTTGAATATGTTGCTACTCAATTGAAACAAAATGATGAGATTGAATTTATAATCGATCCTACATTCCCGACATATAATAATGAGACTCAGATACTTCTTGCCACAAAAATAGGAGATGAGCATCAAGTGCTTTCTGCTCTTACATATAAGACATCAGATTATTATGGAGTTAAAGAATTCCGTAAGAGAATGTTGGATGAATATGAGAAATTTAAACAGACTAATCCAAATGATATCTATGTATTCCCGGAAACATCTAAAGCATTTTGGATTAGGACTGGTTTAATGGAATACGATTATAGTAAGGATGGTAATAAACCAATACAGAACATTCCTTCATATTCTGAGGATGCACCTATTGTTTCAATAAACTATATTGAGCCAAACGTAGATGAAGGCGAAACAGATGGTCGCTTCGAAATAAATGCTGTACGAGGAGGAAAGAATGCAGAAGAAGTAGCCGGTAAGATCATTGTTCCTAAGATGAAAAATCGTACAGGTCTGTATTATCTTGTAAAGAATAATGCATCTGAAAACGGATACATCCCTGTTGCACTTACGACAGAGCGTTTCAATAAGGAGAATTATGATACAGAAAATCCTACGTTTGAGCGCATAAGAGAGGCAATAAGAAATCTTGCTGATAAACTTGCGAATGTAGATGGAACAAACTATGAGGAGAAGATGAAGTCAATTAGAGCAAATGAACTCGAAAAATTAACTCATCTTCTTGATATTCATCGTGCGTGGTTTGATTTGCGTTCAGATCCTCAGTATGGTGTATCGCTTGTATTGAAACCTGTTGGACTCGATGAAACAAAAGAAAAGAAAGTTCGTAATGCCGGATGGTACTTTAATATACAGTATGCCGACAATAATCAGATTTACAACTGGCTCGTAGATAAGCTAGCTAAGATGAACCGTCACGTTCAGATTGATGGCACTACATCCGCAGAGCAGCTTAAGGAGATGGTTGATAATAACGTTATTACATCCAATGCTGCCCGACTCAGAATGAAAGGCGTAGACTTCTATTGTGATCCGTGGTCAGAAGAAGACGGAAAGTTCAAGAGAGTATTAAAGCCTTCTATCGATAACGAAGTTCAGGATAAAGCTAAATCAGAAAAGGAACTTCTTGATACATCCAAGAACGATAATCTGAGTCTGATGAAAGGCGAAGAAGAGATCCAGCCGAAAGTGAAAGAGGAAAAACAGGACGATAGTGCTGTTCCTGTAGCTCGTACAACAGAAGAGTTTAACGACGCTTTGAATGAAGGCGGAGCACTGGATTTTCAAAAACTTTCTAAGCTGAATTTTGAGGAACTTCCAGATGGGATACAGCATGGCTTAACCTCCAAAGGCTATGGGTCAGAAGAATACAACCAACTTAATGATGACGAGCGAGAAAGTATACTGGTTTGTTTTGAAGTAAGTTAACAGAAGAAAGTTGGTATCATATTTTGAAAGCTGTCTTTACGGATGGCTTTCTTTTTTTGTTTCACCATATTCGATACCAACCTTCATTCTGTCAAGTTATTCACTAATCAAAAACGGCTTTTTCGGAACACCCAGGATCTCCTGAAGACACCTCCCCCTTACCCGGCGACGATATAAAATTGCTGTCGCCGTTTGGTTTTCAGATTGATATGTTGTCTCTTCGGACATACCCTATCGCTCCGCCTCCATATCCGTGGATGAATATGAAAGATGCCGGGTATTAAGTAATCCACACTTTTAGCGAGCATCCCGACCTACACCTGCTCCCACAATACTAAGTCCTCTTTGTGGTTGTTTTACATCATCCACTGAACAGACGTTCGTTCACCACCGTTGATTTCAGCTTAGATGTCTTCCTCTCACAATATCGTCAGCGAAACACTGGTTTCTTGTTATTGATTCGGAAATGAGTCCATATAAAAAAAAGAACTCATGCCTTAAGACCAACACAGCATGAATTCTTCTTATTTATATGGACTTCATCCGAATATAAATCAAGTAATATATCACGCCCCTGTTGGTCTAGAGACATGACAAAAATATGCATTAAATAAATTGAATTTCAAAATCATAGCGTGTAGTTGTCAACATTTAGAAAAAACATGAATATCTTTATGTATTTCTTTTTGTAAATGAAGCTTTTATGCGAGAATGAAGAGTATATATAATACTTATCTTCGCGTATAATCATCTTTAATATAAATATGAAAAAAGCCTGTCCAGTATTAAGCTCAGTACAGAATACTCCTGAGTTTATTTCACTTAAGGAAAAGTTCCTGTCTCAAGCACGCAATATTGAATTCCATCTGTTGCTTGGACTTTCAAACTATCGTAGCATGAATGACCTTGAGGATAATTGGTATCCTGTAACAGAAGAGG
>Ga0310696_10005619_pt1 | contig 15081 bp, 18 predicted proteins | sample AusTroGonzalo_MG_4_FD_203885 | JGI IMG/M metagenome (GOLD analysis project Ga0310696, IMG submission 203885) | Bovine rumen microbial communities from tropical cattle in Woodstock, Queensland, Australia - Gonzalo_02 (v2) (version 2) | ecosystem: Host-associated > Mammals > Digestive system >...
AGAAAGGTTATGGAATGTAGGGTATAGGTGTGTGGATAGACACCTGACGATAGACCATAACCATTGGATAGATGGTAGAGAGGGCGTTATGCGGGTCTTGACAAATGGGGAGGGAATGTGGTGTAAGCCCTTGACAAGTGTGGTCGTAAATAATTATGGGGTTTATTAAATAAATCTATTGCATTTACATAAATAGGTGGTATAATAAAGTCAATAGAGAAGGATACTCAATAAAACCAGAAAGGGCATAAAGTTATGAAAAAGAGATTAAGTTTAAGGGAAGTTTTCAAGATGTGGAAGTTGGCAAAGGTCAACGGTTGTGTAGTAATCAAGGAGGTGTGATATGAAACAGTTTCCAAGAACTTTTGCAGAGTTAGCTGATGATGCTAATTTGGGCGTTTATGATGTTACGGGTGATACCTTTAAGTCGTTGTTCAATCTTATGTACTTGCTCGACAAGAAAGGACCCAAAATGAGAAAGAACGCAAAATTGCTTAATCAGTATTTGTGGGGTTACGGTAAATACTTCATTTGGTCTGAACTCAATGATAAGCCCGCTCTTATGTGTAAGGCAAAGTTTGGTGATACGAATGTAAGTTACTATATTCAGTATCACTACCACGATGTAAAGGGTGTAGGTTACTCACTTGTTTACTTCAACACAGACGAGGACAGACAACTTACAAAGGACGAAGCACAGAGCGGTATCTTATGGGAGTGCAATATGACCGACAAGAAGAAGTTGCAGACCATTTTGAGAAACAACTACCTGCAACTCAAAGCACACTTCGGAGAGCCAACTATTTACACAAAGGGAGGATAAGGCTATGAAGATTTATGATAACGGTTTGGTCTTTTTGAGTTATGTTGAATTACGCACATCGTACAACGATGAACTTGTTGAAGGAAAAATCGATGAAATGACTTTCAGAGATTATATCGAGAGTTTCCGACCTTTATTTGCAGACACAGACGGTATCTACTATTTTCCAGAGTTTTAAGGAGAAATGATTATGTTAAGTTTTGAGGAATTTGTAAAGGGGTTAGATGCGGAAAATGAAATGATAGATAATGAGGTGTACGAGTTATGTCTTTCCTACTATCTCGATGAACAAGATTGGGATTGGAGTTACCTAACAAGAGAGTTTTACAAAACTCACAAGTTACAAGAGTACCCTCTTATGTATCTAATGAGTAAGAATGTAACCCACGAAGATGTAAGGAAGTTAAAGAAACTCATTTACTCAAAGGCAAGTGAAGAAGAACTCAATGAAATACTTTACGAGATTTATTTAAGAATACAGGAGGAGTTAGTATGAGACATCAACAGATTATGAAGGAAGTCATTATGATGAAGGCACAACTCAATTCTTTATCGGAAACGGTTAAGTGCCAACAGTTAAGGGAAGAGTTACTGTTAAAGATTTTATATGACTACGGTATCTCGGAGCCAGGTGAGTTAGTTGAAGTATTGCAGTACCTTGATGAGAAAGGCTACTTTGCAACAAAAGAGTATTTTGAAACACACGAAGGGGAGGACGACTAATATGAGATGTATGTTTTGCGGTAGCGATGATTTGTCAACGATTGAGACACACAAGAACCACTCAATTAAGGCAAAGGATGTAATTGGAACTTATGACGGTCAGGTACAGGAAGTAAAACCCGTTGAACTCGAAATACCTGCCACACGAAGAAAGATAAGATGCAACAACTGCAAGTGCTATTTCTTCACGGTAGAGCATTTTGATAAGACAACAAAGAACGCAAGAGTTCAGAAGATGATAGTTGCAGACTACAGCCTCTTCACAGACTACGGTATCAGAAGTGATTTGACGGAAAGTGAAAAGGCAGACCTCAACAGACTGATACAGGAGTTGTGATATGTTGTGGGAAGTATTAGGTAAGGTCGTGAGTGTCATAGAAAAGTTTATAGAGTGGGCATTTCAGGATTGGAAACACATCATAATCTTTGCTATAATAATAGTGGTACTCGACCTTATCGCTACAGGTAGATTTCCCGTACTGACAAGGAAGAAGTCCAATGATGACGGGGATGAATAATCCCCGTTTTCTTAACGAAGAGCTATTTAATAGTAATAGTAATATAACGAAAGGAGCGAAGAACAATGGCAAAGTTATATTCGGGCAAGAAGAAGAATATCGAAACCACAACAGGTAGAGTTGGTAAAGCATTAGGCTCGGTTGTTGATAGGGTTAGCGGTAAAGCAAAAAAGGCAAAAGAAGAAGCCAAAAGGAAGAAAGAAGAAAAGAAGAAAAAGGAACTCTCAATCTCTACTTACAATACTCGTTTGAGAAAGTTACTTGAAGAGGGCGGTGTTGAGGAAACAGCATACTTAAAGGATATTCTTGAAAACAGAACGGGAGTATCGTTTACAAAGAAAGGTGCTATTTCCACAAGACAAGATTTATCAAAAGAGCAAAGACAAGTCCTTGACGAACTTTTACCTAAAATGGGAAAGGGTTTTGATACAAAGGGCTATATCACAGAAATACAAAACCGTATCGTTGGTGAGAAACGCTCATTTGAAGAAAAGCAAACAATGGCATTTGCTGATAGAGCAAAGAAGTTAGCCAAAAAGTCCTTCGATGATTTCTTTGATTATATCTATGAAGAGGGTGCAGGCGAATATATTGGTGAAGGCTTGCGTAATGAAGGTATAATGAGAGCATCCAATGAGAGTTTAAGTAAACGAGCACAGATTGATGACATTATTTCCGAAGTAGCAAGAGGCATACATTCAGGAACTATGTCAAAGGCGGAAGTAGACCGCAGGTGGAGAGAATTAGAGTCACTTACAGGAGTTGAGAGAGGGTAAAGTTATGTTAGTGAAAGACAAGGGTTGGCACAACTATTCTATTTATGAAGAAGATGGCTATGGTTTGACATTTGACGATTTTCAAGAGGACAAGGCAAGTTATATCAAAAAGTGGTACTTGTCAAGTACAACTGAATCGTTAATCGGTGATGACATACCTGAATTGCTTAATGCTTTGGAAATGCTTATAGCACGAAAAGGCTTGAAAGTATATAGTGAGAGTAAAAAGGATATTGTTATCATCTACACAAATAGAATACAGGAATTGTACTATTACTTATTTAACTATGTATCAAATGTATTTCCTGAAAACGCAACAAAGCCATTGTATTTTCAGGTACTTGATATTGTAGAGTTCAGGGAATGTTGGAACACTGATTTGGATAATGCTAACGATATATCAGTTTGGGCGAAAGGAATGATGGACAAGTTATTCATACCCGACAACTGCGTATATTTAACACCTTCACAGGTATCGAGGAAAAGAATTATGAAGCAGTGTAAAGCCGAAAAGATTACCATTGGTAAAGACATATTTCCTACGACATATACTAAATATGATTATATAAGAAAGGCTCTTTACGGTGGTATTTGCTACTGTCCTTTTAAGGAAGAAGTGTTTGAAAGACCTATTATCGAGATTGACCTTAAATCCGCTTATATCTTTTGTTTCCTTATGAAACATTGTATTAGTAGCGGTAAGTGGGTTGATAGCAAAAATTGGGAAAGATATTTAGGTGATGACTGCAAGCACACTATTGGTGAGTATAAGATTACCTACACTTCTTGGAGTAAGAAGGTACTATGCTATAAGACAAAGGACGGTTTGGAGCCAGGTCAGAGTGCTGACGAGAAAGGTATTTGCACAGACACCTTTATCTTTGATGAGATGGACATTAAGATTTTCATTGATACTGTAAATGTAATGAAGATTGAGTGCTTGGGACTTATTGAGTTTGATACGGGTTATATACCTAAACCTTATATCGACTGCGTATTGGACTTGTTTAAGAACAAAGAGCACACTACGGGTATTGAGAGAGCAATCAACAAAATAGCAGTAAACAGCGTATATGGTAATACTGCAAGAAGATATGACACACGAAAGGCATTTAAGGAAGCCGATACTACTTTCCCTACACAATGGGGTGTATTTATAACATCATATTGTAAGAACTTGGTTATAGGTTTGGCAAAAGACTTGGACGGTTGGATTTACTCTGACACAGATAGTATCTTCTGCTTTGATACACCTGAAAACCGTGAGAAGATTAAGGCATACAACGAAAAGACACAAAGGACAGTCAAAGAGTTCTGTGATAAGTTCGGTTATGACTTTGAAGAGATTAAGAACTTGGGTACATTTGTTATCGAAGAAGAGATAATCAAGTTCAAGGCGTGGAAACAAAAGCAGTATGCTTTTAAGACAAAGGAAGGTAAGGTTATCGTTAAGGCATCGGGTTGTCAAAGAAGGGAACACAATGACGCTATATTTGAAATGGAAAAAGTACCTGTCGGTGAGAAAGTAGTTTCAGTAAACTTTCAGGCAAAAGAGTGTAAGACCGTTAAGGACGGTAAAGAGTATAAGTCGGAAACAAGTTATTATAATAGAGTGCTTGTTGATGAAGAAGTTGAATTGTACTACGGTCTTATGAGTATGCTTGCTAAAGGTGAGCACTTGACAGATGACTAAATATATCTTATACTATTGATAAGGAATAGTTGAAGTTTCTCAATTCTCGTTTCTTTCATTCATAACTTTGCAAAAACTGATTAACGGAGGTTGCCCACCTCCGTTTTTCAATGAAGAGCTATTTAATTATAAGAGTATAACGATAGTATAATAAGACTTAAACGATAGTATAATATAGTAAAGGAGGTATTTCCTATGGACTACTCAACAATAGGCGGACTTATTCAGAGCATCGGCTTCCCGATAGTTGCCTGCTGTGGACTTGGATGGTTTTGTAAATATATGATAGACCAACAGAACAGGAACATTGAGAGAATGTTTGATATGTACGACAAGTCCAACAATGAGAATCGTCAGGCTATTGAGAAGTTGACTACTGCCGTCGATAAACTCTGTGATAAACTTGATAAGGAGGCATAACTATGGGTGATGTTTATTGGTCAGATGTAAAGCGTATTGCGAATAACGAAATAGGCTATCACGAAGAAGGTAACAATTGGACGAAGTACGCCCGTGACCTCGATGCAATCCACTACTTCAATGGTAACAAGCAAAATGTGGCTTGGTGTGCGACATTTACCTCGTGGTGTATTTGGAAAGCAAGTTCACCTGACCCAAAGGGTACGGCACTTGCGGCACAGTATCAGCCTAAATCAGACAACTGTGGTTGTGGGGTAAAGTTTAATGCACAGTATTACAAGAACAAAAAGAAGTTCTACTCAAAACCTGAAGAGGGTGATGTATTCTTTACTGACGGATATGGACACACGGGTTTTGTTAAAGAGGTAAACTCTAACGGAACTTTCAAAACTATCGAAGGAAATCATAACAACAAGGTTGACAGTTGTACCCGTAGAATAAGTGATATGGAAGGCTTTGGTCGTCCGTGGTACACTGCCGAAAAACCTACACCTACCCCAACACCAACACCTACACCTTCGGGTTACACGGGAGCATTCCCTAAAAGACCTGCAAGAGGATATTTCCAAAGAGGTGATAAGGGTGCGGAAGTAGTTAAGTTACAAAAGTTGTTGTTATGGACATTACCTAATTGCTTGCCAAAGTACGGTGCTGACGGGGATATAGGTAGCGAAACCTTATCTGCAGTCAAAAAGTGTCAAGCAATATGGGGAACAAAAGTAGACGGCTTCTATGGTGCTAATTCAGAAAAAGCGGCAAAGGAGTATAAGAAGTAATGGCTACTAAATCTAAAGAGTTTGAAGAAAAGGCAAAGCGTCGTGAAAAGACGATACAAGAGGCACTTACTTCAAAGGACTTTTATAACTTAAAGCCCCTAATGGATATGAACCCTGACATCGCAGTAATATGGGGTCAGCGTTCTAATGGTAAGACTTATCAATGCCTGCAATACGCTCTTAAAAACTTTAAGAAAACGGGCAGGACTTTCGTTTATGTTAGACGATGGGCAGAGGACATTGTAGTTAAGTCAATGACAAAACTTATGTCGCCTTTACCTGTCGAGGATATATTTGGAAAGGGATATGCTATCAAATTTTATAGGGGAGCATTTTTGCTTTATAATGAAGATGACACAGAGGAAGAGCCTATTACTTTAGGTTGGGCGGTTGCTCTCAATCAGGTAGCTCACACAAAATCTCAAACATTTGAAAAAGCACAGGTCATCATATTAGATGAGTTCTTACAACTTAAATCGGAAAGAGTATTGCGTGATGAGTTCGATGCTTGGGAGCAGACCGTATCAACTATTGCCCGTACACAACAAGATATGAAAATCTTTATCATTGGAAACAGTATTTGTAAATACTCACCTTATTTTAGCCCCTACGGTATTGACCCTAACGCTATCAAGCAAGGTGAAATCAAAGAGATACTTTTAACCAATGAAGAAGGTGAGCCGACAAGGGTTATTGCTGAATGGTGTAAGTACAACCCTAAAATCGGTAAGAGAACTTCTAAATATGTTCGTGGCTCTAAAATGGCACAAACAGGTGAATGGGAAATACAAGATGTTGCAAATATCCCTCATACCGACAATGAAGAGGCTTATGAGCAATTATTGTGTTCTATGTTCGACCCGATAATGGGTATCAACTTGGGTATGTATGTTAGATATGCTCGTTGGTACACATTGGAAATTGTTGATGGCTTATATCAAGACGAGCCACACGAAAGAGAGTTCTTGGTTATTCGTCAAACACCCAAAAAGAGTTCTTACTACCACTTGACAAATGTAAAAGATTTGACTTATACGAGTTGGAATAATATCATATTGATGTGGAAAGACATAAAAGAACGCATTGGGATTGACATAGAAAATGAGTTACAAATGGGTAGAGTATATTGTGAAGATAGTTTCACAGGTGATTATTTTTATCATACCTATATGCAATACCTACGAGTAGATACAAGAGATTTATTATAAGCACAGGAGGAATTTAATTATGAAAATCTCGGATATTGTAGCATTAGCGAAGGCAGGATATAAACCTGCTGATGTACTAAAACTTATGGAAGTGGTTGAAACATCACCTGAAGTAAAAAAGGTCGAGGCGGTAGTAGACCCTAACAATGGTGATGTGGAGATAAAGAAAAAGGATGAAGTTACACCTGCACCCGAAAATGAACAGGGCAATAATGGTGAAGACGACATCACAAAACTTGTAAATCTGCTAAAGGAGGAAAACTAATATGGCAGTATTTCAGATTAAGGATGCCTACGCAGTAATGAACGCTTTGGCAAGACAGGCTACAGCTCAGGCTGATTTGGCAGTTGTTGACCATACTTCATTTATTGATGCAGGTACAAAGACACTCGCTACAGGTACAGAGAATGTACTCGGTAGCATTTATCGTACTATTGCAGAGGTTGTAATGCAGTCTCGCAAGTACACAGGTAAGTTCGGACTTATCAACGCAAGTGAAAATCAGTTCAACACTCGTAAAGCAAAGGTATCTTTCTATGCCGCAGATAACGAGGCATCAGGTGCTTTCAATACTGACCTCAACACTAATATTGCTGATGGTCAGGGTGATGGCGACGGTGCAGGTTCTATGTGGGAGATTAAGCTTCCTAAAGTTGTAGAGCGTTTCTTCTTGTCAGAGGCAGTATGGGATAAGCACTATACTACACCTCTCGCACAGTTGCAGAGTGCTTTCAACAACGAGGCTACCTTCATCGCATTTATGAACGGCTGTATGACAGAGATTGAGAATGACATCGAGTCTACTCTTGAATCTCGCAACAGAGCACTCGTTACTGACCGTATCGCAGGTGTTTACTTACAGGCTACATCCGCTACACCTACTCTTGGTGGTGAGTGCGTTGTTGACCTTATCAAGTATTTCAACGACGAAACGGGTAAGGCTTACACAAGAGACGAAGTTCTCCGTGAGCACTTAACAGAGTTTATGGAGTTCTTCACATCAAAGATTAAGATTGACTCCGACAGACTTGAAGAGAGAACTGCTCTTTATCACAACCCTCTCACAATCACAGAGGGTGGCGTTGATTACAATGTTTTGAGATTTACTCCGAAGTCAAAGCAGAAGTTGATGCTTTTCAGCGAGTTCATCGCAAAGGCAAAGACAAGAGTTATGCCTGAGATTTTCAATCCCGAGTATCTCTCTCTCGAAAACTATGAAGGTGTTACTTATTGGCAGAGTTCAGTACCTGGCAAGAGAATGAGCATTGACTGCAAGCCTGCTCTTCCCGATGGTGCTACAACTGCAGAGGTTGCTCTTGACTATGTTGTTGGTATCCTTTTCGATACAGATGCAATTCAGTCAATCAATCAGTTCACAGGTGCTTATGTTACTCCCGTGAATGCAAGACATCTTTACACGAACACCTGGATGCACTATAAATTCGGTGCGATTCAGGACTACACGGAGAACAGCATTATCTATATCCTCGGTGAGGGTGGTGCTACCGAAACTTTCGAAGGTGACGGCTCTGAAGTAGACTTCGTACTTGAGGGCGAAGTTCGTGAAATCCTCAAGGTAACAGTTGGTGGTACAGAAGTAGCTGATACAGACTACTCTTATGACGCTGACACAAAGACAATTACCTTCGACACCGCTCCTGCAAACGATGCAGAGATTGTTGTTTGGTATAAGTAAGTATTAGGAGGTTGACGGTTATGTTTGACGAAAGACAGATTGCCATTCTACAGAATATGACCGTCCCAAATACTTATTGGAACTTGAAGTCAGAGCAATATCAGTATTGGTTTAGAAGTTTACTTCAGAAGATTGATAGTTGCTTGGAGTTCAAAAACTTGCCAAAGGAATGGTCGCAAGACTTTTTCTTACTGTGCTTATGGGCGAGGGGCTATGTTGCAGTTTTCGAGTCTGCTCGATTTGGCGACAAGGAAACGGGCATAGCCTTTCAGCCTTGCACTTTAAGTGGATATGATTTTTACTATCAGCCCACGAAGGCAATCGTAAGTAATCCGTTATATCAAAAGGAGTTTGAGATTCACAAGGACTGTGAAATTCTGAAACTGACTCCAGATTTTAACGGAGTTTGGGACATCATAGACCACTATGCGACACAGCTCGCAGAGATTACCAAAGGTATCAATGTTGGACTTATCAACGCTAAAATGCCGTTAGTTGTTACCGCAGACTCATTGGCAGAGTCAGAGAAGTTGAAGAAAGTTTACGACAAGATACAAGCAGGTGAATCATTGGTTGTATGGAAGGACAACACCAAACACTTCGAGGAAGAGGTAATGCCTCGTGATAATCCTTTTAAGGATTGCTTTATGAACAATTACACACAGACTTATGTTGTTACAGATTTGTTACAGGATATGCAGACTATAATGGACGGTTTCTATATGGAGATTGGTTTACCTGTAAGCAATAGCGACAAGAAGGCACATATGCTTAATGCAGAGGCTGAAATGTCAAATGCACAGGCACAGTCAAGAGTATCTTGTTGGGTTAATACCCTTAACGAATCGTTGGAACTCATAAACACGCATTATGGTACTAATATGGAGGTAGAGAAATATGAACAGCCGCTTAACTCTATGGACAATGGAGAGAATGCTGAATTCGATGAGTGACCCCCAAAGTCTTACAGACGCTTGGGCGTTTGACTCCGATTCAGAAGTACAAGGCTTCGACAAAGATACTCTCCTTTCTACCATTATGTTGAAGGGTATGAGTTTCGAGCCATTGTTCACAGACCCCCGTTTCTTCTATATTATGAACGGACAATGGTGGAACAAGTGGAAGCCTGTGTTTGACAAGTGGTTTACAGTTGCCGAAAAGGAATATGAGCCACTTTGGGATAGAAACGGATATGAGCAAGTACACGAAGATACTTCGGACACGGGTACTAACGATACTACTACTTCGGGTAGAAAGACTATTGATAACGACACTACGGGTACAAAATCAAGTACCGAAGTTATGGACGACGATACTACTTATAGCAAGAGTGGTACATCAAAAGAAGTCGTAGACGATGACACAACATCAAGTACAACGACTTCAAGTTCAGGTAGTACGGAACAAACGGTATCTGCATACAACTCCTCTACTTATCAGCCCGACAATAAGACCACTTCTTCAGAGAGTTCTTCTGAAAGTGTAACGGGTACGGACGATAAGACAACTGACACAACTTGGTCAGAGAGTGGTTCAGGTACTGACGACAAGACCACAACCTACAACGAAACTACTTCAGGTACAGATGATACTACCGAAGTGTCAAGTGGCACTATTGACAATGACACAACAAACGATAGAGATTTTGACCGTGAGTATCATAGTTGGGGTAACTGGGGTATTTCACAGACTTCACAGAAGTTGCTCAAATCCGAGTTGGAAGTTCGTTATTGGAATTTATATGAGCATATGGCTGATATATTCATTGACGAGATGACGATTGGCGTATATTGAGGAGGTAAATACTATGCCGACAATTCTTTTACAAGAAATTCGTGATTTATTGACTGCCTTCTTAACGGCAATCAATACCAAAATTGAACAGATGTTGGACAAGTTATCTGCTATCAAGGACGATGCTGATGCTATCAAGACTAATACGGATACTTTACCTGACATCAAGGACAACACCGATGTATTGCCAGGTATGGCACAGTCTGTTAATGATACGCTCTATGAGGTACAGCAAATAGACGGAAAATTAGACACTACTAATAGTGTACTTGGTGATATTAAGGATAATACGGGTGCTGTAGTTACGCCTATTACACAAATAAAGGCTAACACAGACACCATTAAGAGTGATGTGGCTACTATCAAGGGTAATACCACTTCTATTGCTAACAACATCAATACCGTTGCAAGCAACACAGGAGCTACCGCAGGCTTTACCGAAGATATTGCTAACAACACTTTGAACACTTACAATAAGGTTGTAACTATTGCGAGCGATACGACACAGATAAGGGCAGACGATGCCACTATTATTGCTATCCTCAACAATATCTACGACTTACTTGACAATAGGCTGTAATGAAGGAGGTAAATAATTATGCCTAATATGTTTAGAAACTTTACCTACCCTGGAACAGACTTCCACGAAATGAATCTCGATTGGTTAGTCGATATGTGCCAAAGATATGTTGGTTTGGCTCTTAATGTTTCAGGCGACAAACTGAGATTGGTAAACGAGTCAGGCGAAGTAGTTTCCTCGGTTACAGTCTCTTATGCAGAGAAAGCAACAGTAGACAAGAACGGTAGAGATATTTCCACCTATATCTTCTCTGTTGCAGGAGTTGGTGATACGGTAGTATTCACACACGGAGACGGTACGAATACTGCAGTTACAATACCTTATGCTGATAAAGCAAAGTATGACATCAACGGACACGAACTTGAGGACTATATCTACAATGTTCAGATTGCAGGTGATAAGGTTAGAATCACACACGGCGATGGTACTATCGTTGATTTGACAATCCCTTATGCCGTACAAGCATCACAGGATGTTGATGGTAAAGACCTCACAACTTATGCCGCATCCCTTGCAGTAGACGGTGACAATGTAGTTCTTCGTGACGCAAAGGGCAGACTTTTGAACTCAATCACAGTTGCTTATGCTACCCGTGCTTTGAACGATGGTGCAGGCGACGAGATTGAGGCATCCTACGGTGATAAGTTACAAGCAGGTACTACGACTGTTAAGTTAATCTCCAAAGACGGAACACAGTTATCCGAAATTACAGTTCCATATGCTACCGAAGCAAGCCACGCTACAAATGCTGACCTTGCAACCGTCGCAACAGATTGTACGAACGCTATCGAGAGTGTTTCAGTTTCGGGAGATAATATCGTATTCACAACTTACGGTGGTACGGCTTATAGCATCACAGCCCCTTATGCAGTTAAAGCACAAAAGGACGATTTAGGTAATACTATCAAGACTACCTATATTGCTAATGTTACTAACGATGCACAGACAGGCGAACTTCAGTTTAGAGACGCTATGGGTAATATCGTAGTATCATTACTCCCTGCAGTAGATACGGCAAAGAACGATACTTACGGTAACTTGATTGCCGACTATATCAAGAGTATCGTTGTATCACAAAACAGCGACTATGTAACCGTTACACACGGTACAGGCGATGTAGATACACTCACCATCCACTATGCCGAAACAGCTTGGAAGGACACCAACGACAATGTTATCAAGAATACTTATATCAAGTATATGGAGTGCGTTGAGGATGTTCAGGACGGACACTACAAGATAGTTTGTTACAATGGTGATACTCCGATGGCTGAACTGTTTAGATTTGAAGTTACGGCTTACTCCGCACAAACTGACATCAACGGTAAAGACCTTACCACTTATGTTGCCGATGTAGACTATAACGCAAGCAAACAGATTGAGGTTACGGACGGTGCAGGCAATACCTTAAAGACACTTGCTAACAAACTCAACAATGTTGCAGATGTCAATATCAATAACGCACTTGCTGACGGTGATTTCCTTGCTTATGATGCAAACGCTGATGAGTGGGTAAACGCTGAATTGCAGGTTTCACTTGACGACTTGACCGATGTTGACACTACGGGCGTTGCTGACGGTGATGTTATTAAGTATGACGCTAACTCACAGACTTGGGTTGTTGGTCAGGCAGGCGGTTATGTACCAAAGACAAATGTTGCTGTCGATTTGGGTACTTGGGGTGCAGGCGGTGGAGTTTATACCCCTACACTCAGCTTTTCAGATTCCTATTGGACAAGAGATGATATTACTCTTGACGCTAACCCTGTTATCACTTTCGACGACGGTGATAAGCGTATATGTCAGTGCGTAACTTGGTTAATCAATGGTGCTTATTGGGATAGCGAGGATTATATCGTACCTATTCTTGCAAATATCTCCGCAGGTTATGACACAAGCAATTATAGCATCGAAGCATACTTTGAGTACCCTAATGACTCAACAAAGCAGATTTTGGTTTCGTTTGATGTCAATGGTGCTACAAAAACTATCAGCAATCACACGGCTACAGTCGTAACAGTTGGTGGTGGAGGCGGTGGAGTAAATATTACAGGTGCTCTTGACTCCGCTCACAACAATATGTTGGAGATGGATTACGGTCAGGATGAATCAGGTAATCATATTATCGACTTCACAGGTTATGCATCAAGTGTTAGTAACTTCTTGAACTTGACTGTATGCTCACCGATTTATGGTTCGGTTAAAGTATTGTCTATTTCAGGTACTTATAATGATAGTGGTTATAAGTCAATAACTGACGGTACAGGCAAAGTAACAGGACTTATCTTCAACCCTGCAAGTGGCTCGGTTCAGGGTTCGGTACAAGGCTCTATTACCGATGTATGTGTAACAGTTAGAGTTGCTCACTAATCTACGGGGGTGGTGGTAAAAACTGCCACCCCTTATTTCTAACAAGGAGGAAATAACAATGCCAACAGTAACATTTTATGGTGATACACAGAAAACTAATTCTACGCATATACCTACTACAACTGTTATAAGTGGTGATTGTGTCTTTAAGCATCCTACTGACCTTTATAACCCTACTATCGTATTTAATGGAGATTGTCATTTAGCAACGAGTTTTAAGGTACTTAACAAATACTATTGGGTAACAAATATGATTAGTGTTCGTGATGGTGTTTGGGAAGTTACAGGTAGAGAAAATGTTTTAGCCACACACAAAGCATATATTGGTATGTCAAGAGGTTATATTCAGTATGCTGATACCGCTACTAACTATGCTATTCCTGATACAAGATTAGCAGTTGAGGCGGGTAGTAATATTCTTGGCACATCTGAAACATTACTTAACTTCATTTATAATGCAAATGCTATGGTATCGGTTGGTATTACTTGTATCGACCACAATGAAGTTAACTTAATGTCTACTACTGAATTGAGAAGTCTTTTGTCCGCTTATTCGGGTAAAACCACTACGCAAATACAAAAGGCTCTTGGTGCAGGTGAAGTTACTTGTCTTAACTCAATTACAGGTGCTTTTTGGCTACCATTAAATTATAACGCACTTAACGCTATTGACGCTCCTGGTGGAAACATTTGGTTTGGTACTGATATTGATTCAGGTATTACAAGAAGAAGGGTTAGTGCTATTGTTGTTCGTTCAAGCGAAATAACAATCCCTGTACCTTTAAGCCTTGTTGATTGGAGAGCAATTAACTCCACTCTTGAATTGATAATGCCTCTTTACGGTAATATCACAATTCCAGGTACTTCATTACTCAACAATGACGGTAGTGATAATGTTGCTCTTGTATCAAACATTTACGCAAGATATTACTTCAACCTCTATTCGGGTGATTACACTATTGAGGTTTATAGAAAAGTTGATGGTGGTAAAAAGTTACCCTTGTCCATTGTTTCGGGTAATGCGAGCGTACCTATTCCTGTCGGTGCTAATATTGACAACTCTGCAAGTCGTATGATAGGTGCGATGTCAGGACTTGTTACGGGTGCTTTTTCAGGACAATGGGGAAATGCTCTTGGAAGTACGGCAGAGGCTTATGGTATCTTAACACACACGCTTAACACTTCAACTCCTGTAACAATATCTACGGGTGGTGGTGGAAGCCCTTATGTTTATGATGCATCAATAAAGGCTACGCTTTACTTCAATCCACTTTCAGTACCTAACCCTAACTCTGATGAAATCAAAAAGACTATTGGTGTCCCTGTTATGAAATCAGAAGTAATTTCTACCATTGTAGCAAGCGGTACAGGTAGTGGCTATGTTCAGGGAAAGGATTTAGCAGTTACGGGTATTATGACAGATAATGAAAGGCAAGAGATAGAATCCTTGTTTAATCGAGGTTTCTTCTATGAGACATAATGGGTTTACTTATTAGTCTAATTGCGATACTCTTTGTCTTGATAATACTTACCATTATAGAGGACTTACTATTAAAGTAAGTCCTTTTTCATTCAACTTACACCACATTCCCTCCCCATTTGTCAAGACCCGCATAACGCCCTCTCTACCATCTATCCAATGGTTATGGTCTATCGTCAGGTGTCTATCCACACACCTATACCCTACATTCCATAACCTTTCT
>Ga0310696_10005621_pt1 | contig 15081 bp, 12 predicted proteins | sample AusTroGonzalo_MG_4_FD_203885 | JGI IMG/M metagenome (GOLD analysis project Ga0310696, IMG submission 203885) | Bovine rumen microbial communities from tropical cattle in Woodstock, Queensland, Australia - Gonzalo_02 (v2) (version 2) | ecosystem: Host-associated > Mammals > Digestive system >...
ACTCTTCTAAAAATCTTTCCCGAGTTATATTACAATCTTTATTTTCGACCCAAATTCTAAGATATGTCGCATCCTCAGAGTTTTGCAAAAGTTCACGAATACTTTGATATGGTTCTGAGTAAATACCTGCACCTTGCAGCATTTCGATTGCTTTTTGGGTGTCAATTTCAAATTTCGTATGAACTTTTCCATCAATTGAATCGTAGTCTTTCAGTTCAACTTTCAAATTCCCGACTGTAGGTAAAAATCCAAACTCCTGATTGGGAACTATCTGATTCCAATTCTTCATTTGGTCTGTAACTTCTTTATCTAACCAGGAAAACCAGCTGGACGCTAAATCGGCAGTTTTATACTCCTCACATTCAGCAGTAATATCTATTTGTTTTGAATTTATGTTAATGTGAGAAATTGACAGATGTTTTTGTATATGAAAGAAAGATTCAGCGGGAATCGTCTTAATTGTTCGCAAAACAATCTCGGAAACCCTGTTGTTGTCCAAATCAAGCAGATCCCCCAATCGCAATAAACAAGCAATAAATCTGGGATGACAGGGTTCATGATCGAATCCATTCTCTTTATCTGGAAGCTCCATAACTTTTTCAAAAAATTCCGTATGACATTCGCAGATTCTTCCAAGCATATATCTCAAACGCTGCGGAACCGGATTTATTGAATGATCATTTTTTAAAGCATCTTCACTTCTTTTACTATGGCTGCAACGAATATATTCTGCCATAATAAATTTGAATGCTTCCATTTTTTCTAAACTCAACTCTTTATCTTTCCAAATTATTTTATTCTCTGATATTTCAAAGTAATTAGCTTCTTTATTTAAATGATGTTTGGAATCAGCTTGAATTTCTCTTAAATACGAGAAAAAATCTTCATCTTTCAGTATTTTATCTAAATCAGGTGCAAAAACCGCCATTCCCATGTCGTGATAGAAAGCAGCATAAAGCAACAACCATAAATCGGTTAATGAAAAGAGTTTAAAGTTTTCTTTGTCTAGTATTTCTCCGATATTTTTCAAAATCTCTTCAGAATGAGTTCTATCATGAAGGGTATAATGCGGAAAAATATTGAAAATAGTTGCTAAAACCTGTGTCGCATATTCCTTATCAAGCTGCCATTGAGCATATAAGAGTTCACCTCTTTTCCCTATTTTATCGGTTTTGTCTTTTAAAAGTTGTTCAAGATAATTTAACATAACTTTCTCCTCATTATCTATCTAAATTACTCTTTCCCTTCCTTCAACATACTCCTACTGACTCAAATTCTTCTTCTCTCAGTTCAGGATCAATCACTTTTGCTTCATCGAATGAGAGTCCATACAAGTGATAAACAAGCAAATCGATTTTATGTTCATCTGCACTTGTGTCAGCGTTGTGGTCTGCGGCTTTTGCGGCAATGATTTTGTCTACTAAATCGATAATTGGCTCTTGTAAAGTTATTGAAATTTGCGGCAAAGGAATGTTCATCAACGGTTCTTTGTCTATTTGATAGTTGTTCCCCTGCATTTTTCCTTTATTTTTTAACCAAAAAGCGACAAGTATTGAATTGAGAATTCCCGTCAAAAATTTCAAATTCCATCGGGGAGTTTTTATGCTAAAAAATGTTTGTGTAACATAACAATCAAAGTCAGAATAAGAAAAACAAGGTTGTCCAGCACATTTTCTGAGTGAGATTATTTTTTTACCTTGAAAAAATTCTTGTTTTCTTGATCGGTGCAATCCATAAGGCTTGTTATCTGATGTGAAAACATCTTTAAATTTATCTAAGTGTTCTTTTATATTTGGATATTCATCCATTTTTTTCTTCATTTTAAAAGAAGAATCGGTGTAAATTAACCATTTAGTATTTTGGGGATCTGTGTAATATCTGTGAATTTGTTCGGTTGTAAAATAAGGTTGGACAAGTTCTTTCTCTTTTTCATTCAAAAACATTGACTCTTTTTCGAATTGAGACAAACCAAAAATACCTGTACCAACAGGATATTTATTACCTAATTTATCCGCCCCTTTCTTGTCTAAAAAATCTTGTGGGAAAACAATACCTTGAGCAATTTCATCTGATTGTAAACAAGTTTTATCTTTCGCAATTTTTTCAAAAATAAAATCATCATCATTGAATGTAATCAATTTATCTTTCCAATCTGCTCGTTTAATTTTTGGAGAAAAATATTTTGTATATCCTGTGGTTTTCTTCTCGAGCAAAGCAATCATATCTTCTTTTACGGCATCTGCAAGTAATACCCTGTAATCGAATTTGTAATCATCATCCATATTGTTACGCTCAAAAATCATTATCATTGTCTGAATATCAGCATTCTCAAATATCATATAAGTATTAAAATCGAGCATTTGCCTAATTTTGGTATCTCCAATGATTTTTTTACGCATAAGTTTCGCACCAGCACTTGTAGTCCAATTATTCTGAGCAATAAAACATAAAACACCATGCGTATTGAGCCAATCAACGCCATGACATGCAAAACCATACCACAAATCCATTTTACCCATATAATATGGGCTACTTTCACGAAAACCATCAAATGCTGAACGATTTGTATATTCCTTAATATACGGTGGATTTCCGATTACAATATCAAAACCGTTTTTTACTCCGAACATCCATTCAGGGTCGAAAAATGGCGCAATTTCATTGTGTTTGTATGGATCCCAAGCCACGAGTTTTTGTATGGCTGCCGTTGTGGTTGAAGCATAAATGTTTGAAACCAAGCGAAATAATTTCTGATTCAATTCTTCATCTTTAGCTTTAATCTTATCTTTTTCTTCTTTAGTCTGTGTACCAAAATAAGCTCTTCTTGTCATGAAAAGTTCTTGCTTGGTTTGAGCAACATCCGGATTTTGTTCTATAAAAACGTCGAACTCATTACTTTCAAGCCCTATAAGAGTATTCGCGCAGACAAATTTCGTTTCCAGATTCGGAAGAGGCTTTACCCCTCTATTTTCTTCGTTGTCGTTGATTTTTGTATCGATGATGAGTGACAGAAAAAAGCGAAGTTTTGAGATTTCAACCGCAATCGGCTGAATATCGACACCGTAAATAGAATTGCGAATTATTCCGAGTTTATGGACATAAGACCAATCCTCTTTTTGAAGCTGATCTTCAACAAACTTGCGAACATTTGAATCAGGAATTTTTTCAACTATTTTCAAAATCCAATTTATAGACTGTGGATCAATTTTTTCGAGAACAAGAGCTGTTTTCTGCAAAATTCCCATCGGGAATGCTCCGGAACCGCAGGCCGGATCAAGCACTTTCATTTTGTCCAAAGCCTCAAGAATTCCATTGGATTGAGACTCTGAAAGTTCGGGAGCTTCTTCCGACCAGTTGAGAAGTTTGTCAACAGTTTCTTCATCAATTTCGACTTTTTGCAGCAAGTATGCTTTTAAAGACTCATTAACCATATATTCAACAATTTCACGCGGAGTGTAAAAACTTCCTGTTGCTTTTCTCGCGCTTTCACCCGTTTCAGGGTTAATTTCAGCAAGAAGATTTTCAAAAATGCGTCCGAGCATTTCAGGATCAATTGAAAGTTCCACATCGACAGGCGTGTTTTCATTTATCGTGAAATTATACATTTCAAGAAGCTCAAACAAATCATGGAACCAAGAATCTGCAATTTCTATAACACCGTAAGAGGCGGTTCCTTGATATTTGTCGTCATCATCAGGCTCAAAAAGACCTCCGTTTAAAAACGGAATTGATTTTGCAAAATCCTCTATCTGCAAAAGTGCGGTAGAAGTCCTTTTCTCAACAGGAGTATTCAAAACCTCAAAAAACAGCGGCTCCAAAACACTATGGAAATAATTCTGATGTTTTCCGAGTGATTCCAAAGATAAAAGTTCTTCAGGCATAAGCGGCTTGCCGGCATTGGATTTTTTCTTTTTCAAAAACCAGCAGAAAATGATTCTTCCAATCAGTTTTACCGCGAAAAACTTCTTTCTATCAGCATTCGGATACTTTGCCTCATCAATAAAACGATAAAAAAGTCCGGCAATGTTTGAATAAAATTCCTTGTTTACGACTTCAACCGAAAAACGGCTTTTTAAATCTTCAAGGTTTGAGATTGCCCCTTTTTTTATTAAAAATTGTTCCGGAGTTTTTGTTTTGGCATCAGGTCCGAGATAAAATGAAAATCTTCTAGGATTCGAAATTTCTCTTTCGGTTTTTCTGCCGACATTGTTGGGATCTGTTGTAAGTAAAGAGAGACGATAGTTATCACTGTTGTTTGATTTGAAGATAATCAAGGCGTTAAGAGTTGAAGCCTCAACATTTTGACGCATAAACTTGAACGCTTCCCGAGTCAGGGAAACTTTAGGATCGTTTTCACTTTCATGAGTCATATCGTAAATGGCAAGATCAAAATCCTCGGATCTTCCCAGCAAAGTTATTGATTTTATTCTATTTAACTCAAAATCTTTAGTGTTGTAATTTGCGCGTTTCCAATAAAAATCAGAACCTGGGAACATTTTGTTTTTTACGAAACCCATAAAATCTTCTTCGTTGAATCTGGCTTTAAAATCGTAACTCATTTTATCCCTCTTTAATTCAACTCTTCTGCAAGAATTATACTTTCTTCACCGCCATCAATAGCGCGGGATCTTCTTCTGATTTTTTCTAAGTAATCAAAAGGTATTTCCTTTTCAATTTCAGCAATTCCTTCTCTCTCTTTATCGGAATCAATGTTCCTTATCATTTTCATGTTATCTCCCGCAATAACTTTTAAATCAGATACGGCATAAAGAAGCTCTTTAAGATATTCTTTTTTATCCGGATTGGTTTTGATCAGGCCTCTTATTTTATCTGTAGTTTCCGTTTGCGTCCTGTCTCCTTTGGAATTCGAAGGATAGACAAACAGGTTCTTTTTTACATTCTGATAAAGCCAGTCAAAACTTGATGAAACACTCATTCCTTTTTCGGAAATATCAGCCTCCATAAGTCTGAAGGCTTCCTCTACCTTGATATCTTCAATAGTTCCGTCTGATTCGGCAAATTTAAATGCGCATTCTTCCCCTTTCTTACCAAAAACAAGAACTCCGGATCGCCCTGACGGTTTTGTCCTTTTAACTCTGCTTCTAAAAGGTAAAGACAAAGCAGCCTCGTATAATTCAGGATGAATTTTCTGAATCAAATTAAGATGTTGTCTGTATTTTGCATCCCACGATTCTTCTTCCTGAAGAAGCTTTTCTTTGCGTAGTTGTTCTGCAAAATGTCTGTTTATCGCTTCATCATCTGTAAGAATTTTGGCATCCTCTCCTATCAAAGCATGAATCATTGCCATTTTAAAAGTGGAGATCGTCTTAATTCCGGTTTCTTTTTCTCCTTTTTCAGTCGGGAAGTAATTATAAATCTTAAGTTCATCAAACATTTTTTTGTTTATTCGGTTTATACGCCCGATACGCTGAATAACACGTGTCGGATTGTAAGGAATGTCGTAATTGAAAATTGTTCCGGCGCGATGCAGGTTGTAGCCTTCAGATATCGCATCCGTAGCAATGAGAATATCAAAATCGTTTAACTGTTCATTCTCTTCCAGACCGGCATCAAAATTTCGCTCGATGTTCCTTTTTATCCCTTTTGTTGCATCCGCCGAAGTGTATTTCATTACACGCAAACCGAATTTCAGCTTCTCGAACAAATAATTCGCGGTATCGGCGAATTCTGAAAACACAATGATTTTTCTGTTAGGATCGCTGTGGATTTCCGATTTTAAAATTTCGGAAAATGCTTCAAGTTTGGGGTCAAAAGTTACCTTTTCCCAATCGGAACGGATTCCTTTAAGAATTTTAATATCTCTCTCTATATCTTTGAGAAAATCATCTCTTAAATCTTCGCTCAGAAAGAACTGATAACCTTTTTCTTTCAGATTCTCAAGACGCTCGTTGACTTCTTCGGAAAACATTTCAAGTTCTTCGCCGTTAACGTCCGTAAGCAAAGAATCGACATCTATCACATTGCCTTTTTTTCTTATTGGAATTTGACCTTGATCAAACCATTTTTTTATATCTTCAGATGCTTTAAGAATTGAATCGACAGTTTTTTTGAAAGCGTCGAGCGAACTTTCAAATCTTCTGACAAGAAGAGTTCTCATAAATCCGGCAATATTTTTCTGACCTTCTATCAAGTAATCCAAATCTCTTGATTCTGCCGCGGTCATTTCTTTTTTCATTCTTTCCCGGGCTTCCGGTTTGAGATAAGACAAAGGTCTGTATCTTGCTCCGCTGAAACATTCTTTGTTGTTTTTAAGATCATCTTTTTTTGAATAAATCTTTTCCGTGGTTGCTTCATAAAGCGGCGCAAGCGTTCCTAATTCATAAGTTTTCGCCTGAGGATCATGAACCTTTGGGAAAAATATACCCTGACCTTGCAGATCTTCTTTGTATTCTTCAATGATATCCAAGTCTATTCTTGTTCTTCTGATAATTACCGGAAATATCAATTCTCTGATTTTTACAGCAATTTCATGGATTTGTTCTTCAAGTTCAGATTTCCCGATCTTATTGCTGCGGTTCGATTTTTGAAGAATTTTATATTCCTTGATAAGTTCCCTGAAAGCAGATGAGAGATTCTGAACAGTCCTTATTGTCGATTTTGCAGGAATTTGAAAAAGTTGGATAAGAGCAAAAACATCTTCAGGATTATTGTTGAAAGGGGTCGCAGTCAGCAACGCGACTTTATTTCCTTGGCACAGTTTGTGAAGATTTGCATAATCTTTTGTTTCCGGATTCCTGTATCTTGCAGCTTCATCAACAATGATGAGATATTCTTCATCAAAATTGAAATCAGTTAAAGCATCCTCAATTTTACCGCTACTGAAAACACGGGCATTATATTTGAATTTATATCTGTATCCTTCCCACTGGTCTTTAAGATGCGGCGGAGCAATAATTATTGTCGGAAGTTGCAGATTGTAGGCTAATGCTGAGGCAATTATTGATTTACCGAGACCTACAACATCGGCAATTATTACGCCGTTATGTCGTTTTATAGTCGCAAGAGCCTGCTGAATTGCATCAGTCTGATATTTTAAATTAGCAAATTTCTTGTTTATATCATTCGGAAATTTTACCGATTTATCATTTTTTACGGAAAAATATTCTGATAAAGCCCTTATCCAAAGCAATATAGGATTCGGCACATTGTCAACCCAAATTTTTTTCTGAACTTCTGTAAAAAAGTCCTCTTTATTATATTCGCTGACAATATCCACAGAGTTTTCCCAAAGCTTGTTGAATAAATCTTTTGCCTCTTGAAAGTCTCGATTGTCTTTAAACATGACATTTATTTCATGCCTCCCGGCAAGACCACTGTATGAAAAATTACTTGAACCAGTGACAACCGTTCCTAACAAGTCTCCGTTTTCATTATGTTTTTCATCATATTCAAAAACATACATTTTTGCATGGTTAGGCTCTCTGGTTTTCTTTATTTCCAAAGAACCGTCTTTGATTTTATCAAGAAACAATTTCAGGTTTCCTTCCTGTTGACTATTGTCGAAATTATCCGTTTCATTGATAAGAAGAGTGAGTTTTTCGTAATAATCTTTTCTTATTTCATAATCACTCCTCTCTTCATCGAATTTTTCAACAAATGCTGTCTCTTTTAGTTTTCCGCTGATTATTTTATCTATGTCCATTCCTACGAGAATTTTCATTTTTTTATCTTTTATATCTTTTGAAAGCTCGCAGAAACCGCTGAAATAGAAATATCCAACCAAAACATAGATAAATTTAGAGCTCGGAATCACATTCCGCATTTTATCAATCAAAAGATTTTGATCATTCGTAATCAGTTGTCCCGACATTTTTCTCCCCTTAAGACCGAATCTATCTTACAAACTGATGCAAGCACCATAGAAAGACATCTCATTTTACCGAATCTTTTTGCCTTATTTCCTTCAAAAATGCAAGTTAAAACGGCGATTTAAAGCAAATAATCAGCGGATTTTTTTGAATTTGTGCAGACAGAGTTTGCCCAATTGTGCCGATCCTATCACATAACTTAATTTTTTTAAATTTTCCAAGCATTTTATTGATATATTGATGAAAAATATTTATTATTAAGTTTGATATTTTTAGAATTTATGCTATAATGACCTTGTGTTCATTGTATAATTGAGTGTGTAAACATGACTGATAAAATTGAAATCATTGACAAAAAAGAAATCATTCTCTTAGATCAGATCGACAAGGAAAAAGTAAAATCACAGATTTATGAGATTCGTGGAATGCGCGTCATGCTTGATAGCGATATTGCTGCTTATTTCGGAGTTGAAACAGCTGCTCTCAACAGGGCAATGAAGCGAAATATCAAGCGATTTCCACCCAAATTCTGCTTTCAAATTTCAAGAGAGGAGTATTACGAAATTCTAAGATGCCAACTTGGCATCTTAGAATTGGAACAGGGCAAGTATTCAAAATATTTGCCTTATGTCTACACCGAACACGGACTTTCGATGCTGACATCCGTGCTGCACACGGACAGAGCGATAGAAGCAAGCATTTTGATAATGGAAGTTTTTGTCGAAGTAGCCCATTATATTTTGCAAAACACTCCGCTTCTGCCTTATGAAGAATTGAAACTGCTTCAAAACAAGCAGGAAAAACTGTCAGATAAAAAATATGGTTAAAAAGGATGAACTGTCAGATTTTATGAAACTTTTCGACACGGGAATCAAAAACGAGGAAATACTGATTCTTGACGGTGAGCCGTTCAAAGCCGATTTCGCTTATCAGAAAATTTATGGAACTGCAGAAACGAGTATTATCGTAATAGATGATTATTTAGGATTGAAAACTCTGCGCCATCTCGCAAGTGCGAAAAGCGGGATTCAAATCACGATAATCAGTGACAACAAAGGAAAAAATCCATTGAAACTCACCGAATACAACGATTTTTTGAAGGAATATCCTGAAGTAAAAATCAAATTTATCGCTTCTCTTGGCAGAGTCCACGACAGGTATATCGCTATAGATTTCGGAACAAAAAACGAAAAACTCTATCACTGCGGCGCATCCAGCAAAGACGCAGGGCGCAGAATCACAACAATTTTAGAAATCAAAGGAATCCCCGATTACAAGACAACACTGGAATCACTGCTTTCAAACAGAGAACTGAAACTAAATTTGTGATTTTCCGAAACATGTAAGTTAAAGCACCGCTCAGATGCAAATAATCAGAGGATTTTTGAAAAAATCACCGAAAAAAGTATGGATTTTCTCAACTCAGGCAGTATATGCCTAAGTTCTTAGGAAAAATGATTGTTTTTCCCAAACCCCTGCCCTTTTCAAGTATCTAAACCTTTAATTTTATTAAACAATTTTCTAATTTTAATCTATGCAGAGTTAAATAAAAACGCTTGATTTTGAGGCGTATTTTTAAATATTATTTTATGATTTAAAGATTTGATATTAGATTTTTTCTTTGACTTTATTGCGTGAATATTTATTATATGCTTGCGAACAGTCTATTTAGGGAAACAAGATGGAAAATGAAATTTTAACACCACAAATAAAAATCGAAGACAAAATCCTGGTGATCCGCGGCCAGCACGTGATGATAGACCGTGACTTGGCAGAGCTTTATGGGGTTGGAACAAAAGTTTTGAATCAGGCAGTCAAGAGAAACATCAAAAGATTTCCAGAACGATTTATGTTTCAGCTTAACGAACAGGAATTCGAATTTTTGAGGTCACAAATTGTGACCTCAAAAATAGAAACAAGAGGAGGTCGCCAATATCTGCCTTATGTCTTTACAGAACACGGTATCGCCATGCTGGCATCAGTTTTAAAAAGCGAAACAGCAATTCAAATAAGTATTAAAATTATTGATGCTTTTGTCGCTTTGCGTCATTTTTTGCAAAACAACTCTCAACTTTTTCAGAGATTGGAGATTGTTGAAAAACGACAGACAAACAGCGAGTTTTATCTTTTGGAACATGGTAAAAAAATCGACGAACTTTTCGACAAAATGGATAGATACAAAATCGAAGACAGGCAGGGAATCTTTTTCAAAGGTCAGATTTTCGATGCCTACGCAAAATTTGAGTCATTTATCACAGAAGCCGAGAAAGAAATTGTTTTGATTGACAACTATGTCGATCTGTCTGTTTTGGAAAGACTCACCAAAAAACAAAAAGATGTGAAAGTCACGATTTATACCCGTTCTAAAACTGAAATATCAGCTTTGGATATTCAAAAATTTAACGAGCAATATCCATCAGTTATACTTAAATACACAGAAAACATCCACGACAGATTTTTGATAATCGACAACAAAATCCTTTATCACATCGGCGCATCATTGAAGGATCTGGCAAAAAAATGCTTCGGCTTTGAAATCATGGATTCATCCTGGATTACTGAAATTCTGCGGAATTTGTGAGCACCCCTGCCCTTTTCAAGTATCCAACTATTTAATTTTATTAAATAATTTTCTAATTTTAATCTATGCAGAGTTAAATAAAAATGCTTGATTTTGAGGCGTGTTTTTAAATATTGTTTTATGAGTTTGAATGCATTCATTTTATCGCCTACGAAATGGGTTGCGACAACAAATGCCAAAGGAATCATTGTTAGAAGCGGTCGTTATGGTGGAACTTACGCCCACAAAGATATTGCATTTAAGTTCGCCAATTGGATATCAGTTGAATTTGAACTATATTTTATAAAAGAATTCCAACGACTGAAAGAAGAGGAGCAGAAACAACTAGTAGATTTCAAAAATTCAAACACCTTTGGCGTAAAGCCGGCGGGAAACTACACGAAACCTGACACAGTGTCAATTATCTTTCTGCAAACGCATTTTTACGACAACATTTCCTCAACGAGCCTTGCCGCGTCTCCGACATAGTCGTTGCAGCTTTTTCCCAAAGCGTCGTGAGCCGCTACAAGACGGCTGCATTCCGTCTGACCGTTCAATTCGATGTAACGCTGTTCGTATTTGTCAACAGCTTCAGGGTTCAACTGTTCAAGGACCTTCTTTCCGGCAAGAAAAGCTCCGCACTTTCCTCCCTCTGATCTTGGTTTGGGCGCTTCGGAGCGTGCCTCATCCGGCGTCATGCCGAGTTTTTCAGCGTATGCAAGATAGACTGACGTTGCGCAGTTGTATCCGCTTTTGTGATTTTTCCTTGCAGCCTCTTCATAATTCATGACTTTTATCCCTCCGCTTTTTCTTATATCATGGTGTCAGCGTTTTTCGCTGTCTGAAACCAGCTCTATCTCCTCACCTTCATTGATTATCAGGCGGTTCGGCGAATCAAACTGCTCAGCTTTCTTTTCGCTCTTTTCGGCCTGGTTTGAAGCCGTTCCCGTGCATGCCGCAAAAGGCAGAAGCAAAGCCAAGAAAATCATCATTATTTTTCCCATTTTATCCTCCGTTTTCGTCTCAATTATCGGAACAATAAACATTTATCGGAACGATATTAATGGTGACTTCCGCAGCTGTGTTCGCCGCAGTTTCCTTCGTGATGGTCGTGGTGTTCATGGTGAGTGCAGTGCGCGTTTGGATCGTATTCAAGTTTTCCGGCCGCAAGAGCTTTAGCAGCCTCGTCGGCTGATCCTTTTACACCGGGATAGAGAGCGATCCCTGCTTCGTCCAGAGCCATTCTCGCGCCGCCGCCTATTCCTCCGCAGATGAGAGCGTCAACCTGAGCCGCCTTCAAAAATCCGGCAAGTGCACCGTGACCGCTTCCGTTGGTCGGAACGATCTGTTCACTGACGACATCTCCGTTTTCGACATCGTAGAATTTGAAGTTCTCAGTGTGTCCGAAATGCTGAAAAACCTCGCCGTTTTCATAAGTTACCGCAATTCTTCTGTGTTCCATCTTCTTCTCCATAATGTTGTCTGGCAGTTCCACGGGAGCAAATTCACAACATCCGCCCACGATGAGAAGGTGTTTTCCTCGGACAAGGGCATCGGCAACTTTGCGGCGCGCACTTTCATAGATCGCAGTGACCGTTGTCCTTGCGACATTCATCTTCAAAGCGCACGCCTCCTGCGTAAGCCCTTCGTCATCAAGAAGACGCATAGCTTCGAATTCATCCACACTCATGAAAACACTTTCCGCCGTCTCGACATCATCCGGAGAAAAACTCCTGAAAAGCGGTGATTTCTCAATTCTGCGGCATCTTGCGGGTCTTGACATCATGAACCTCCCGCGAAAAGATAGTTGATTTTTGACATATGTCAATAAAATATTTTCTACCTGGTCAATATAGAAATAACAGAGAAGAGAGCCGTCTGTGACCACGAATTTCTTGTTTTTTCGTCTAAAAATGTCTAAATCGCCAAAGTTTTTTTATTTTTGGAGGGCACCATGACACAAAGAGAGCGAAGAGAATTTCTGATAAAATATCTTCTCGAAGAAAATCCGCAGTATGGAGACATTGAAATTCCGCGAACTGATGATGAGCAGAAATATCTTTTGCGCTCTCTTGTCAATGTCCGGCCGCCACTTCCCGCAAGCGATGAATTTCTGAAAATTCAGGATGAATATCTTCAGGAAGAAAACCGCTCGCATGGAATCACGGACATTGCTGATTTAGAGCCTGTTGCTTCGACTTCGCTCAGCAACCGTGACTTATACCTCTGGCGCGGCGATATTACAACTCTCAAAGTAGACGCCATCGTGAATGCGGCTAACAGCGGAATGACCGGTTGCTGGCAGCCCTGCCATTTGTGCATCGATAACTGCATACATACATTTGCAGGAATCCAGCTTCGTGCCGTGTGTGCGGATATCATTAAAAAACAGGGACACGAAGAGCCTACAGACCAGGCAAAAATCACTCCGGCATTCAATCTCCCGAGTAAATATGTGATCCATACCGTGGGACCGATCGTCAGGGGCGAACTTACCGCGGCTGACAGAGAACTGCTTGCTTCCTGCTACAAAAACTGCCTTGATATTGCAAAAGAAAACGGATGCACTTCGATCGCATTCTGCTGCATCTCGACCGGCGTATTCCGCTTTCCTGCCGATAAAGCCGCTGAAATTGCCGTTGACACCGTGCGCAAATGGAAAGAACAGAGCGGAGACGGAATGAAAGTCGTATTCAATGTCTTTTCTGAAAAAGATGAGACGATTTACAGGAGAATTCTCCTGGTTGAACAGGTCAAGTGAATTATACTGATACAATGTCGCTTTTTTGTTTCTCCAGTGTGGCGATGGATTTTTGCGCAAAAAAACTGTAAAAAATATTGTATTTTGTAAATTCCGGAAGACAATATTCCGCTAAATGCAACTGCATTATTCCGATAATTGCATATTGTTCCGATAAATGAGGTAAAAACATGAAAACAGACGGCACTTTTCTGACAGTCGCTCAGGCGGCGGAAAAATGGAATATCTCCGAAAGAAGGATCCGGGTTCTGTGCGCGGAAGGAAAAATTCCGGGCGCAATGCAGGAGGGGCGCGGCTGGAAAATCCCGCTTGATGCGCAAAAACCTTCCGACGGCAGGATAAAACGTGCGGAAAATCTTCTTTCTCAAATCGACGGGAAAAAACAGCTTCTGGTTTCGCTACGTCCTTTTACACAGGGCGAACTTGAACGCCTGAATGAAGAATTCGTAACGGAATACACCTACAATTCCAACGCAATCGAGGGGAATACCCTCACGCTTCGCGAAACCGATATGGTCCTGCGCGGTCTCACAATCGACAAAAAGCCGCTTTCGCATCATCTTGAAGCAATCGGCCACAAGGAAGCGTTTGATTATGTTGTTTCGCTTGTGCAGCAGAACGAGCCGCTTACAGAAAGAATCATTAAGGAAATCCATTACTTGGTTTTAGCGGACAAAAAAGAAGACCGAGGCATTTACCGCCGTATTCCGGTAACCATCATGGGCGCGGCGCACGAACCGGTTCAGCCATATCTTATCCAGCCTAAGATGGAACAACTGCTTTCCGATTATTCAAATGATGAAGCCCATATCGTTTCCAGACTTGCGCGTTTTCATATCGAATTTGAGACGATTCATCCGTTCATTGACGGAAACGGAAGAACAGGCAGACTTCTTGTCAATCTTGAGCTGATGAAGGCAGGATTTCCCCCTATCGACATAAAATTCGCCGACAGAGTTTCATACTACAATGCGTTCGACGAATATCATGTAAAGCATAACTTAGGTGCTATGGAACAGCTTTTCGCACGGGCATTGAACGAGCGGCTCGATTTCTACATTTCCCTGCGCAGCAAATAACCGAAATCTTGTTCCGACACTGCATAGGTTTTACACCTTCAGTCCAGTTTCGTAGGCTTCTTTCAGTGCCGGGCTGTTTTTGATTTCACCGATCTGGTAGACGCCTGTCGCATAGATGACACCTTTTTCGACCGCACCTTCGACACAGTCGGCGTATCCGCGGAAACATTCGATCGTGCGTTCCTGCGATTCACGTTTTTCGTCTGCGGAAGTTGCGATGTAGTAAAACTCTTTGTTTTTGACTTCAAGCCAGCGTGCGACCGTTCTGTCGATCACGGTCTTGAGCTGAGCATCGATCGAGTAGAAATATACAGGACTTGCGAGCACGATGACATCGGCGTCGATCATTTTCTGAAGGATTTCATTCATATCGTCTTTGATCGCACATACTCCGCCCGATTTCTGGCAGTAGTAGCAGCCTCGACAGTAGCCGATTTTCCTCTCGCTGACGCGGATTTTCTCGACTTCGTGACCTGCCTCCTTTGCTCCGCGCATGAATTCGTCGCAGAGAGTGTCCGAGTTGCCGCCTTTTCGCGGACTGCCTGAAAGAATCAATACTTTTTTCATGTTTTCCTCCTACTTCAAATACTTTCTGAAGAATTCGTCTATTTTGCCGAACGGGATCTTTTCAGGATTGTCGTAAAGGTCAACGTGGCTTGCGCCGGGAATTATCACGAGTTCCTTGTTCTCGCCTTTGAGTTTTTTGAACGCAGTTTCGCCGAAGTATCTGCTGTGGGCGTTTTCGCCGTGGATCACAAGGACTGAACTTCTGATCTCATCGGCATAGGCTAGAAGTTTCGTGTTGAGAAGCGAAGTCGCCGCCGTAATGTTCCAGCCGCCGTTTGAATTGAG
>Ga0310696_10005622_pt1 | contig 15078 bp, 17 predicted proteins | sample AusTroGonzalo_MG_4_FD_203885 | JGI IMG/M metagenome (GOLD analysis project Ga0310696, IMG submission 203885) | Bovine rumen microbial communities from tropical cattle in Woodstock, Queensland, Australia - Gonzalo_02 (v2) (version 2) | ecosystem: Host-associated > Mammals > Digestive system >...
GGCCGTATAAATTTGAGTGGTGGCGGGGTTGGTGTGCCTGAGGGTGTATTGTACTTGTTCCAACGAACCCCCGGCCCTCAGTATGTTAACGGCCGTTGTGTGCCTGAGGCTGTGGGCGGTAAATACCCGGTTATCCAGTCCCACGGAAACAAGCCCGTTTTTTGCGATCGCCGAAACGGTGCGGGTTGTCAGGCGCGCCCCGGCGCTGTTGTTACTTTCGGACGTGAACAGGGGGGCGGCGGCGTCGGTTCCGTCGGGGCGGGTGTTCAGGTAGGCCAATATTGGCAAATAGGCCGCATCCGTCAGGATAACAAAATTATCTTTGGCGTCCCGGCCCTTGCCCTGAACCATTAACACCCGTTGGCCGGACTTATACACAATATCGCCGACGTTGGCCCGGATTACCTCAACGGTTCGTAGGCCCGTACGAACTAACAAGTTTACTATTGCGTAATCCCGCGGGGATTGCTTGGCCTGTTCGTACCTCAACAGGTTCCCGACCTGTGCAACCGTTAGGGGTTGTTTTTGGAACTGTTGCGCCCGCTTGGGGGCGTGAACCCCGCGGGCAATGTTCGGGTACAATTTGAGGCTTTCGGCCCATTCATAGAAACGGCGCAAACTGTTAACGTAACTTGCAACCGTTAGCGGGCTTTTCCCGTCGGCCAACAGGCCCTCTTTGTAGGCGATCAAATCCGCAACCGTGAGGGCGGCCACGTCGCGGCCTGTGGTGTGTACCCAATCAAAAAACCCGTTTAGGGTTCGAACATACAGGGCGCGGGAACTTGCTTTTACGTCGGTTTGCGCGGCGAAATACTCAACCACGGCGCGGGTGTCGGCGGCCGGGGCTGTGAGGGCCTGAGGGCGTGTTGTTAATTCGTTGGTGTTCATTGTTGTAAAAATTCGTTGGCACAAATATAGTACTATTTTTGTAATTCGTGCAAACTTTCTAATAAAAAATAGTAAAAATTAGTTTCCTTTGCGTTATAGGTTTCTAAGGTTTCTAATATTTCTAATAAAACTAATAAGATTTCCCGAACAAACCAAACCGGGCCGGGAAACTGGACGGCGGCCGGGTGTCAGCCGGGCCGGATCATACGCACACGCGCGAACGGCCGCGGGCGCTGTGGCGCGGCGTTCGCCCGGTGTTCGTTGACGCGGCGCCGGGCGGGTTCCAGTACTGAGGGAAACGGGGCGATTTCCGGGGCGTTGAGGGAACCGGGCGGGCAATCTCCCGGCGGGTGTCTATAACCGCCCAAACCGGGCCAATTCCGGGCAAATCGGACGTTTTACGCGCGCGCGCATTTAGGGAACCGCAAAACCCGCATTTTTCCTCCCCCGCGTGTTTTTATACCCATTCGACAAATTCGACTTTTTCACGAACCGGGGCGGGGAACTGGACGGCCAACAGGCCCGGCCGGGGGCGCGCCCTTTCTTTGCAAACAAAGGGTTTTCCGTTTTATTGCCGGGGAGTTAAAGAAACGGGGAACCGGGGGCCGCGCCCTCCAAATAAGCCCGGCGGGGTGGGCCTATTGGTGCCGATTTCGAACAAACAAGCGAAAACGGGCCAAATTTCGCCCTTAAACGTTCGGGCGGTAAAACGGGCCGCGTTTTCCCTATAACCGCCCAAAACGGGCTAATTCCGGGCAAATCGGGGGTATTGCGGGCCAACTCCCGGCGCCGGGGCGGGAGATCATCGGCGGGCGGCGGGGTGTCGGCCCGGCCGGATCATCCCGGCGGCGGCGCCTCAACCGGGCAAAAGAAACCCCCAACGGCGAACCGTCAGGGGCGAACGAATTTTTACAATACCGCCCACGAACGGGCGGCCTGTGGTGCAAAGGTACGCAAATATATTCAATAAACCCGGACTAATCCCAAAGGGCGCCGAAATCGGCGATTTTCTCCCCGGCCTGTTCCTGTTCGTGTTCTTTGGCTACCTCCCGGCGGTTTTCCTCCATTACGCGGGTTAATTGCCCGGTTACTTTCTCAACGTGGCGGCCGTACGGCGTCGGTTTACCCCGGTAGGTTTCTTTGCGGTATCGGGCGCTTTGTATTTGGTCTATCCTGTCAATCAGTTCCAAATAATCCCGCATCGCTTTGCGCTGTGCGCGGCTTTGGGTTTGCTTTTCGTATAGGGCGCGGAACGCGAACCGGGAAACGAACCGCCCGCCCACAAAGTACAATTTGCGGCAATTCCTCCCGGTTACAGGACAAACAAACATATAGTAACCGCCCCGATTGAGGCGCGACGGCATAAATACTAACCGCGTCCAGTAGTCCACGGGGCGGCCGTCGCAATTAAACCTCAGGCGCATAGCGGGGGCGTCGGGGTTGGCGTCGAACGTTACGCGTATTTCGGCCGTGGGGCGGCCGTCAACCCCAAACCACGTTAACACGCCCTCAACCGCCCGGCCGGGCTGTATGTAGCCCAACCGTTTCAAATCCGCAACGGAAAAGCGCAATAAATCCTCAATTGTTGTAGTTCCGTAGGCCATACCTTGCAAATAATCAGGGTTTTACATTGGCGGCGGGGTTTCAAACCCGCCTAAATTCTTAGAGAAAAAGCGCAATAAAGCGCAAACCGGGCCGGGGATCAGCCGGGGCCGGGGAGTGCTACCAACCCCAACCCGATCCCACGCCCTCCGCGAAATCCGGCGGGGCTTTGTCCAGTTTCGGGGCGCAATACGGTAACAGTTCCGTTAGAACCTTTACACGTTCGGCGGCGGGTAACTGTTCCAACAGGCCGGGCAATTTTTCGATTTCCTCCCGTATTATTTCTTTTAACCGGGTGTGTATCGCCCGGACGTCGGCGGCGTTGGCGCCCTCCGTGGTTGTTTTTCGCTTTGGCATATAGTCCAGTATTTACGGGTTCAAATATCCTCCCACCAATACGGGCCGGGGGATTCATCGGCGGCGGTGGCGGCGTTCCACGGCGCGGGTTCCTGTTCCGGGGGTTCCAGTTTCAGGCCCCGGCACACACGAACCGGGAACCGTTCGGCCAACCCCCGCAACATTGCGGCCTCAACGTCGGCAAATACCGCGGGGTTCCCGTCGGGGTTGTCGGCGTCAGCAAGTAACCGCGACAACGTGAGGGCGTCCCGGTTTCCCATATTGCGAACCCCGGCCAACGCGCGCCGGATTGTTTCGCGTTGTTCACGGGTGCAATTGATCCCGAAACGCCAAACATTGCCGCGCCTATCCCTGTGTGTTACGGGTTCCATATCTCAACGGGGGTTGTGGTGGTTATCCTGTCGGGGCCAATCCGGGGGAGTGTCCCACGGCGTCGGGGGCGATTTTCTCCACGCGTCGGCGGCGGCGTGGGCCTCCGCATCCCATCGGGGCGGGGCCGATCGTTCCCACGAACGCGCGGCGGCGGCCGTTTCCCCGTCCCAATCCGCGGCGGGCCAATCCGTCGGGGCGGCGGGTTGTTCCCGCTTACAACGGCGGCGAACCCGCGCCAACTGTTCGGGTGAGAACAGGGCGGCCGCCCCCTCAGGGGGTACGGCCCGGCCGGGTTTGCGGTTGCGGTTGCGGCCCATCCCCTCAGGCGTTACGGTTGGGGTTCCTGAATAGTACCGCCCCCAACGGTGGCGGCGATTATCGGCCCCAATACGGCGGCGCGTTCGCCCGGCGTCAGGGCTTGCAAGTCCTTTTCGAATTGCGCCCGGTGTCGGTCAATCAGCCCGGCCGCCCACCTGTTGAGGGGTTCGGCGGGTTTGTTCTTTGTTCCTTTGGCGCGGCCTCCAATCCGGCCCCGCCCGTCATTTGGTAAACGTCCCATACAGCAATAGTTTAAATACACCGCAATTTACTAATTTTTACTAAGTTATACAAACTTATTTAAAGTATTTTTTGCCGTTGCGGTAAATATGTGTTTGCCGCAATGCCTCCCCGTTTCGGTAAAGTTGGGTTTACCGCAATCAACCATTGCGGTAAATTTGGGTTTTCCGCAATAGAAACGCGTCTATTCGTTGCGGTTAAGAGAACATAAGCGAAACACCCCCGGAACGTCCTCCCGCGCGTGTGTGCGTGGGATTTTGCGCCCTGTGACCGGGGGAAATTTAACAATTTGTCTATTTTGTTAAATCCCGGCGGGTGGCGGGGTTGAGGGTTCGGGCGGGGTGTTGCGCGTCCAGTTGAGGGGTTCCGTTGAGGGGCGCGGCGGCGGGTGTCCACGTCGGCCGGGCAACTGAGGGGCGCGGGGAGATCGGCCCGGCCGGGCGGCGCTCAAAGGTTCGCCCCGGCGGTTGAGTGGTTGGCACGGGGAACCGGGGAGAAACGGCCCAAAATTGCCCGCATCCCGGCGGGCGGCCACATTACCCGGCGGCGAACTGGACGGCCACGAAATCCAACGGCGGGCGGCAATACTGGACGGCGCGGGGACGGTGTGCCGGGAGATCGTGGGCGCGTCGGTTTCTCCCGCGCGCGTCGGGGAGTTGCATTTGTCGCATTGCGCCGGGCGCGGTGGGCGTCAGGCGGCGGCGCTGATCGTGTCGGCGGGGAACCACCAGGGCGCCGGGCGGGGTTCCGAAAAACCCCCAAAAACCCAAAAAATTTTTTTGCGATTTTGGGATTTTGCCCGGACTTTTAAAAAAGGGGGGTGGGGGTGTCTTTCCGGCGGGCGCCTACCCGTTTGAACATATACACCGCGTTAGCGGCTTTTGAGGCCCGGTTGGTATTCTCCGCGGCGGCGTCCAGTTTGAGGGCGTACCGCGTCGGTTTCCCGGCGTAACTGAGGCGGTGGCGGGGTGTTTGATCCATTAGGGCGGTTTCTTTGTCTATTGCGGCCTGTTTCCTGTACGTTATCAAATCTTCATCGTGCAACGTTTGGGCGTAATAAAAACCGCGGAACGCGTACCGGGATACGAACCGCCCGCCCACAAAATACAGGTTTCTGCAATTTCGCCCCGTTTCAGGACAAACGAACATTGGCACGGAACCCCCGCCCAAGTTCGCCGGGATTGCGCGAACCTCAACGCGTTGGGTTTTCTCCCGGCCGTTGTGCGTGTACTCAATCGTTACCCCGTCGGCGTCGGCCCGAACGGTGGCCGACAACTCCCGGCGGGTTGGCATTGTTTCCTGTTCCCATTGGATCACGGCGGCGCGGCGCGCATCCCGGAACACTCCAACCCGGCACAAGCCCCAAACCGACAACGCGGGCAAATTTTCAATTACTATTTTCATACAAAAAACGGGTATTTCTACCCCAAATTTAATTATTTTTCCGCTAAATCATTAGAGAAAAAACGGGGCTGTTGTCGAATATTTGCCCCGGCCGTTCACGCGCGCCCGCATAATGCGAAACAGGCACCCCCGCCAAAAGTTCCGAAAAACTCAGAATTTTGCCTGTGCGTGCGCGAAACCGGGGGAGTGGTCTTGCGGCGATTGCCCCGTAGAGATTTAGCCCCCCTACCCCCTCAGGGGGCCAACCCCCGACCATACCGACGCGGCCCGTGTTGTTTTCGGGGCCTCCCGTGGGCGCCGGGGATCAGCCCGGCCGGGCGGCGCTCAGTCACATAAAAACCCGGTTACAGGGCCGCCCGCGCCGATTGTGCATTATAGCCCACACGAACCCGGCAAACAATCCCAAAGTATTTTTGTTTGCCAACGCGCCCCGTGGTGGCCTGTGGCGTTCCTTTCCGGCGCGGTACCCGTGTTGTTTGAGGGGCGGGCCGTCAGGTGGCGGCGTGGCGGCGTACGGCCTCAGTACTGGACGGGATCAAACCAACGCGGCCCGTGTTGCGGGCGGGGTTCCTGTTTGATCTCCCGGCGGGGTTCCACCAACGCGGCCGGGGTTCCCCGTCAGGGTATCGGGATCGGCCGACGCGGTGGGAGTGTCCGGCGTTCCGGCGTGGCCGTCAGGATCAGCCCCGAAAACCTCCCACGTTTCCCCGGATCGCCCGGCGGGTTGCGGCGGGATTCTTTGGGCTTTTCTATTCGGGTTGACTGTTCAGCACGGGGAAAGGGGATAAAAGAAACGGCCGGATAAACACACGGGCGCGCGTATGCGCCCCCGCCCGTGTTTTATACCCATACGGGTGGTATAAAAGATACAGGGATTTTTGGCCCTTGTAACTTATTGAATCAAAGCGAATTACAAAAGTGCTTGCCACCAAGAAACCCCCGTTTTGCCACCAAGAAACCCCCGTTTTGCCACCAAGAAACCCCCGCGTTTTGCCATACGGAAACCCCCGCGCGCCTCCCGATATTGCCCCCAAGAAACCCCCGTTATTAGAACGTAAGCCCTGTAATGTTTCTAATAACCGCAATAGCAAAAATATGCTATTAGAAACCCGGCCAACAGTTCCCCGAAAACCTCCCACGTTTCCCCGTTCGGGAGATCGGCCCGGCGGCGGTCAATCCGGGGCGATTTCCGGGGCGTTCCGGCCCTGAGGCGTCCAACATACCGCGCGCCACGAATAGGCCCGAAATCCGGGCTAATTCCGGCCAACGCGGGCAATACCAACGCGCGGGCGATCGGCGGCCAAACGAACAGGCCCCGGCGGTGGGCCGTACCGACGCGGCCACGGCCGGGCCTCAAACTATCTCAATCCCCGACAAACTGAAAAGCCTTTTTATCGGGGTGTAGGTTTTATCTTCAAAATCTTCGCTTGCCTCAGTACTGGACGGCAAAAGAAGCGCCGGGAACTCCCGCGCGAATCTTTCCGCGGCGGCGCGGTATTCTTTCCGTACGGCCTCAACTTTCGCACGTTCGGCCGCGGTGGGCGGGCGGTTTCGAAACGTCAGCAATTCGGTTTCGAACATATCCGGCACCCTGAGGGCGTCGGCCAACCGATAACAACAGGCCGTTAGGCATATATCGGCAATCCCGGCGCGTAACGCATCGGCCGGGCCGTAGCCCGGCAATTGTTGCGGGGGTGTGTACGTCCGGGGCCAATCCCCCGCGGTGTAAGAATAGGCGTATAAATTACCCGTAAACGCGGCGAACCGGGCAAACGTGGCCTGTATTTCCTCAACGGGAGAACCAACACGGAAATACCCGGCCGCATAGGGCGCCAATTCCTCCAACAGCGCCTCAACTTTTGGGCGGTTTCTTTTCGATTGAGTGAACGGGGCCAACGCGTCGGCTGTCCAGTACTGGACGGCGGCGGCGGCGTTTTCGGCGGTAACGCAAGCGATTAAAAAATGATTACCCGCAAAGGTAAAACAGGCCAACGCGTCGGCGCTAATTTCGTGTTCGTTCATAATGCCGGGGTATTAGGGTTGTTTTGTTGTCTTTCCTCAATTTGTCCAAGTGTGGGCCTAAGTTCGGCCAATTCCTCCGCGGTGGGCGGTTTCAGGCGTTTCCAGTTGTAGTTCAATTTGCCGTTGGCGTCAGTTGTAGTCCAGTACGAAATAATACCGCGGGCGGCGTAATCATCGAACATTGCGCGCAACCGCTTTCGTTCGCGGGAAATATGTTTTCTTTGATATTCCTTTACGGCCTCAATTTGGTTTAGATCGCCCGCGTCCTGTGCCGCCTTTCGGTTGTCGAAATACTCAAAAACGTAATCTATTAACCCGTCCTCCGTGTTGTGGCCCTTTGACAAAATTTGTAGCCGGAAATGCATTTGGGCGGCGCCCTTTTCCTTTGCCCGCATTGCGTCAATCTCCCGGCGGGAAATCAGTTTGGGCGTTCCGCTAAGACCTGAGGCGTAAACGTGAAACCGCAAACGGCCCTTTACACTCCCGGACAAGCCCAAAGATTCAACCGCCAATATACGTTGAGCAATTGCCCCCTTAGGCGTCCACAATACACAAAATAACCCGTCTAACACCTTTAACGCGGTTAACAGTTGTAGTTTTTCCTTTTCGTTCGCGTCATTGTACCCGCAAAGGTTGGAGAACTCAGTTATATTTGTGTCGAACGTGTATTGGCCGTTTATTTCGGGAACCCGTTTTAATTGTTGTAACAGGTTCACGCCCTCAATTGCCCGTTGGATCAGTAGGGGCGTTGTAGTCAAGGCGTCGGGATTGCGGGCCAAATAGCCCTCAATCGTTTTTTCAATCGGCAAAAACTTGTTTACCCGTTGGCCGTCTTTCGTTACCCCGTCGGCGGCCCATAGTTTCCGGGAACCCAACAGGGCGTATTTGTGCGGTATGGTAATAACCGCGCGGGCGGCTGTGGCCTGTGCCTGTTCTTTTGCCCGTTCGGTTTCTTCGGGCGTCGGGGCTGACAACACGGCCTCAACCTGTTCCCCAACGCGGGCTAAATAGTTATTGATTTCATCGGCGAACCATCCCGCGCGTTCCAACGCGGCCTGTACGGGGCTAATCGTGTACCGATCGAACAGGGGCGGCGTTGGTATTTCTTTGAGTTGTTCCGGCGCGACGTTGAGGGCGTACCGGGCCAAAAAGATATAGACCACATACCGCCCGTTTTGGCCGTACAACGTTACGAAATTGAGAAAACGTTGTATTGTGTCCTGTTCTATTCCGGCGAAATCCGCGGCGGTTATTACCCCGGTGTTTAGCATCCAATACAGGGCGGCCGCCTGTAAATCCGTGAACTCCCCGGCCGAAATCACGGTATCAAAATAGAAATCACGTTTCGCGGCGTCGGGTTCCTGTTTTACCTCCCGGCGGTATTCCACCAACGCGGCCAAATTCCGTTTGTACGAATACAACAGGCCGACAAACAGGCCGTATTTGTCAATTAAATAGCCCGTCAGGGGGGAACACGCGTTGAGCGCTATTTGCATTTGTTCCGGCGTGGCGTGGTATTCAAACAAGCCCGTAAGGGTGGCCCCGTAATCCATCGTTACGGCGTCAACCGTTTCCGCGTCGGCGCCTCCGCGCGTCAGGGCCTCCCGGATCGCCTGAACGTGTTGTAAATAGTAACTGATCCCGGCCGACAACAGCGCCGGGGTTGGCGCCACATAGTAACCCCCGATTTTCTTTGCGGCCTCAGCCAATCGGCGTTTTAGTTCCGATATTTCGGTATCGCCGGGGTTGGTTCCCCTGAGCCTGAGGGCGTCGGCGTCAATAGCCCGCAATTCCTCCGCGGTGGCGGTTATGTTGTCCCATTCCGGGGGAACTCCCGGCGTGGCCTGTGCTTTTGCTTTCTTTGCCATTATTCAGCCATTTTTTGCGTGTCATTGGGGCCGACGGTTCCCCGTTCCCCGTCAAATGGTAACAGGCCCCAACCGCCCGGCAATCCGTCGCGGGCTTTGAGTTGTTCAATATACAAATACCCGGTTTTTAGTTCGCGGGCGTCGGCCGTCCCCGGCCGGGCTTTCGTGAACAGGCGGGCCGAACGAATACCCCCGGCGATTTTGTAGGGATCGGCGGCCGGGGCGTCAGGATCGGCCCCCGGTTGGCCGCCCTCCCCGGCACCGCGGCGCGGGGCGCTAACGTACCATTGCAACGGGGTTTTGTCGGTTTGCCAAACTAAATAAATATCGTGGGCTATTCGCTCAATATCCGCGCCCTCCCCGATATTCGCAACGGTTATATTATCCAACGGCGTTCCCGCCCCGGTTCCCGTGGCCCGCAATACCTCCCGGTTGAGTTGGGCCGCAATGATAATCGGCAATTCCACGCGGGCGGCGCAATCTTTCAGGGCCTTGCAAATATCTTTGAGTTCATCGTGGCGCGAATAGTTCCGGGCGTCGGTTGTCAGTAATTGCATATAGTCCACGAACACGGCGCCAACGTCAACACCGCGCGCCCTGTACGCCTCAACGTAATAGAGTATATTCGCGCAAATGCTTTCGGCGCTTGCCTCAGTATGCACGAACCGCAACCGGGGGCGCACGTTCCGGCCGTACGCCTCAACCCCGGCGTTTATTTTCGTTCTCAGGGCCTCAAAGTGTTCGGAACGGCCCATAAATTCCCCGTACGCATCGGGGGCGGGTGCGCTCTTTATTGCGGCTTTGATAGCCTTTTTGCGGGTTCCCCGAATAAAACAGTATTGCCCGGCGCCCGTCGCGCCCTCAACCTTTCCCGTGGGCGTGGTGTCAATCGGCAAATACACATTTATAGCCCGTTCCAGTAATTGCCGTTTGTTTTCTTCGCACGAAACGAACAGGTACGTTTTTTCCGTGTTCCTGAGCAAATCCAACGCGGCGGCGAACAGTACGGCCGTTTTGCCGTGGGACGTGGCCGCGCAAAATACCGAAATATCGGCCGGGTAAAACTCAACGGTTTCGTACCGCGTGAACCCGCCCGTTTTCGGGGTGTTCCCCAACTCCCAACGGGTTTTGAGGGTGTCGGGCTGTTCGCGTATCGCCTCCAACTCAGCCTCAAAGGGTTCGGACAATTGCGCCTCCCATTCCGCGCGGGTGTTGGCGCCCTGTGCGTCGCGCAAACGGCGCACGATCTCCCCAACGGTTTCCGGGTTGGCCTGTTCCTGTACGGCGCGGTTGAGATCGGCGGCGGCGGCTTTTACCCGGTTTTGGTATTCGTTGGCCCTGTCCCATTCGCTAAGGTCGGCCAACGCCTGAGGCGTAACCCCGTACGCGGCCAAATCGGAACAGGTACCGACGTATTGGCGCATACATTCCCGAACGAACGGCGAACGGTTCCGGGCGAAAATATCCGAAACGGCGGCGCGCACGGTGTCGGCCGGGCGCCGGTGCGCCCGTTCCAGTTCGGCGGCCTGTTCCCTGAGGCGTTCGAACTCCCACCGCCACGCCTCCACGGGTTCAAATTCCACCATACCCGGCAAACGGCCGGGGTTGTCGGCGCCGAACGTGTCCGCGTCAACTTTGGCGTTTGCCCCGGCGGGTGTCGGGAGATCCAAAACGAACAGGGATTTAACCACGGGTTCGCCCTCAACGGCGGCGGTTTGAAACGCCCGGATTGCGTCGGCGGTTAATTTCAGGTTGTCGGCCGCCCGGTGGCCGGGGGTGGCGTCGGTTTCAACGTCCGGGATATACACCAATTCGGTAATACCCCGGCCCCTGAGCAATCGGGCGATTTCCTCCCCGATCTTCGCCCCGCCCATTGCAATAACATTGCCGACGCCCTGTTGAATCAGGCGCACGGCGTCCAATTGGCCCTCAACCACAACGGCGGGCCGTCCGGGTTCCAGTCTATCGCAATACCCGCCCCGGCCCAATTCATCCGAATACAGGTATTTAGGCCCGGCGGGGTTCGGGTTAATGTTGCGGTAAATAAACCCCTGTATTGCCCCGTTTCGGTAATACGGGAGTACACAACAATACCCGGCGCGGGCGCGTTTCTCAGTCAGGCCCAACGCCTCCAAATCGGCGGCGTCCCACGAACGGCCCCGCTGTTTGAGGCTATCCGTTGCGGCCCTGAGGCTTTCCGGCGTCAGTTCCCCAAAGTGAACCCCGTCAATACTGAGGCGGCGCGTTTCGGTAATATACCGGGCCGTCGGGCCGTCGGGGTGCGTCCTTAGGTGTTCAATAAGTGAGGCGGCCACGTCGCGGGCCAACTCCCCGCGCCGGATCGCTTGGCGTTCCTGTTCGGTAAATTCCAGTTTCAGCCCGTACACGTCGACCAACGCGCGCAAGGTTTCCGGGAACCCGGCGGCGCGGTATTCATCGGCGAAATAGGCGAACACGTCAGTAACGGCCCCGGCGCGGCCGGAACCGTGGTTAAAGAATACGGTTATACCCTCCCCGTCGCGGGAACGAATCAGGCGCACGGCGCCCCGCTGTTTCCAGTTCCCCCCGGTTATGTATTCCCAAGTATTGCGCCCGGCGCGCCATTGGCCCCCGAACGCCCGGCCGGGATCATCCCACACGGCCGCCAATATGCGTTGTTTGTTTGTTGTGTCCATAGTACGGCGGTTTTATACGTTCGCGGGAACCCGGTATAATTCAACGTTGCGCCAACCCCGGCGCGGGTGCCTGAGGTGGTACACGGCGCACACATACGGAACGCCCGGCGTTACGGGTTCCAGTTGTTCGGCGTCGGGGATTTCCTGTAAATGATCCAACGCCCACCCGTCGGCGGCGGCCGCCTCAACCATCCGGGCGGCGCGGGCCTCCATTCCGGCGCGGTTGGTGTCCGCGCGGTCAACGTATCGGCCCGAATCGGAAACGGTGCAAATAATATAAATTTCGGGGTTTCCCATATAGTAAAAAAGTAGTTTGCAAATAGTGGTTTTTACTTCCGTAATGTAATATTTTCGGAACTTGGCCGCCCGGCAATCGTTCGCACATACGCGCGTAACGCGTGGGCGTGTGCCTGAGGGCCGAAAACGGCCGTTTTACTATTTTTCGCCTCAACTGGAAATAGTAAAACCCCCGGCGTTGCGGTGGCGGCGTTCCCGTCCATTCCCCGGCGATCAGTTCCGGCGCGGTTCATATTATCCCGTTTTCGCGGAACTCCCGCAACAGGCCGAACCGACGGCCCAACCTTTCGAACCGGGCCGCGGCGTCGGCCAACTCCCCCCAACTGTGGGAGTGGTCGGCAAAATCCTTTTGCCATTGTTGCGCCTGTTCGCGGGCGCGGGCTTTCGCCTGTTTGTAGTCCTGTTTCATATCCGGCGGTTTTAATCAGTCACGTTAAAATAGTGTTCGGCGGCCTCCCCCGTCAGGTTGTCGCAAGCCCATTTGTCGGCCTGTTCCCATAGTTCGTTATACACGGCGGCCAACGGTTCGTTGGTTTTGTACCATTCCCAAATCTTCCAGTTGAGGGCCAACACGAACTCCGTGAAATACCTGTAATCGTGGCGCCATTCTTTGTTCACGCGGTCGAACGTTTCCCGCACCCCGGCGGCGCCTCCCATTTCCTCCGCTATCGTTAAATCTCCGTAGAACGTGGAAATAGTATTGTACCCGTTGGTTTCAGCAAGTCCACGGGTAAACGCGGCCTGTTTCCGGGCGGCGATCTCCAACACGTTAGGCGTCGGGGCCTTTTGTGCTGTGTTTGTAGGTTTGTTTGTGTCCATTGTAAAAATTCGTTTGTAAGGTTTATAAGTGTTCTAAGGTTTTTAATACGGGCAATAACCGCAATAACGGCCGGGATCAGTCCCCGGCGGGTTGCGGCCGTTCGTATTCCCGCACGGCGTCCCTGAGGGCGTCGGCGGTTGTCGGGAAATCGGCGCCCACCACGGGGCGGCCGTTGTAGGCTATTACCCGAACGCGGCGGGTTTCCTCCCACGGATCAACCAAACGGCCCACGGCGTCGGCCTGTTGTTTCCGTTCGGCCCGGCTCAACAGGCGGCGGCGCGTAACCGTCAGGGCGTCGGCGGGTTTCCCTTGAATCAGCGAACCCAACAGGCCCGGCGTTATTTCCTCAACGCGGAACCTGTGCAATTCAAATATTACCATATCCCCCGGCGCGGCGTCCAAATCCGCGGGGATCAAATCGGGCGCAATGTAGGCCCGGCGTATTTCGTGCGTGTCCATACCTCAACGGGCGTTATATTGGCCGATCAGTTCCCACGTTAACAATTCCTCAACCTCCGCGACAAACACGGAAATTGCGGCGCGTTTGTCGGCGTCGGTTTCTATCCGGGGATCGCCCCCGATCTCCCCGGCGGCGTCCCGGTTATACTGAGCAATTGCGGCCCTGAGATTACCCGCCAACACGCGGGCCGTGGCCTGTATTCCGTCATATATCGGGCGGTCATTTTCCGCATACGCGCGGAACGTTTCGCGGGCGTCCATAGTCTTACAATTTTTTGGGTTTCTCCCCGGCGGGCGCCCACGCATTGCAATACATTTCGAACGCCTCAGTAACCACGGCGTTTAGTTTCTTCCTGTCCCAATAGGCAATATAACGGATTTTCTCAGCAAGTTCCGGCGGGATCGAATAACAAACGGTTTTGTAGTTCCCTTTGATCCGTTCGGGTTTCGGCGCATCGGGGGCGGCGGTGGCCGTCGGCGCCTGAGGGGTTGCGGTGGCCGGGCCTAATATCCCATTAAGCCCCGCGGCGATTATGTTATTTTTCTTTGCCATCGTGTGAGTTGTGTTTGGTTATCGTTTGGCGGGCTTATACCCGTGGTTGGTGTGTTTGAGGGGTTGCGCTTTCAGGTATTCGGCACACAACGCGGCGTAATCCGCGGCCCCGTTGGATTTCGGGGCGTACCTGAAAATATCCAACCCGGCGGCCGGGGCCTCCCCCAACGCCACGTTGTCGCGTATCCGGGTGGCGAACACGGGGAACCCGGCGGCCGTGACCTGTTCGGCCGTCAGGCGGTGCAACCCTTTCCGTTTGTCGAACCGCGTGAACAGTACCCGCGTTTCTCCAATCCGGGCGCCCCCGGCGTTTAGGCGGTCAATTGCCCCGTTAAGTGACAATAACCCCTGTACGGCCAAATACTCAGGCTGTACGGTTATTATTGCCGCATCCGCGGCGAACAGGGCCGAAACGGTCAACATTCCCACGGCGGGCGGGGTGTCCACTATTACGAAATCGTACCGCGCGCGGTATTTGTCCAGTACGTCACGGAACCGCGTGAGGCGGTCGGCCTCAGTAACCAACCCGGCCTCAACCGCGGCCAAATCCGGGGCGCCGGGCAATACGTCCAACACTCCCGCCCCGTCGCACGGTTCCAGTACCCGCACGGGTTCAATATACGGGGTTATCGGGGCTTTCAGGGCGTCAAACGTGGTGCCGCCCGGCCGGGGCGCTGTAACGCCCAAATAGGCCGTTAGGTTGGTTTGCGCGTCGGCGTCCACGGCCAACACGTCGCGGCCCGTTTCCCTGAGGGCGGCCGCCAAATTCGCGGCGGTGGTGGTTTTACCGCAACCGCCTTTGTTGTTTGCTATTGCAATGATTCGCGCCATATCGTGAGGGGTTAAATTTCGGCGGGGATCGGTTCGGACGTGGCCCACGTTTTCACGGCGTCAAAAATCTCCGTTTCGATTACGGCCGCGGCGGTGTCAAATTTGGCGTTTGCTTTCTCCAGCATTTCCCCGGCGGCCTGTTCGCCCATCGTGGCCTCAAAACATTCGTAATAGTGAGAACGGGCGGCCTCAACCTCCCGCAATGCTTGCAACAGCGCCCACGTTGCGGCGCTAATTGTCGGTTTTTGGGTTTTCGTGTCCATTGTAAAAATTCGTTTATAAGGTTTATAATAAAACTAAGTGTTCTAATACGTTATAGCGGTTATTCGCGGCCTATATGGTATTATATAGGCGATCTATCATATATTCCCC
>Ga0310696_10005624_pt1 | contig 15074 bp, 24 predicted proteins | sample AusTroGonzalo_MG_4_FD_203885 | JGI IMG/M metagenome (GOLD analysis project Ga0310696, IMG submission 203885) | Bovine rumen microbial communities from tropical cattle in Woodstock, Queensland, Australia - Gonzalo_02 (v2) (version 2) | ecosystem: Host-associated > Mammals > Digestive system >...
ATACTCCTCGGGTTCAACCCAAAGGCCCCGGCCTCGGCGGTGCAGGGGATCGCGGCCCACGAGCTGGGCCATGCGCTTCGCAGCCGCTACGGCCTGGCCCGCACCGGCATGTACCAGGGGTCGAAGGCGCTTACCATGCTGCTCGGGACCCTCGCGTCGCTTCCGCTGTCCAAGCGCGACGCGAGCGGACGCGACGCGGCCCTGTGGTCTGCTGCCACCGCCATGGCCTCCGCCCCGATGCTCCACGAGGAGATAGAGGCGTCGCGGTGGGGCAGCAGGCTGGCCGGGCTGAAGGGTCTGCGCCGGCTCGGCGCGTTCCGGGGAGTCCCCACGTACGTTGCGACGGCGGCGACGCCCGGCATCGTCTTCGGGGTGCGCAGGCTGATTGACCACATCCGCGGGGGGAGGAAGTCGTGACCTGGCTCCTTGACATCCCGCGCCGCGTCTGGTGGTTCGTCTCGGGCCTGTGCCGCAACGTGCGGCAGTGGGTCCTAGACGCCCTCGGCCGTGTCCGCGTATACAGCCGTCCCTTCTGGTTCGTGTTCGGGCCGAAGGGGTACAAGGTCAAGGCCGCTCAGCTCCGCGTGGCGCTGTCGGTGCTGCAGGCCGGCGACGTGCTCGTCCGGAAGTACGACAGCTACCTGCTCAGCTGGTTCATACCCGGACGGTTCTCGCACTCCGGCGTGTACGTGGGCATGGAGCTGGCCCCCGGCACTCTCCTCGGGACGTACTCCCGTGGCGTGGTGGTGCACGCGCTCAACTCCGGCGTCCAGAAGACCGACGTCGTAGATTTCCTCATGGGGTGCGACGGGTTCGCGGTCCTGCGTCCCAAGTGCGGGCCGGAGGGCAAGAGCCTCGCGTGCCGCATCGCCCGCAGGTACATCGGGGCCCAGTACGACTACCGGTTCGACATCTGCGAGGACTACGACAACCGCGAGGAGGTCCAGCTCAGGACTAAGAGCGTGTACTGCCACGAGCTCACGCGGTCTTGCTTCCCAAAGCTCCGCGTTCCGACGCTGCTCCCGCAGCTGTGGGGCGGCATGATCCGCTCGACCCGCAGGCAGTTCCTCGCCCAGAGCTTCTTCGAGAGCCCGGACTTCGAGGTGGTGTACGACAGCTTCTACTCGGAGGTGCAGGCATGAGGCTGGACTACGCGATGGAGCTCGCCGCGGTGGAGTGCGAGCGGCTTATAGGCGCGCTGGCCGAGATGGCCGGCGGCGACCGCGGGCTGGACAGGCTGAACGACGTGGAGCGGGCGTGCTGGGACGAGCTCAGGCGGGCCGCCCTCAGGGGCATGGAGGTATTCAGGGTCACGCCGAGGGGCGTGCCGGAGGAGTCATGAGCGCAGGCACTTCGAGCATAGGGACGGGGCATCCGCTGCTTCACGACGCGTTTACCGTGTGTTTCACCGGCAAGCGCGAACGGGCGTCGCGCGTATCCTCCGAACTCAGGCGCATGGGCGTGGCCGAGCACACGGTGGTGTGGGAGTTCCCGTCACCGTACCGCGACTTCGTCCTCGAGCGGATTCCTCACACTGGCGAGATCTCCGCCGTGCGCGGGGCGTGGGGCGCGACGCTGGGGCAGTACCGTGCGGTCAAGACCGCGTACGAGCTCGGCCTTCCGCATGCGCTCTTCACCGAGGACGACTGCCGCTTTATGCTGGACGCGGGGCGGGTCTATGCCGCGCTTGACGCCGTTCCGGACGGATGGCGCAGGAACGGCGGAGTGCTGATGCTCGACCACTTCTCGACGGAGTGGCAGGGCGAGCCGAGCGGAGCGTGGCGCAGGTGCCGGGAGACGCGGTCGACCGGGTGCTACATCGCGGACCGCAGGGCCATGGAGCGTCTCATAGACCTGTACGAGTCGCCGGTGTCGGGCAAGTACCCCAATCCGTGCATGCGCAACTGCGACCAGTGGTTCAGCTTCCCGTGGTTCAGCGATGCGCTGCCCATCTACTGCTCCGTGCCGCACCTGGCCGTGCAGTGCGACTGCGGGGACTCCACCAACTACAACCCGAAGCCAGGCCTGGGGCTTCAGAGGATGCTGTACGCCAGGCTGGGCGTAGACTGGAGTCTGTATGCTGGCTACTAGGATATCATCGGCGCCTGTCGCGCCGGAGGAGGGTCAGTGCTGAGAGAGGTCAAGGTCCTGCACGAGCGCGTCGTGAACGGCGCGCGCATGTCGCTCGCGGTGTACGAGCGCGAGGACGGGACGCGGGTGTACGGGGTGGCCCAGAACGGCGGGGTGCAGATGACGGGCACCAAGGCGGAGGCCAAGGCGTTCTACGGGAACGGGAGGAAGACATGGTAGCGTTTGCGTGCATATACGCGCTGGTGGCGCTGGGCTTCATGGCGTACAGCCGGCTGAGCGGCGGCCCGTGGGTCGACATGGTCGACTTCGGGCTTGACGCCCTGGCCTGCGCCCTGTGGCCGCTGGGCCTGTGCATTCTCGCATTCGGCTGCCTGGTGCGCGCTGCGGAGCGGCGCCGTGGAAGGAGGCTGTGATGAAGTCAAAGACACCGGAGACGGTAAAGGTACTGCACAGGGTGCTCGCGCTGGTCAACGACCGGGCGTGCGCCCATCTCAGGGCGCGCGTGCCGCTGAAGCCGGCGCGTCCGCTCGACGAGCAGGAGCGGCGCAGGGCCGACAGGGCCCGGCTGCTCGAGCGGGACTCCGCGGCGCTGTCCAAGGTCATGAACATGATCCTGGACATACGCGACCCGCAGTTCCACGAGTACAACGACACGGTCGCAAGGCGTCGCGCCGCACGGCGCGGGGCCGGCAGGGCCGGGAAGTCCGGGAGGTAGCGATGGAGCCCGGCGTTACGGAGACAGACAAGTGCCCGTTCGCGGAGCGCCCCGACATGACGGGGTGCGACTGCAACTGCAGGGTACCGCGGCCCAGGGGGTTCTGGGCGGCCCTGCGGTGGTGGTTCAGCCCGCCGTGGTGCACGTCGGGCCGCGGGGGCTGCGGCAACGGAAGGCTGCCGTGCCCGAGGTTCGAGGAATGGAGGAAGGCGAATGTCAAGGGATAGCGTGAGGGACTGCCCCTTCTGCGGGGGCGAGGCACGGGTGTGGACGCGCACGTCGTTCGACCGCCGCGTCCAGAAGGAGACCACGCGCACGACCGTGCTCTGCTCCGAGTGCGGGTGCCGCACGGAGGCGCAGGCCAGGCCGCGCGACGCGATCGCGCTGTGGAACCGGCGTGTCGGGCCGGAGGATGCGTCCGCCAAGCGTTCGTGGTGGGCCCGGATTTTGGGGAGGTAGGCATGGCCGCGATCGTCATGGAGGCCAGGCCGAAGAGGGCGCGCGCCCCGAGGCAGCCGAAGCCGGCGCCCGTCGAGAGCGACGCCCTCTGCCCCGAGGACGAGATCGAGGACGCCCCGCCGCGCGTGGGGCGCCCGGTGCGGGCCATGCCGGACGGCTACGCCCGCGGCAGCGCGGGCCACGCCCCCAAGTGCCACGAGTGCCCGCAGTGGATCGGGAAGACTTCGGTGTGCCCCTTGCGCGGGGCGCACCAGAACGGCCAGTCGCCGGCGTGCAGGTACGGGATAGTGCTGATCCGCGCGAAGCGGATGGCCGACAGGCGGGCAGGCATTACGTCAAACAAAGGAGTGAAGAAGCAATGCAAAGGATAACTGACAAGGACCTGGAGATGTTCAAGGAGCGCTCGCGGACCGAGCTGCGCAGCAACTGCGACGTGAGCCGCCTGGCATGGGACGACGTAGTCCCCGCGCTGTGCAATGAGGTGTCGAAGCTGCGCAGTATGCTCGTGCGCGTCGACCGGTTCCTCGGCGAGACCATCCAGTGCGGCGTCGAGGGCGAGATGCTCGACGGCCGGCACGTCAACGTCGCGGCGAGCGACCTCGCGGACGACATAGACGGCCTGCTGGGGCTGCCGCAAAAGCGCGACGCGCCGGGAGGTGGGTCGTGAAGCGCGTGCTCATGGCCGCGGCCCTGGCCGCGCTGTGCGGGTGCGCGAACCTCATGTACCGCACGGACGGCAGGGAGCGCAACCGCGGCCCGTACGCCTGCACCTGCGAGATGGCCAAGTGCGTCGCCGCGCCGTTCACCGAGCCGGACGGTCCGGAGGGGAGCATCGGCAAGGCGATATGCACCCTGATCCTGCCGGTCACGATTGTGTCGCTGCCGTGCGACGCGGTTCTGGACACCTTGTTCCTGCCGTACGACCTGTGGGCGTACGACGGCGGCAAGGGACTCGAGGGAGGGCAGTGACGTGAGGGCGGTCGCGAAGTGCGCCAGCAAGGTGCTCACGGCGGCCGTGGGCGTAGTGGCCGGGGTGCCGTGGCTTGTGCTTTCCGGCGTGGGGTTCGCCTGCCTCTGGGCGGCGGACGCCGTGGCGTGGGCGAAGGACGCAGTGCAGGACTTCTTGTACATCGAATAGGAAAAGGAGGTGCACAATGGGTGCAGTGGATCGCATATTTGACGTAACCGCCCAGATGGCAGCGGGCGCGTTCTTCGGCATATGCCACGCCTGGCACGTGTGCTGGGAAGTGCCGTACTGCTTCCGGAGGTGGGGCTTCCGGTACGGAATGCGGACGCTGTGGAAGCGGACGCGCGAGTTCCTGGCCTTCCTGTTCGCCATCCCGTGCCGCGTGCTGTGGCTTGTCCTCGGGTTCGCCGGCGCGGCCCTCGAAGACCTCGCGCAGTGCATGCTGTACCTCAGGTACTTCATGTCGTACCACGTGCTGCGCATCGACCGGTGGTGCCTGGCGCTCGCGCTCCTCGGGCTGTCTTCGTCGGCGCTTGCCGAGGGCGGGACGCGGTGGGCGTTTCCCGCCATACCGCCCGTGCGGCACGTGGACTCCGAGTCCTCGGTGTGCGTGCCGGTGACGAACGGCGCGCCGAGCCAGACCGAGTTCGGGTTCGACCTGTCGTTCGCCGCCACCGCGTCCAACAACGTGGCCGTGGCGATGGGCGAGGACAGGGACGGCGACGGGGACCTATCGTTCTCGGAGACGGAGGTGGTCGTCGGGTGGGACTGCGGCAGGTACTTCCTGGACAGGCCGAAGGCCGGGCGCCGGTACGAGTCCGCCAGGTACGCCGAGGAGAAGGAGCGAACGCTGTCCTACGTGTTCCGCATGGTAGGGCTGAGCGGGGACTTGGAGACCTTCCGTGTCGACACGGACGAGGGTGTGCTCGGCCCGTCGGGCATGGCAGCCACATCGGAGGGGACAGGTCTTTGGCCGGGCACGTTCATAGGCGCCGGAGACAGGCACAGGGTGCACTGGAAGGTGTCGCGCGGCCTAAACTACTACATCTACGGCAACTCGGCTTCGGTGGGCGGCGTGTCCCTGTCTTCCGGGCTTGCGGCGACGGCCCCGGCCGCCGTAGCTGCGGGCGGACGGATCATGGCCGACCTGTTCGGCGAGTCCAGTACGTACGTTGTCTACGCCACAGGCATGTACAAGGCGTCCGCAGGCCGAGACAGCGTATCCTGGGATACCGGATATGGCTCGTACTATGGTTCTGGGACTGCTGGCCTGTACGTTGACCTGGTAGGGGCCGGCGACTTGTCCTTTTCAGTAGGCCATGGGATGAGTCCGCTCGACGTTCGCGTGTACGTGGACGGGAACCTAATCATGTCCCCTGGCTCCGGGAGGCACACGGTCCACATAGCGTACGACGCCTCGGCTGGAGGCATCTGGGCCTGGAAGCCGGGGTGGAACATGCTGCGCGTCACGCGGCGCGGGCGCTTCCCGGGGGGCGCCGGCCCGTCCGGCGGATACACCCTCCGCCAGCGCGGAGGCATCATACAGCTTCACTAGGAGACATCGCCATGCCATACGCATTCCGCCTATTCGCCCTCATCGCCGCCTTCGCGGCACTTGGCCACACATGCGCCGCATACGCCGCGAGTACTGCCCTTCCGCGGGAGTACGTGCGCATCAAGGCGTCGGACTTCGACCGCGGGTACGTCCGCGGCCGGGTCTCGACTGGGGAGGCCTTCGACTTCACGGCCCCCGCGTCCGCGTCGTGTTCCACGAACACCTCGCTCAGGGGCGGGGCCACGGACTACGTCCGCATACAGCTGCCCTGGTGGCGCTTCCGCCTCGGGGGCGAGGAGTACTCCGAGCTCGTGGCCCTCGGAGACGGCACGGTGTGGCTGTCGGACGACGTCTCCATCCCGTCGGTGTTCACCCCCCTCGGGATCGTGCTTTCCGACGCGTGGCCGGAGCTTCCGGAGTCGTGCGCCGCGACATGCCCTCCGCTCGGCATCACGGCAAAGACCAGGCTCAGCGTCATCTGGCACGAGGTGACGCTCGACAGCGTGAAGATCACGTGGCAGAACGCGCTCCTCTCGCGCGACAAGTCGCGGCCCATCAGCTACCAGGTGGAGCTCTTCAGGAGCGGCGACTTCACGGTCAGGCTCGACCTCTCGCGCGTCCCGGCCGGCGACAGGGTGTTCATCTACGCCCGCAGCGAGTTCGGCGTCGCGCGCCCCACCTCGGTGCGCTGGCACAGGCTCACGGCCGAGGACATGGCCGACTCCGACATAGACGGGGACGGCATCGACACTGAGCGCGAGCTCCTGGACTACGGCACCGACCCGCGCTCCCCGGACACGGACGGCGACTCTCTCTACGATCTCGCCGAGTCGTACTCGGACACCTCGCCCCTGGCTCCGGACACGGACGGGGACAGGTTCGGGGACGCGACCGACCCGCACCCGCGCTACCTCGACTGGTGGAAGGACGGAGACGGCGACGGCTTCCCGGACATGTGGCGGGCCAAGTGGTTCCCCTCGGGCGCGCTCGATCCGTACGCGGACGCGGGCGGCGACGGCGTCCCGAACCTCGCGTCGTGCTACATGGGCGTAAACCCAGAGGCGACGTGGACGCTCGGCACGCATGCGCAGCAGAAGCTGCTGCCGGCGAACTGCGTCTCGTGGCGTTTCGTGCCAGGGCGCTTCTCGTTCGAGCGGCCGGCCATGCTCACTAACCTCGTCGACCGCACGTTCCGCGTCGACCGCACGAGTCCCTGGCAGCAGCTCTTCCTCATGTCGGACACGACCCTGTACTCGGGATGGAGCGCGAGCGACGTCGTGGTCAGGTGGGAGGCCGGCGGCGAGTCCGGCGTCGCGCCGCTCGAGCTGTGGGACAGCTGGCGCATACCGGTCTCGGCGACTAACGCGTTCGCCGACATCAGGCTCACGCTTGAGGCGTCTGGCCCCAACCCGAGGCTCGACAGGCCGCTGTTCCTCGTCATGTGGACGCCGCAGCTGACGCTCGGCACGACGTTCAACGCGTACTGGAGCCTTACAAACCCCAAGACCGTGTTCATGGCCCGCAACGGCGACGACGGCGTGTACCGCATTCCGTGCACGGTCTCGCGCACGGGATATCCGCACGTCGGCGGGATCGACGAGGCGGCGGAGGCCGCGCTTGCGGAGCCTATGCTCCCAGGTGTGGCGCTGCAGGGCGGCGATCTCGTCGTCGACGGGCCGCGCTCGTTCCAGCTTCCGCGCTCCGGCTCGCAGGGCCGCATAACCGTGGTCGTGTACCGCATCAACTGGTAGGTCCACGTGGCCCGGCGGTTGACACGGGTCAGCGTGCTGTGGTATAATTCGCGACATCGAAAGGAACTATCGAATGGTCGCGAAGGAGACGCTCGACAAGATCATGGGAGCCGTGGGCTCCCCGACTGGAGAACTGGTTGCGCTCAGGCGCACTCCCGGGGACAAGGAGCTGGAGACAGGCGTGTGGTACTCGAACTTCACACGCGTGAAGGAAGAGGCCGAGAGGCGGGGACTGCCGTTCTTCGCGATGTGGACGAACGGAGACCTGTGCGCGTTCTGCAAGCGCTTCACGTTCAACATACTGGAACCCGGGTTCCTGAAGCGCATGAAGTCGTCGGGCGGCCTGTGGTGGCTCGGCGGCAGCATGGACGACAACGACGAGGACAAGCGGGGCGGCAAGGGGTTCGAGTGGTGCATGGGGCCGGGCAGGACGGTCAACTACTTCCCGTTCTTCACCGTGTCGCTCGTAAAGGACGGCAATGTCGTCCACAGGTTCCACGGAAGCGGGCACGACTACGACCTCGGGAAGAACGCGCCGGACGGCACGCTGTACGTCATCCGGAGGATAGCCGAGGTGCTGGGCGACGGGAAGGCCGCGGAGCGGCACGAGGCGGGGAGGCCGCATCCGGTCGTGCTCAACACCGTGCTGCACATCAGGTTCAACCCCGAGTGGGACGCGGCCCACATCGCCAGGTTCCAGAACGCGCTGAAGGAGAGCGGGGGCCACTGCATCTGCAGGCCGAGCAGGACGCCGGACACCATGTGCATGTGCAAGGACTTCCTCGAGCAGGCCACGCCCGGTCCGTGCCACTGCGGCGCGTTCGAGAAGTACGCCGTGTAGCGTGCGGCCGGCATCTAAAAATCAAAGTCGAAGGAAACATGAGATGAACCCGTGTGACATAGGATACGCGATACAACTTCTGAAGTCGGGACACAAGGTGCGCCGCCACGGCTGGCGCGACCAGAGCAAGTTCCTCTGGTTCAAGCCGCCGGCCAACGTGAAGGCCGAGTGGTGCAAGGACGAGCAGCTCAACAAGCTGGCGCAGGATGCCGGCGGTGAGATACCCGCGCTCGGCACCATCTGCATGTACATGACGCTGGACGGCAAGCCGACCATCCTGACCGGATGGCATCCGACGCCGTGCGACCTGCTGGCCGAGGACTGGACGTGCCTCATAGAGAAGGAGCAGGAGGGCTGACCATGGAGTTTCTCAACGTAGAGGTGTCGCACATGCAGCATGCCCTGCGCGGCATGCGCAACGCGATGAGCGGCTGGGACAAGTCCGACACGGCCACCGAGTTCGTGCGGCGTCCGGGGCCCGACGGCATGGAGCTCACCAGTCCCGAGCTGGTTGTCGGCCCGTCCGACATGGACCTCGCGCGCAGGCTCATCAAGGCCGGCGCGCCGCACCGGAAGTTCCTCCGCCAGATCAGCGTCATCGTCGACATCTGCAAGATGCCGGCGTACCTCATGCACGAGTTCGCGACGTACAAGGTCGGCACCACGGCCGACTCCAGCTCGACCATGCACAAGATCACGAGCCGTCCGCTCACCTCCGACGACTTCGAGGAGCCGGAGACAGGCCTCGAGCTGGCCCAGCTGAACAGCACGCTGGAGGTGCTTAACAAGACGCGCGAGTTCTACCTGGAGGCGAAGGAGGCCGGCAGGGCGGACGAGGCCGAGAAGCACTTCCGCGCGATGAAGCGCATGCTGCCGCACTCGTACCTGTACGAGCGCATCACGTGGACGTGCAGCTACGAGAACCTGGTCGAGATCTGGCGCTGGCGCAGGACGCACAGGCTCCCGGCGTGGCACGAGTTCTGCGAGAAGTTCATCGCGAAGCTGCCGTACTCGGAGTTCATCACCCAGTTCCCGTACGACGGCGGGAGCACCGAGAGGTAGGCGCCATGGCACGGAGAGAGACGCTGCCCAACGGGTGTGTGATCGTTCCTTGGGCGTCGCTCCCCAAGTGGGCCTGGCGCCAGCGGCTGTCCGACAAGCCGGAGCACCGGCCGTGTTGGTACACGGATACGGACCGGCTCAACCACTTCGAGTTTACGTTCCGCGCGCTCCCGGGCGATCCGCTCGTGCCGGAGGAGGGCGAGACCGTGACCATCTTCGCCGGTTCGCGCGCAGTGTTCCTGAAGGCGCTGTCCGCGTACCGCAGGAACTTCAACCGGGACTACGACGAGCAGGACTACTTCCGCGAACAGGAAGCCGCCAAGCAGAGAAGGAGGACGAAGTGAAGATACCGAAGCAGACTCCCAGCCCCACGCCGTGGAAGCTGAAGACCCGCAGGACGGCGTGCACCAAGACGCTGGTCTGCGAGGTCGTGGCCGCCAACGGCAAGGTGGTGATAGAGGAGCACGTCGACGATGAGAACGGTCAGGTCTACGCGGACTACAAGTTCCTGGTCGACAGCGTGAACGCCAGGAAAGGAGGCAAGGCATGCGCGCGGGCATGACGAGGCGCGGGTTCGTGGGCGGGCTGGTGGCGGCGGTTGCGCTGCCGCCGGCCACGGCAAGGCAGGAGGACTGGTTTAAGGACCTCGAGGCGGACCGGTACTATACGCTTCAGGGCGGACCGTACAAGGACACGGGCGGATGGGGGTGTCCGTACGCCGCCATGGGCGACAAGCTCGTCGAGACGCTGAAGGACTGGGACCATTGCCGGGTGATCGACGACCGCCTGGCGGAGGTGGAGCAGCAGGGCTACTACCTCGTGCCCAGCCAGTATTTCGGAAAGCCGTGGCGGCAGTACGACCGGATCTACCTCACCGAGCGCTGGATGCGCGAGTTCTACCGCAGGCACAGGGACGACACTGGTGACGACTGGGACCACAGGTACGACGAGTACCGCGACGCGCTCCTGGCCACCGGCTGGAAGCACGAGTACGACCGCATGAGCCGCGAGGAGCTCGTGGCGATCGGCTGGAAGGGCGTTGACATCTACAGAAAGGAAGGATGACATGAAGAGGTGCGTATACATGGCGGTTGCCGCGGCCCTGGCCGCGGCGTGTTCCGGGTGCCTGTCGGTCATCAGGCTCATGAAGTTCGACGACGGCAGCCACCGAGTGTGGAGCGAGGAGCGGCAGGAGTACGTGGTGCACGAGTGGAAGGGCGACCCGCAGTCGCGCGACCTGCTCGCCACGTTCGGGCTGTATCCGACGATGAAGATGCGCTGGCAGCTCCTCAGGACGAGCTGGCACTGGGCTCCGAAGCGGAACTGGTGGGGCCAGCGCGTCGGGGTTCCGGTTGCGGAGATCGCGCTCCTTCCGGGCGGGGTGTTCGACTTCGTGGTCGACACGATTTCGCTGCCATGGGACTGGAAGTACCGGCACAACGTCGGAAAGGACATGTGCGCGGGGCTCGACGAGGAGCGGGCGTACAGGAGCGTCTGCGTCCACTGTGGCGCGACGAGCGACGGCGAGTTCGCCAGGTGCCGGCGCGACGCCGACCGGAACACCGAGAACTGGCGCAAGTACTACGGCGTCTGCCCGAACTGCGTCGAGGCGGTCAAGGCGGACGGGTACTACTTCGAGGAGTGGTAGGAGGGACACATGGATACTGCGGCAGCGTATGATCTGGAGTTCGCGTACCGGGGACGCCGTGTAAAGTGGAGACTGACACCTCCGGGTGACTACATCGGGGATGTCATGCGCGGGTCTGGCTTCTTCTTCGGAGCGCGGTGTCTGCTCGACTCGCTTCGCTACATCCCGGACGGTGCCAGCGTCGTAGACGTAGGCGCGCACATCGGGGCTACCGCCGTGTGGTGGGCGTTGGCCTGCAGTGCACGCCGCGTGGTCGCAATCGAGCCCGATCCCGTGTCTTTTGGGCTTTTGAGCGACAACATATCGCTTAACGGCCTGTCCGGGACGGTGACGTCGCTGCAGGTCGCCGTGGGCAGCGCATGCGGCAAGGCAGAACGCACGTACTCCGAGCCGGGCAATAGCGGAGGGTCTCAGTACAGGCCGTCGCCTTCCGGGGGCATAGACATAGTAACCCTCGATTCCCTGGTACACAGTGGGATTATCGACTCTGCGGACGTGTTAAAGATAGACGTGGAGGGATACGAGTGCGCCGTGCTTGACGGGGCCGTTGACTTTTTCCGCAGGTTCTCACCCGTAGTGCTGGCGGAGTCTTGGCGTCCCGGCGGACACAATGCGGGTCGCTACATAGACGCGCAGGCCAACCGTGACGCGTTTATGCGCAAGATGCGGGCCATAGGGTATGCCACTGTCCTGGAGTCCGGTGACAGCGGCGTTTTCATACGCACAGGCGTTGCGTCTCCATCGTCTGCAGCCATTGCCGCTAAGTCCAGTGCTATGCAGCCTGCGCCTGTGCCCGCCAGGGTACCTCCGGCGGCAGTGTCTGACGGCGAGTCGCCGGCCGGCGCCCGTACCTCGGACGATCCGCTGTTCAGCCTGCTTACGCCGTACGACATACCCGGGTTGACGCGGATAAGGCTTGGCCGGGGCGGAGACGGCGGGTATGTGGCGGCCAGCGAGCTGCTCGGCAAGATAGACCACATCGTGTCAAGCGAGTCGGGCGGGGACATATCGTTCGAGTACGACGTTATGTGCCTCAACGAGCGCTGCGACCTGGTTAACTACGATGCCGCGTCCAAGAACCGCGTCGGTACTCGGCGCATGCAGTTCAGGCCGCTGGACGTAGACGGCGGGGTGTCGGTTCCGGTAGTGCTCAAGGACTTGCAGAACGTGCTGCTCAAGCTGGACATAGAGGGTCGTGAGTTTGCGGCGTTCCACGGGCCGCTGGAGAGGTTCGCAGACCTGTCCGGAGTCGTTATGCTCGTTGTCGAGCTGCACGACATCGCGGGCCGCAACTATGCGCGCACCGTCGGGCTCCTCTCCCGGATAGAGAAGAGCATGACTCTTTTCCATGTCCACGCGAATGACTTCGGCGGGTATACCGACATCGCAGGGCACCGTGTGCCGAACGTGGTGGAGCTCACGTTTGTAGCCAATAGGTTTGCCGAGGGGCGTACCGTGTCCAAGTCCAGTTTTCCCGTGGCCGGCGTAGACGAGTGCAACCGGCATGGCGGTACTGACATTCCACTGACGTTCCTGGGGGAGAGATAGCCGTGGGTTCGGTCAACAACACGTCGCTGGTGACTCCGTACCGGGGAGGGCGCCTGGGGAACGCCATGATACACACGTACAAGGCTTTCTGGTTTGCGTGCGTGCATGGCATACCGCTGCGCAACGTAGCGCTGTACGACGGGCGCGGGCTTGCGTCCCGCCCGCTGTTCAGCCGTCTTGCCAGCAGGTTCATGGACAAGCCGTCGTTCGACTCCATTAAGTTCAATGTCAGCAAGGACTGCGGCGTGATGCCGACACGCGAGGCGCGCAACGCCCTCTTCGACATGGAGTTCGGGGGGAGCGACAACGTGAGCATCATACATGCCTCGCTCTACCCAGAGTTGCCGTGGGAGAAGGCCTTGTTCATAAGCCTGTTCGACAATCCTGGGTTTCGCGGCAGGCTGGCCCACCAGTACCGCGAAGTGCTGGGGGGCAACACCGTGGGGTACACCATAAGGCGTACGGACACCCTGTCGCTGCACAACTACAATGTCCTGACCGAGACATTCATAGTCGCGGACATGCGCCGCACGATAGACAGGTACCACGGGATGGTGCGGTTCGTGGTGGCCAGCGACGACATTCCGTTCGTGAAGTCGCTTGTCGCGAAGTATCCGGACGTAGGCCAGCACATATTCATACTGGACGCCGACGAGGACGTGTCGCTGTACGTGCTCTCCATGTGCGACTCGGTAGTGAGCAACGGGGAGCTGCAGTGCGGGTCGTCCTGGGTGAACATCAAGTGGTCGATGTTCTGCTCCACGTTCGGGCAGATGGCCCAGTTGCTGAACAGGTCCTACAGGTACGCAGGCATGCCACTTCCGCCGTCGTGCGATTTCTCTCGCATCGACGAGGGGATAGGCCTTTCCGGCGATATCCCCGCGGAGCTGGCGGCCAGTCGCGACGGAGACACCTGCGACTATCCGCCTTTCATAGAGAGGTAGCAGCACGATGGACACTCTCATAAGCCTTACCAGCCACGGGTACCGCCTCGGGTTCGTGCACACCGTGCTCGAGGACCTGGTTCGCATCGGCAAGCCGCGCGGGCTGCGTGTGGTCTTGTCCATACAGGAGGACGAGGCTGGCCGGCTGTCGCAGGAGGCGAACGACATGGCGGTGCGCGGAGACGTGGAGCTGCTGACCGTAAAGCGGGACTATGGCCCGGCGACTAAGCAGATACCGTGTCGCCTGCGCTATCCGGACGCAGCCTTGATTGTCGTAGACGACGATCTGCTGCTCCGCGAGTCGGGCGTGGACGCATTGCTGAAGTACAGGCGCGAGTACCCCCGTGCCGTCATGGGCTTCCGTTCGCGCAGGATAGAGGTGGTGGACGGCAGGCTCAGGCCGTTCATAGGCTTCGTATGGTCGTCCGCCGACAAGTACGCCACGCCGCTGCTTACCGGGCATGACGTGCGCGTGCCGACGGTGATGCACGACATTTTCTTCGAGCACGTAGGCGTCGTGTCGTATCCGCCGGGGTATGCACGCTTGACCGCGGCGGAGTGGCGGTCGCTCGTCTCGCGCGCGCCGCACGACGATGACGTGGTGATGCAGGTGGTGAACATGCGCTACGGCTTCGACACGGTCATGCTCCCAGGTAACTGCAGCGGGCCTTCGCTGCTGGAGTCAAACCCACTCGTCCGCAGCGAGGCCCTGTACGCGCGCTCTGGGAACGGAGCAAGGACGGCCAAGGCCATGGAGGCGTTTGCGGACGAGTTCATAGCGTATGTACGCAAGTCAGGCAAGGAGGGTGCTGATGGCAAGTAATAGGTCTGCTGTAGTCTGGTGTACTGACGGAGGGGATTTCGACTACTGGCGGTTCTCGATCGCCAGCATGCGTATGATGGTAAAGAGGCCTACGGATTTCTTCGTGCTTACGCTGCCTACCGACAACCTGCACGGGCTGGACTACATTTTCGGCCTGCGGCGCATAGACCCCACCCCTTATATGCAGGAGCTCGGGTTCACCAAGGAAGGGTACGACAGACTGGGCAACCGCTGGCCGGTGGCCATCTTGTACAAGCTGTGCGTGCCGCTTATCCCGAAGTTCAAGGAGTACCGCTCGGTGATGACGCTCGACACGGACGTGATGGCCATGCCGACTCCCAAGTTCCACACGGTGGATGATGTGCTCGAGCACCCGCTAGGCGAGTTCGAGGTGGGCGGGGTTCCTGACTTGTACGAGCCGCTGGACCGTGTACGCACGCTCATCAACGACAAGATACCGGACGGCATTCGTGATGAGCTGGAGGCGCGCACGTGGTCAAAGTACGGCAACGGCTGCCAGGCGTACGTCAGTGCCGGCCTGTTCCTGTGGAACATACCGGTGATCGACCGTGACATCGACTGGTACATAAGGAGATGCAAGGCGTTTTGGCCGCACATGCTGGCCAACCAGTACATATTCCCGGAGCAGGATTTCGTAAACGCCTATATG
>Ga0310696_10005628_pt1 | contig 15070 bp, 12 predicted proteins | sample AusTroGonzalo_MG_4_FD_203885 | JGI IMG/M metagenome (GOLD analysis project Ga0310696, IMG submission 203885) | Bovine rumen microbial communities from tropical cattle in Woodstock, Queensland, Australia - Gonzalo_02 (v2) (version 2) | ecosystem: Host-associated > Mammals > Digestive system >...
CCCTTTTCAAGAAAAGCGGGTATTTTGAGGGGCGCGGAAGGCAAAAAAAAGACCGCCGGGGGTTTGCATTCCCCGGCGGCCGACCTGTCGGTCCGTGTCAGTCCGTGAGAGTCCGTGTCGGCCCCGGCCCTCTCATCTCTCATCTCTGCCGGCGGCCGGCGGCCTAATCCGGCAGTTCGACCCAGCGCTTATACCGGCAGTAGCTGGTCGCATTGGCCGGTTCGCTGATGAGTTTCGGGAAGTTGTTGAAAACGCCGCAGGCGCCTTTGTTGTTGTCGTAATCGATGAAGGTCTGCCGTCCGATGACCTCCACGCGCCGGTCTCCCCGGAAATACTGGCACGTGATGCAGCACTTTTTCTGAAGATCGATGAATTTGAACATGGCGACGCTTTTCTCCGTGTTGTCCCTTGTCACATCACTTGAAGGCCATGCTCAGGATCCGGACCTCCGCCCCCGGGTATCTGGCCGCGATCTGATTCGCCGCCATGGATTCCGTCAAGGCATTCCGCAGGACCGTTGACGCCGTTGTCCAGGACGAGTTGTTTCTCCGGATCTGGTATCGGACCGCGACCTGAACATCCCTCTCCGCCGAGGCGGCGAGGACCCGGACGACATATCCCGGATGCCGCCGCAAAAGCTGGTTCCGGATCATGGATTCGGTCAGAACGTCCGTCAGCGTCGTGCCGTACGTCGTCCACGATCTCGAATCCGGACGCTTCGCCTGATACTGGACCTTTACCCTGGAACGATTCCGGAAGACCGGAAGAGCCTCTCCGCCGACGCAAGGAACGGCCAGCAGGAGAACGATCCCCGAAATAACGGAAGCCAGCATTGCTTTCATAACACTCATCTCCTTCTGAAACCGGTTCGGTATGATATACTTTCGTTTTCGCAAAAATCAAGAAGGACGGTCCGCGGGAGACGGACCGAACAGGCCGAATAAATCCAATGGGCACAGAGCCCTCCGCCTCCGTTCCGCGTTTCATGACTGCGCGAAAAGTCGTCTTGTCTCACCGCGGCCGTCGACTGCAGAAACGACGGTCGACGGCTTCTGGATCGGCGCACTGCCGTCCGGCCATTTTTACCGGACGGCAACGGGTTGGCTATTGTTTAATTCGGCTCGACAATATACAAGCCTTCATCTAAATTTATAGTCATATTAATGTTGCGTTCACGTGTTTTTCCCGTCTGTGAGTTGTAGATAACAGCAACACCTTCATAGCGTTCAATGGTTGTTTTTCCGGTCCCGTAATCAGGCCCCGTATAAAAACAACGCCCCACTTTGACATCTTTGCAGGTGTCAAAACCCTCGTCAAAATTTTTGTTCAAAATTTCAATCGCTTTCTTGGCAAGAATCTTGCGGCGTTTTTCTTGCCCTTTCAACAAATCATAACCTTTTCTCAGGTTATCAAGCTCAGCCTTGATATTTTTCATAGCCGCGTTGCAGTGATTCTCATAAGATTTCAATTCTTTTTCGCTGTAAGTCTTTTTACAGCGCGCGATGTATTCCCAGTAAGTCTCTTTGCCTCGATTTTCCGGGATTTTCGTTCTTTTTTCTTCGTTAACAACGAGTACTGAAGAATAAGCGACGAGAAGTTTTTTGTCGCCAAGTAAAAATTCATAATGCTTTAAGGTGTCATTGGGAATGACTGGGTCATGACCTGAAAAAAATGCCACACATATGACAACCGCAAGAAAAATGATGAAGGCAAATACTCCGATTTTGACTTTGGGAGATTTCACGTCGACTTTGCCGCCGAGTTTCTCGTTGATCTTGTCCAGCGGAAGTTTGTTGTAAAGTTCATCCGCTTTGGAAGCGGCGGCTTTTCCCGCTTCCTTCGCCAATTCCGTCGTTTCCGCGGCAATGACTTTCGCTTTTTCCTTCATTTCCTGTTTTTCTTTTTCATCCATTTTTCGTTCCTTTCATGTTTGGAGTGGATATTTGAAATGTTCATCTTTCCGACGTATTTTTATGTTGAATCATCGCAACCGACTTTCACCATACAAAAAACGACAAAAAAGACGTACCCCGTTTCCAAGACTCAGGAGGTACGCCAATACCCGGAAAGACCATGCAAACAGAGTACGCCGCAAAAATAACGTACTCCAAGCTTCGATCTATCCTCTGTACTTTGGCGTTTTCCTGAGTCTGATCCGCTTGAACAGTGCGAAATATCCGATTTTCAGTTTATGCGATCATGTTCGTCTCTCACCCCTTTCCGTTTTGGTTCCGGGGATAAGATAGCATCGCTTTCACCTGAAATCAAATGACTTCTCTGTCTGCATGGCCTGTTTGTCTTTTGTTTTTCGGTTCTGTTCCCCGCACAGGCGGGCCGTTCCGGGGAGGAGAGAGCGGCGCAAGCCGCCGTCTGAACACTCCCGTCGGGAACAGGACATGGCAATCAGCCCCGGGAAATGACTTCCCTTACCCTATCGTTCCCGCGGGATTCGATTTTTTGTCGCGATTTTCCGGGAAAAGATCGCGATTTTCCGGCCGCTCTGGCCGGACCGCTTGTTCCATCATGGTTCTTTTCTCTTCATGACAAGGAACATAACGCCGTTTTATGCAAATCGCAAGTCAAACTTTTGATTTTCATATCGTTGGGGACGATTCGGCGAAGAGACTATCGGGGAAAGCCATCGGTTCGGAGTCCAGCAGCCCCCTGCGGAGCCGGAAGAGCCCGCCCAGTTCCTTTTTGTCTCCGGGCCGGAATGCCCCGGCTTCGATGACGGCATTGGCTTTCTCCCGGATCAGGAGGTCCAGGGCGAGGGCTTGCATCAGAGGATCGGTCTCCAGCATCTGCCGCTGGATCTCCTCGGCCGTCCCGGAACGGCCGCGCCAGAACGCCCGGCGGACCTCCACGGCCCCCCCGTCGAAATCGCCGTAGGCGGAGGAGAGGAACATCCCGTACAATCCCTGCGCAGACTTCGAATGAAGCCCGTCGGCTCCGGGAGGAAGCGCTTCATCCGTCGGCCGCAGCCGCGGATTGCGGGTGTCTCTCATCAGAAGACCGAGGATCCGGTCCTGTGTCAGGATCTCATAATCCAGCAGACGGGCAGTGAACTTGCCGTCGCCCGGCAGCAGCCCTCTGCGCCGGAAGAGCGCTGCGGCATCGCGCTGCATCTCATTGAGATTCCGAGACTTCCGCGAATTGAATCTGTCGAAGTCTTCCTGCATTTTCTTCTGTGACTCCGCCAGCTTTTTTTTCGCCTCGGCCAGCTGCCGGTCGATCTCGAGAGCCTCCGGGCTGTCGGGGGGAAGGCTGTTGACGTAACGGAGCGTTTCCGCTTTTTTCGGCAGCGTGAGCAAAAAAGCCGCGCTCAAAAGGAGCAGTGCGGCGGCGCCCCCCGCAAAGAGCCATACTTTCCGCGTGAGCGCCCTGCGGCGGTCCGGAAGGGCGGCGCCCGAAAGAAGGCTCCTGAATTCCTCCGACGTGCGGACCGGCTGCTTGCAGGCTTCGCGGAAGGCCCGCCCTAGAACGGCGTCGACGCTGATCGTCATGTTTTCCGGGATGGAGGGATACTCGCCCACGGGCAGTCCCGTCAGGGCGCAGTAGATGACTTTTCCCAGCGCGTAAAAGTCGTCGGACGCGTCGGCGGCACCCCGGCCGGCAAGGAGTTTCGGCGACATGAAGCCCGGCGTGCCGACGAGGGAGCCCTTGCCCTCCAGTGCGATCAATCCCGCGTCGGCCAGCGTGGGACGGCCGTTCACCCAGAGGATGTTGTCCGGTTTGATGTCCCGGTGGACCAGACCGTTCCGGTGGAGTTCCTCCAGTCCGGCCAGAAGTCCCTCCAGCATGGCGAGGATCTCTTTGCTCTCCAGGCGTCCGGCTCTTTCCAGCCGGTTGGTCAGCGTGTCGGGCAGATAGGGGCCTTTTCCGCCGTTGAGGTCGTCCGCCGCGTCCATGACGCAGGCGATGCGCGACTCCGTGATCTCGACGAACCGGATCTTGAGCAGATTCGGATGGTTGCAGTCCCGGTAGTTTTTGAGTCCGGCCAGCTCCCGCTCGGAACACCGGCCGCAGGCGCCGATGATCTTGACGGCCACGCGGGCGCCGAGGACGTCCTCCGCCAGCCACACCTCGCCGTAGGCGCCCGCGCCGCACTTTTCGAGCAGCGTGCAGCCGCACAGCTTCTCTCCGGACTTATATGCCATACCGCGCCAGTTCGAGTTGGAGCTCGGGATCCTGTTCGTTCATTCGGAGCAGGATCTCGCGCATCATGGCAAAACAGCGCTTCTTCGCCTGATAGACCTGATTTTCGGAGCAGCCGAGATACGCGGCGACCTTTTTCACCGGACGGTTCTGCACGGCGTAAAGTTCGTAGGCCTGAAATGTCTCGGGCGCGACCCGGACCTTGAGTTCGCGCTCGGCCTCCCTGAGCACGAGCTTGCGCCACTCGTCCAGAAAAAGCGCCTGCATTCTGTCTTCTTCCGGCTCGGTCTCGACCTGTTCCACGGGGATCTCTTTCCGGTCCCGGTAGACGTTGGCGATCCGCCCACGGACGATCCGGCCGAAATACGTCCGGAAACGGGCGACGCCGGGGTCGAACCTGAAGGTCTTGCTCTGCTTGAAGAACTGGAGCATCACCTGCTGGCAGACATCGTCGGCCTCGGCCTCGTTCAGTCCCCTGTACCGCGCCAGCGCCCGGACGATCCCCCCGTAGCGGTCGTAGAACTCGTTCCAGGAGATCTCGTCCCCGGAGGCGATCCTGTCCAGCAGTGTTCTGGACGTCGTCGGATATTTCAGCGGCATCGTGATTCCTCCCATTCGTGGTCAGGAGATTTAAGATACACTGCCCTTCGCGAAAAAACAACCCGGAACATTGCCGGGAGATGCCGGATTTTATGGATTTTTCTGTTGCTTTTCCGGTTGACCCATGCTATCTTAAACAGATTGATCTTCTGATTTTTCGACGACAGGACCATGAAAAGCAGTTTCGAAGAGCGCTTGACCGAGCTGGCCGGGGAGGAGAATTTTTCCTCCGCCAAACAGCTGCTGAAGAAGAAGATGCTTGCCGGCGGCGTATGGCGCGACCGGGAGGGTCTTCTCTGCGGCCGCTTCCTTTCGTCTCAGGCGGCCGTCGAGACCCGGGTCGAGACCGGCGTCTCCCCCCGGAGTTTCTGCTCCTGCGGCCGAAGGGAGCATGTCTTCTGCGAACACGCGGCGGCGCTGGTCATGTACGCCGGCCGCTTCGGACGGCCCTTCGGCGGACCCGATCCCGGGGAGGAGACCCCCTCCTACTACGGCGGACTGAGGCGGGAATCCCTTTCCCGGCTGGGCGAGCGTCTGGCCCGTCCCCGGAACGCCTTTCTCTCCCTCGACGCCCGGAGCGTGCTGCCCCACGCCCCCAGCAAGTGGGAGAACATCGCGGTCTCGGTCAGGCTCCAGTCTCCGGAGCGGGATTATCTCGGCAATCTCTACAATCTGCGCCAGCTCTACTTCGACAAGGCCCTGGGGGCGGCGCTCCACTTCGACGACCTGTCGCTCCAGGACCAGCAGATCGTCCGGTTCCTCGCGACCAACGGCACGGCGGTCAACTCCCAGATCGCCCTGGACGCCGAACTTTCGGCGGAGCTCTTCCACGCCCTCATCGGACACCCGCGGTTTTTCCGGAGCGGCCAGCGTCTCACCGTGCGCGGCGACCGGGCAGAACCGGTCATCCTGCTGAACGAGAAGAAGATAACTCCAGGCCTGAGGATCGGGAGAAGCATCCTCCCCGTCGCCAACGCCCGGTTCGTCGTCGGAAAGTGCGGGTGCTGGATCGGCTGCGGCAGCGAATACTTCTTCCTGCCCGCCGCCTGCGAACTGAGTTTTCTGCGCAATTTCTTCCGTTCCGGCGGCTCCCGGATCCCGGAGGGGACGACCCCGCAGGAGTTTCTCGGCCGTTTCCCGTTCCCCGTGATCGAAGGGGACTTCCGGGAGCCGGAGGTCCGCCCGGCGGACGTCCTTCTGGACGGGGAAATGACTTCTCCCGAGGAGCTCGTTCTGCGCGTCCGTTACGTCTACCCCCTGGGCGACACCGAGATCTCCTGCCGGATGCGCTCCGGAGAATTCCTTTCCGACGGAGAGAGATTCTTCCGCCGGGACCTGGCCACGGAACGGGGCTTCGAGCAGATGCTGGAAATGGCCGGATTCACCCTCGACGAACGGCAGGCCGTCCTGCGGGGGAGCGACGCCGTCGGGCTCTTTCTCGACCGGATCCTGCCGGAATACGCGGCGATCTCCCCCCGGCTGGCCCTCGCCGGCCCCCTGAGCCGCCTCTTCCGGGGCGGGTGCGGCGTGCCGGAGCCGGAATTGAGGTGCCGCGTCGCGGCCCGGACGTCCGAAGGCTTTTGCATCTCCTATGATCTGGACGTTTCGGGCAGCCCCGTCGACTGGAAGGAGGCCGCGGCATGCGCGGGCGCTTTCCGGGAATACATGTTCGTCCCGCAAAAAGGCATGATCCGCCTCTCCCCCGCCTTCGGCCGGTTCTTCCGGGCCGTCGGCGGCGCGGTGCGGAAACTCGATCCGGCTCTGCGGACCTTCGAGATCCCCTTTTTCAACGTCCGGTACTACACGGCCATCGCATCGGAGATCCCCGGCGCGCTCATCCCGGACCTCGCCGCGGAGGAGCCGCTCGCGCCTGTCCCGCCGCCCCGATTCGAATTCAAGGGCGTCCTGCGCCCCTATCAGGAGCAGGGGAGAGACTTCCTCGCCTGGATGACCGACCGCAAACTCAACGTCATCCTCGCCGACGAGATGGGACTGGGCAAGACGGTCCAGCTGCTGGCCCTGCTGGCGGCCCGCCTGGGACCGGGAACGGCCCCCGCACTGGTGGTATGTCCGGCATCCCTCGTGACCAACTGGGAGCGGGAGGCGGCCCGCTTCGTTCCCGGCCTGCGGGTCGCCGCGCCCCGGGGGAGCGCCCGCGAAGCCTGTCTGCGCGACGGTTCGGACTTCGATCTCTTCATCCTCTCCTACGCCGCCGCCCGGCTCAGCCGCGACAAACTGCGCCGGATCCCCTTCTCGTACCTGATCCTCGACGAGGCCCAGCACATCAAAAACCCCGGCTCCACCAATTCCCGGAGCTGCAAGGACCTGACGGCGGCCCACAAGATCGTCCTCTCCGGAACGCCGCTGGAGAACGCCCCCGAAGACCTCTGGAGCCTCATGGATTTTCTCCATCCCGGCATGCTGGGGACTTTGGCCGCCTTCCGCCGCCGCTACGCGGGGATCGCCGATTCGGAGGAGCTCCGGACCGACCTGGCCCGCCGGGTCGGCCCCTTCATCAAGCGCCGCACAAAGGCCGAAGTGGCCGCCGATCTGCCGCCCCGGACCGAAAAGATCCTTTTCTGCGACTTCTCGCCCGACCAGAAGGCGCTTTACGACCGGATCCTGGCCGAGGGCCGGAGCGAGATCGCGAGATTCCGTCCCGACGACAGCCGCCGCAGCGCCGCCATCTTCACCACGCTCCTGCGTCTGCGGCAGATCTGCTGCGACCCGAAACTCCTGCCCGGCGGCGCGGGGGAGGGCGTCTCGTCGGCCAAGATGGAACTGCTGCGGGAGCTCCTGCACGAAAACATCGACTCCTCTCACAAGATGCTGCTTTTCAGCCAGTTCACCTCGCTTCTGCACCTCCTCGTCCCGGAGCTGGAAAAGAGCGGCGTCCCCTTCGAGTATCTGGACGGCTCCACCGTCGACCGCATGGAACGGGTGGACCGCTTCAACCGGTCCCCGGAGATCCCCCTGTTCCTCCTCAGCCTCAAGGCCGGTGGCACGGGACTCAACCTCACCTCCGCGGACACGGTCATCATTTACGACCCCTGGTGGAACCCCGCCGTGGAGCTTCAGGCGGCGGACCGCAGTCACCGCATCGGCCAATCCAGGGCCGTCACCATCTGCCGTCTGGTCGTCCGCGATTCGGTGGAGGAGAAGATCCTCGAACTCCAGGGCCGCAAACGCCGCCTTTTCGACGCCGTCGTCGAGGCCTCCGCCGCCGGAAGCGGCCTGTCGCTGGACGAACTGGCCTTCCTCATCGAAAATAACTGATTTATTCCCCGTCCGGACCTTGTAAAATCCCCCCCTGCCGTGTTATATTAATGTCGAGGCATCTGCTGCAAACAGGACGCTTCGCGCGTCACCCAAGGAGGAATCGTCATGAACTTCGGCAAAATCACCGTCCCCGCAGGCGGATGGATCACCCTGGACGGCAACGGCAAACTTCAGGTCCCCGACACCCCGGTCATCGGCTTCATCGAGGGCGACGGCGTGGGCCCGGACATCACCTCCGCCGCCATGACCGTCTGGAACGCCGCCGTCGAAAAAGCCTACGCGGGCAGGCGCCGCGTCGCATGGATGGAGCTCTTCGCCGGAGAAAAAGCCAATAAAGTCTACGGCAAAGAGATCTGGCTGCCTCAGGAGACCCTCGACGCGGTCTCGAAATGCCTCATCGCCATCAAGGGTCCCCTCACCACTCCCGTGGGCGGCGGCATCCGTTCGCTCAACGTGGCATTGCGTCAGCAGCTGGACCTCTACGCCTGCGTCCGGCCCGTGCGCTACTTCGAGGGCGTTCCCTCGCCCGTCAAGCGCCCCGAACTCACCGACATGATCGTCTTCCGCGAGAACACCGAGGACATCTACGCCGGCATCGAGTGGATGCAGGGGACCGAGGAGGCGAAAAAGGTCATCTCCTTCCTCCGCAATGAGATGAAGGTCTCGAAGATCCGCTTTCCGGAGACCAGCAGCATCGGCGTGAAACCCGTTTCCGTCGAGGGCAGCGAACGGCTCATCCGCGCCGCCATGGACTACGCCGTCGCCAATCACCGCCGCAGCGTGACGCTGGTCCACAAGGGCAATATCATGAAGTTCACCGAGGGCGGTTTCAAAAACTGGGGCTACGAACTGGTCAAACGCGAATACGCCGACGTGGCGGTCTCTTCCGCCGACTGCGGAAACGTCGCCCCCGAGGGGAAGATCCTCGTCAAGGACTGCATCTGCGACGCCTTCCTCCAGCAGATCCTCACCCGCCCGGCGGAGTACGACGTCATCGCCACGCTCAATCTCAACGGCGACTACGTCTCCGACGCCCTGGCCGCGTGCGTGGGCGGCATCGGCATCGCCCCCGGTGCCAACATCAACTACCTGACCGGCCACGCCATCTTCGAGGCCACCCACGGGACCGCCCCGAAATACGCCGGCATGGACAAGGTCAACCCCTGCTCGCTCATCCTCTCCGGCGAGATGATGCTGCGGCACATCGGCTGGACCGAGGCCGCCGATCTGGTCATCCGCGGGATCTCCCGGGCCATCGCCGACAAGGTCATGACCTACGACCTGGCCCGCCTCGCCGACGGCGCCCGCGAGGTCAGCTGCTCCGGTTTCGCAAAAGCCGCCGTGGAGAGGATGTGATATGAGCAACATCCTCCGGGTGACGGTCTTCGCGCTTCTGACCGCTGTCGCGGGGTGCGGTGTTTCGACGCCTCCGGCGGCGATCCGGCCCGCGGCGCCCCCCCTGCGCCGCGCCACGGAAAAGCAGATCAAGGACAGGTGCGCCCAGCTCAAGGCCCTGCTGGCCCCCCTGTCCGTCCGCGGGATCGGTCTGCATTACAGAGCGTTCGAGCTGGGGTACGCCCCGGAGGAAATATGTTCCTTCCTCTCCGCCGCCGGCTTCAACCGGGTCTACTTCCACATCTCCAGCGAAACGGAGCTGGACGAGCGGCTGACCGCTTTTCTCGCCGCCGCGGAAAAGGCCGGGTTCAAAACCGAGATCATCCTCCGCCACAGCCAGTTCCATCCCCGGGCCCGCGGGAACAAGATGCTCCGGAGCCTGCGCCCGAGTTATCCGGAAGTCCCGGAGATCCTGCGCCGCGTGGTCGAATACAATGAAAAACTGCCCGCCGAGGCGGGGAGGCTCGACGGCGTCACCGTCTGGGTCGAACCCCATCTCTACACGGCGACCCACCCCGGAACGAAACAGCTTTTCGCCTGGAACGAAAAGGCCTTCGGTCCCGGTCTGGACAACGACCTTCTGGTGCGCGCCGCCCTCGACATGCTCCGCAAGCTCGATCCCGGCGATCTGCCCCTCACCATCGCCGTCCCCGATTTCTATCAGGAGCTGGCCGCCCAGGGAAAGATCACCAAGGGGACCGTCCTGGACTTCATGGCGACCCGGCCGAAAACGCCGGACATCATGCTGATGTCCACCGCGAACAAACCCTCGCAGATCGTCGACGGCACGATCTCGGAACTGGCCGCCACCGGCCGGGAACACCGGGTGCTCCTGGGGATCGAACTGGCCGGACACGTGGCCGACACCGGGGCGCGGCTCCGCCGCCGCGACTGGAACGATTTCACCCGTATCATGACGTACGTCGTCCGGGAACACCGGAAACATCCCGAGTTCCGCGGCCTCTTCCTCACCCCGCTGGTCGTCCTCGAATTTCTCATCACGGAGCAGAACTGACCCTATGCGATGCCCCCGCTGCAGCTGTGAAAACGACAAGGTGATCGACTCCCGGACGACCCCCGACGGCGCCGCCGTGAGACGCCGCCGCGAGTGCCTCGGGTGCGGCGCCCGCTTCTCAACCCTCGAAAGCATCATCCCCGAAGAACTCAAGGTCGTCAAGCGCGACGGCCGCCGCGAGGAATTCAACCGCGACAAACTTTTCGGCGGACTCCGCAATGCCTGCCACAAACGCCTCACGCCCGACCAGATGGAGGCGGTGTGCAGCGAAGTCACCCAGTCTCTCCTCAGGGATTTCGACCGCGAAGTGGAGAGCGCAGAGATCGGCGCCCGCGTCATGGCGGCGCTCCGCAAGATCGACCAGGTCGCCTATGTGCGTTTCGCCTCGGTCTACCGGCAGTTCCAGGAAGCCCGGGATTTCATCTCGGAAGTCAAGGGGCTCAAACGATGACGGCGCGCCTCACCCTCCTTCCCGGCCGCGAAAAGTCGCTGCTCCGGCGCCACCCGTGGATCTTTTCGGGCGCGGTCAAGGACCTTTCGGGCTCTCCCGAAGCCGGCGACACCGTGGAAGTGGCCGACTCTTCCGGGCATGTGCTGGCCCTGGCCGCCTGGTCCCCCCGGTCGCAGATCGCGGGCCGGGTGTGGTCCTTCGATCCGGCAGTCTCCGTCGGTCCCGATTTTTTCCGGGAGCGCGTCGGTCGCGCCGCGGCCCTGCGGGAGGAGCTGGGGCTCCTCTCACCCGACGGCGGATGCCGCCTGATCTACTCTGAGTCCGACGGTCTCCCCGGCGTCATCGCCGATCTCTACTGCGGCATCGTCGTGCTCCAGCTCCTCTCGGCCGGAGCCGAAGCCCACCGGGCCGAGATCGTCGGCGCCCTCATGGATCTTCCCTGCGTCCGCGGCGTCTGCGAACGCTCCGACGTCTCCATCCGCCGCCGCGAGGGCCTGCCCCCCGCTTCCGGCCAGCTGGCCGGCGACGCGGAGGAAACGATCAAAATCACCGAAAACGGCCTCGTCTTCGAGGTCGATCTCCTCCACGGTCAGAAGACCGGGTTCTACTTCGATCTGCGGGACGCCCGGCGCCGCCTGCGGGATTTCGCCCCGGGACGAAAAGTCCTCAACATGTTCTCCTACACCGGCGCCTTCGCCGTCAACGCCCTCGCCTCCGGCGCGGAACACGTGATCAACTGCGACAGTTCCCGCCCCGCTTTGCTCCAGGCCGAGAAGAACGTCGCCCTCAACAATCTTGACGGCTCCCGCGTCGAAAACATCTGCGGCGACGGCTTCGATCTTCTGAGGAAACTGCGGCAGGAAAAACGGAAATTCGACCTCATCGTCCTCGATCCGCCCAAACTGGTCGACTCCCGGAACGCCCTGGACCGGGGCTGCCGCGCCTATCAGTTCCTGGCCGAAAGCGGCTTCGAACTGCTGGCCGCAGGCGGCGTCATGTTCTCCTTCTCCTGCTCCGGACTCATGGTCCCCGAACTGTTCCACAAGATCACCGCCTCCGCCGCGGCCGCGGTGAAGTGCGACGCAAAAATCCTGAGCTTCCTGCTGCAGGCCCCCGACCACCCCGTGGATCTGGCAACTCCTGAAACTCTTTATCTCAAAGGTTTTATATCAAGAAAAAACAAATAAAAAAAGGAGAGAGAAAATGAACGCTGACGAACTCAAGAAAATGGCGCTGGCCTACCACGCCGACGGCAAGCCCGGAAAAATCACCGTGACCTCCAGCAAGCCCTGCGCCACGGGGCTGGACCTGAGTCTGGCCTACACCCCCGGCGTCGCCGCCCCCTGTCTCGAGATCAAGGCCGACCGCGAGCAGGTCTGGAAATACACCTCCCGCGGCAACCTCGTGGCCGTGGTCAGCGACGGCACCGCCGTCCTCGGTCTGGGCAACATCGGCCCCGAGGCCGGACTCCCCGTCATGGAGGGCAAATCCGTCCTCTTCAAGCGCTTCGCCGACATCGACTCCGTGCCCGTCTGCCTCGGCAAGGTCTTCAATGAGAAGGGCCGCACCGACGCCAAAAAACTCATCGCCGCCGTGGAATGCCTCGAACCCACCTTCGGCGGCATCAACCTCGAAGACATCGCCTCCCCGGCCTGCTTCGAGGTCGAGACCGAACTCAAAAAACGCATGGGGATCCCCGTCTTCCACGACGACCAGCACGGCACCGCCATCATCAGTCTGGCCGCCATCCTCAACGCCCTGGAACTGGTGGGCAAGAAGATCGGCGAATGCAAATTCGTCGTCAACGGCGCCGGAGCCGCCGGCATCTCCTGCAGCCGCTTCTACATCACCGCGGGCGCGAAGAAGGAGAATTTCCTCATGTGCGACAGCAAGGGCGTGATCCACTCCGGCCGCACCGACCTCAATCCCCAGAAGATGGAGTTCGTCCGCGACACCGACGCGCGGACCCTCGCCGACGCCATGAAGGGCGCCGACATCTTCCTCGGCTTCTCCGCCCCCAACTGCGTCACGCCGGAAATGGTCAAATCCATGGCGCCCAACGCCATCATGTTCGCCATGGCCAACCCCGTCCCCGAGATCTATCCCGATGTCGCCCTGGCCGCCGGAGCCGCCGTGGTCGGCACCGGACGCAGCGACTTCCCCAACCAGATCAACAACGTCCTCGGCTTCCCCGGCATCTTCCGCGGCGCCCTGGACACCCGCTCCAGCGACATCAATGAGGAAATGAAACTGGCCGCCGCCCTGGCGCTGGCCGAACTGGCCAAGGCCCCGATCCCCGAGGAGATCCGGCCCGAACTCGAAGCCGCCTATCCCGCCGAAGCCAAGACCGGGCTCTTCAAGCATCAGGGCGGTCTCCGCCGCGACATGGTCATTCCCAAACCCTTCGATCCCCGGGTCGTTCCCCACGTCGCCCGACGCGTCGCCGAGGCCGCGATGAAGTCCGGCGTCGCCGCCATCGCCATCGACGATTTCGACGCCTACGAAAAGGAACTCGCCTGCCGCCTCAAGGCCGCAAGGAAGTGACCCGATCCCCGTCCACCCGAAAAACACATATAAACAGGAGTTATCGAAAATGCTGAAAAAACTGAGCGCCCTCTTCGCCGCCGTCCTGCTCTTCACCGGATGCACCACCGTGGATTCCACCCAGAAGTTCAACGCCGTCGACCTCGGGAACAAAGAGGAAAAAGCCGTCTGCCAGACCTACGTCGAGATCAGCGGCTACTGCCTCTTCGGCCTGCCCCTCATCGTCGGCAGCGCCAAGGGCGACGGCCAGTTCACCTTCTTCCGCTTCAACCTCACCAACGAGAACGTGGTCTATCTGCTGACCCGCGCCGTCAAGGCCCACGGAGCCACCCGCATGATCAACGTCCACGTCAACTCCACCAACACCCCCACCATGTTCCCCTTCCTCTCCTACTGCACCATACAGGGCTCCGGCACCGGCGTCCGCAGCAAAAGCGCGGCCATGAAACAGGTCCAGCAGGAATTCGCGGGTTTCTGAGGGCTCAAGCCCGATCCCGTCATACAGGGGAGGCACGACGGACCATGAAGGAAAACAACGTGAAGACTTTCGTTCTCGACACCAATGTTCTGCTCCACAGCGCCCAGAGCATCGAGTCCTTTCAGGACAACGACGTCGTGATCCCCATGGCGGTCGTCGAGGAGCTCGACAAGTTCAAAAAGAACTCCGACGAACTGGGCCGCAACGCCCGGGCCGTCATCCGCAAACTGGATCAGCTCCGCGAAGCCGAACCGGACAAGCCGGGACGCCTGTGCTCGGGCGTCCCCCTCTCCGCCGTCTCCCCCACCGCCACAGGGAAACTTTACGTCCTCACCGGCCCCGGACCCGATTCCAGCCGCGCCGACAGCGTCTTCGGCGACGAACTGGATCTGGGCTCCCCCGACAACCGCATCCTCCGCGTCGCCTGCGGCCTCCAGGATGAGGGACGAAAAGTCGTCTTCATCAGCAAGGACATCAATCTGCGCCTCAAAGCCGACGCCCTCGGTCTCCGCGTCATGGACTTCGAACGCGGCAAAGTCAACTTTTCCTCGCTGTACTCGGGCTTCCTCGCCCGGAGCGTCCCCAACGCCGTCGTCGAGCGCATCTACCAGGGACGCGAAGATACGAAACCCTGGGCCGATCAGCTGGAGTACAACGGCTTTGTCATGCTCTCCGCCGAGGAGAATCCCAAGAAATCCGTCCTCATGCGCAAGACCCCCGCAGGCGAACTCCAGATCGTCGACCGCAAGGACCCCGTCTGGAACCTCCTCCCCCGCAACAAGGAACAGCGCATGGCCCTGGACCTGCTCCTCGACCCCGAAGTCAAACTCGTCACCCTCGTGGGCGGCGCCGGAACGGGAAAGACCCTCCTCGCCCTCGCCGCCGGACTCCACTGCGTCCTCAACGCCGAACTCTACGACAGGATCCTCGTCTCCCGCCCCATCATCCCCCTGGGCAACGACATCGGCTTCCTCCCCGGAGGCAAGGACGCCAAACTCGCCGGCTGGATGCAGCCCATCTTCGACAATCTGGACTTCCTCCTCGGCGGCGAGTCCGAACGCAACCCCAAAAGCAGCCGCCGCTTCTCCGTCGAAAGCCTCCAGAACTCCCATAAACTCGAACTCGAGGCCCTCACCTATATCCGCGGCCGCAG